>OLSD01000069.1_pt1 | contig 99378 bp, 83 predicted proteins | sample 1672211 | NCBI WGS metagenome assembly OLSD01 (sample SAMEA3136659, study PRJEB25190) | human gut metagenome | reverse complement strand
GCACACCTGCCTGGAGCACGGTCACTGCAGCGTCACGAACGCCTTATGTATTATTTGAGTAGTACATAAGGCGTTTTTTGTTAAGAAGGGAGCTGAACGAATGGTAAATCTGAGAGAAGATACCAGAGAATCTATTGCCAAATTAACTTTAATGGATGACATTTTCATGAACAAGGTCTTTGAAAATGATACGGAGCGTACAGCGTTGTTGTTGCGAATTATCTTAAATAATGATAAGATAAAGGTAATAAAAGCAGTAACGCAGCAGAAGCTGAAAAACCTGTCAGGACATGACCTGCAGCTGGACATTCTGGCGCAGGAAGAAAACGGCAGGCTTTTCAATGTAGAAGTACAGAACCGCAGTAGTGGCGCTGCAGCACGCAGAGCGCGCTACCATCTGAGCCTGCTGGACGCTCACAGCCTGCCGAAGGGCGAATTATACCAAAAGCTGCCGGATAATTACGTTATCTTTATCACGCAGTATGACGTGCTGAAGGGCGGGTTGCCGATATACCACATCAGTAGAAAAATAGAAGAAAACAATGCAGCTTTTGCTGATGGTTCGCACATCATCTATGTAAATAATAAAATTAAGGATAATACACCACTCGGACGTCTGATGCACGATTTCAGCTGCAGTAATCCGGACGATATGTATTATCCGGGATTAGCAGAAAAGGCAAGATATTTTAAAGAAACAGAAAAGGGGTTGACGAATATGGGCGATGTATTTGAAAAATTTGTAGCAAAAAGAGAAAAAGAAGCTGCTATGAAAGCAGCAGAAAAAGCTGCTAAAGAAGCACAAGCAAACAAAGTCGAGCTTGCCAAAGGCCTTTTGGCTGACGGCATGAGCATCGAATTCACTGTGCGTCACTCCAAGCTTACGGAAGCAGAGGTGCGCGAGCTGGCATCCAAGCTGACAGCATAAGAGCAAATCAAACTAAAGGCGTTCTACCTGACTGCGGTAGAACGCCTTATTTTTATCTAATTCAATATATTTTTACGCAAACGAAAAGACCTGAGGTCCGCAAGAACACGGACTTCAGGTCTTTTTTTCGTACAAAATTTATTGCTATGTTGGAAAAAATAACAGACTATAAGACCACAAATAGTATTTTTCTAGTCTATATGCAGAATTCTTTTTAAATTTTCTTTGTCTTCTGCAGATATTGTATCGGATTGGTCAATATATTCGCCAGCTTTTTTTATCCTTTTTCTTTGTTTCTTATACTTTTTACAGAGGTCCATTGCCGAATCATACATATCTTCAAATATTGCGTCTTTCTGATCTTGAAGATCTCTAGAAATACTTTCTATTTCTTCAATTTCGTCAAGCTTTGGAACTCCATAAGTTAAACTCAAAAAATTCGGATAACCATTCTCCATTAAATATAATGCTCCTGCATCTCCAACTGCCATAATAAGATCACACTCCTAAATACTTTAATACTACAAAACCGCAAGCGGTAATCAGGTACCCCCTTCCGTCTGCTCACTGCGTTCGCAGCCACCTTCCCCGAGGGGCAGGCAAGAAGTCAGGCTTAAAGCTGACTTACCTTGGTTCCCCCTTGGGGGAACTGTCGCCGTAGGCGACTAAAGGGGGTAGCCAAAAAACCGAAGGCGATGACTGAGGGTTGTTTTAAGCGGTAATCTGGCCTTCAACCATTTTTCTGCTTCGTGAAACGTACTATATCAAACAGTTACAAAACCGCAAGCGGTAATCTGGCCTTCAACGTATTACCAAAACCAAAAAGCATAACAACTGCAGTAAGTTACAAAACCGCAAGCGGTAATCTGGCCTTCAACTGTAATGTAATAAATTTCCTCAGTAGTAGCAATACTGTTACAAAACCGCAAGCGGTAATCTGGCCTTCAACTGTAATGCAATAAATTTCCTCAGTAGTAGCAATACTGTTACAAAACCGCAAGCGGTAATCTGGCCTTCAACGATATATATGATTTAAGTGAAAAAGTTGAAGATTGGTGTTACAAAACCGCAAGCGGTAATCTGGCCTTCAACCCTTAATTATTGCTTTTTATAGATATTTTAACACCAGTTACAAAACCGCAAGCGGTAATCTGGCCTTCAACGGGGATTAAGCGTTTTAATTCTTTAACTGATTTTCTAGTTACAAAACCGCAAGCGGTAATCTGGCCTTCAACTACTCGTAGATCTGCATTATTAATTCAAAACATTGCGTGTTACAAAACCGCAAGCGGTAATCTGGCCTTCAACCTTACGACGTAACTTTAACTCCTTCTACGGGTTATAGGTTACAAAACCGCAAGCGGTAATCTGGCCTTCAACGTGTTAGTCGGAACTATGATATTATTTACTCTCATGTTACAAAACCGCAAGCGGTAATCTGGCCTTCAACAATATATTAATCAAAGTAGTCCTTATAAAGTCCATAGGTTACAAAACCGCAAGCGGTAATCTGGCCTTCAACCCTGTGGCTCGCACACGGCTCACAGAGCGGGCTTAAAGCCCTACAATGGAAAATCGAAACGCTGTTCATAGCAAAAACAGCAAAATTGCTCACAAGAGCGGTACATTTACGCCTCCGCCAAAAGCAAAACGCGCCTGGCGCAAGCCTTACAGCACTTTGGCAAACCGTTTGTCTCCTGTGATAAATTCATCATAACACATCGAACAGAATTTGACAAGCACTTTTTGCAAAGCTGCCTGTATTATGCGCATTACAGCACCTATATTTAATATATGAAAACATATTTGCAAACAAAATTAAAGTTATCAAAAAATTAGCACAGCAGTTGCCGAGAGTGTTTCCTGCACGTAGTGTAGAGCGCCACGCAAAACAAATTCACCGTGCGTCACGCTAAACCTTCGGAAGCAGAGGTGCGTGAGCTGGCGTCCAAGCTGACAGCATAAGAGCACATTAAACTCAAGGCGTTCTACCGAACTGCGGTAGAACGCCTTTACTATTTTGGTTATGCTATAATAATATGTAAAAAACCAACGTGAGGAGCGATTATCATGAAATACGTTGCCTGTTACGGCGATTCTCTGGTGCAAGGCTTTCCCTTCGGCCCACGCTATTCCTGGACCGCTCAGGTGGAAAAGCTGACGCAGATTAAAATGCTCAATTACGGTGTCTGCGGTGACTGCTGCGATGACATCATCTACCGCATGCGCCAGTACGCGCTGCCGGAATATGTGCAGCACATTATCTTCCTTGGCGGTGCCAACGATATTCTGCAGGGGCGCCGTATTGAGGACATCAGCCGCGATTACAAGCGTGTGCTGCAGTGGTGCGAAGAAAAGCACTACCGCTTGTGCGTAGTGCTGCCGTTTATCAGTACGGAGCAGGCGCTCAACCGTCAGCTGCTGAACCTGCGGCAGGAGGCAGAGCATATCTGCGGCGGCAAGGCCTTCCTGCTGGATTTGCAGCCCGCCATCGGCATGGACGCCGGAGCCAGGTTCAAGGCCTATGTTGACGGCATTCATCCCAAATCTCAGACGTATGAGGCGATGGGGAATTACGCAGCGCCGCTTATCTGGAAGTGGCTGAAGGGCGAAAACGCATTATTTTGATTTTGTAGGTTGGTATGTAATTTGAGCGTGAGTGCATTATCATGCTGTTATGCGGGTATATGTTACATTTTGTGAGTTTGATTATTCCAAGTTTTGTACTCGGTCTGCTTAGAGCTATTTTGTTTTAATGGTTGGAGTGTATTGCTCCAGCTTTTTTCCTTTTAAGAATAGTATTTAACATCATTTGATGATGAATATTTAAGCTTGAATGTACCTACTTCGCTTGTTTATAAAAAAGCTTTTTGTATGGCTCTTGTGATACTTATTATGATGCATTTGCAACACGTCGGAAAACATAAAACTGCAGGCGAACGAGAAAAATGGAATAAAAAGTGAAGTTTTTTAGCTTGAATTGACCTTTTCGCTAAAAAATGATATTATATAGTATAAGCAAAACTGTAAGGAGGTAACTGACATGGAAAATACGATAGTTCGATTAGAAAGTATTTCTATAGAGAATTTTAAAAACGTTAAATATGGCCAGTTATGTTTTGCAAATAACAGGAAAAACTATCGAACCAGTATTTTGGGGTTATATGGACAGAATGGATCGGGAAAGACGGCTTTAATCGATGCTATAGAACTGTTGCAATTAGCATTAAAGGGAGCGCAGATTCCGTCTAAGTTTGCAGATTACATCAATGTGGAAGCTGGATATGCTTACCTACGTTATGAGTTTTCAGTTTCAGGCAAAGAAGATAGGTATCAAGCTTTCTATGAGTTTAAACTGACCGCTGAAAAAATAGAAACTGCTCAAAATACGATTGTACTTGAAAACGACGATGTTCATTTTAAGGCTAAGATTACAGATGAACTCTTAAGTTATGCATATGAAAGTGAAACTTTGAAGATTCGCAAAAGCACGCTGCTTGACACATCTTCGCAAAAAGTTTTTACACCAACTACTAAGTATTCTTGTTTGGTTGGTAAAGACAAGAAAGTAAATATGAACCTTATGGTAGATAAAAAAATCATACAAGCAGCATCAAGATCGTTTGCTTTTTCTGGAGAATTGCTTTCAGTTATTAGAAATAATCAAGCGGGCAAAGGAGATTCAGAATACCAGCGACATATGCGTTTAATTGAAAGTCTTGTCCGCTATGGTAATTTTGAACTTTTTGTAATAAATACTGCAAATTCCGGAATTATTAGTATGAATATGTTGCCTCTTTCCTTTAGATATGAGAATGGAAGGAGTGGGGCTATAGAAAATATTCTGATTCCGCTGGAAGAGACTGCCCCGATTCCGGAGGAAACTGTTTCTGTAGTAGAGCGCATTATCACTAATATGAATGTAGTTCTTTCCCGAATAGTTCCGGGACTAACAATCCGCCTTGAAAATTTAGGAGAAATTTTATTTGCTAATGGAAAAAAAGGTGTCAGGATTCAATTGATTTCTTTGAAAAACAAGAAGGCTATTCCTTTGAAATATGAATCCGAAGGCATTAAAAAGATTATATCTGTTCTTCAACTTCTTATAGTTGTATATAATCGTTCTTCTATTACAGTTGCGATTGATGAATTGGATGCGGGTATATTTGAATATCTTCTTGGCGAGTTATTACGAATTATTTCTGAAAAAGGTAAAGGTCAGTTGATTTTCACTTCACATAATTTACGACCGTTAGAAACATTAGATCGTGGGTTTATTGCCTTTACAACTACAAATTCTTCTAACAGATATATCAGAATGGGCAATCTGAAGGATAGTAATAATCTTCGAGATTTCTATTTCAGAGATATCATTTTAGGGGAACAGAGTGAGGAGGTTTACGATCCTACTAACAATTCCGAGATTGCGCTCGCGTTTAGAGAGGCGGGTGAATTTAATGGCACGTAAAAAAATTGTATTTGTAATCGTTGAAGGACCATCTGATGATGCGGCTCTTGGTGTTATTCTAAACAGGCTTTTTGATAAAAGCAAGGTACACATAGAGATTATGCATGGTGATATTACAACTGACTTAAGTATAACTCCTGAGAATATTATTAATCAACTAGGAAATATTGTAAAAAGTTATGCGAAATCTATGCATTTTAAACAAGAACATTTTCAGCAAGTAATTCATCTTGTTGACATGGATGGAGCTTTTATACCGGATAGAGCAATTGTCGAGAATGCTATTGCTGAAAAGCCACAATACTCTCTTACTGAAATCAGGACAGCAAGACCAGAAAAGTTAATCCTACGTAACAAGCATAAGCAACTGAAGTTGAATCGCATAAGTAAATTGACTAAAGTATGGACTTCGATTCCTTATCAAGTATATTACATGTCTTGTAACTTGGACCATGTGCTTTATGGAAAGCTTAATAGTTCAGATGAAGAAAAAGAGAACGATGCATATGCTTTTGCAAAAAAATACAAGGATGACATTGATGGTTTTTTAAGCTTTATATCCGATTCTGAGTTTTCTCGAATAGAAGGATATAAAGAATCCTGGGAATTCATAAAGCGGGATGTCCATTCGTTAGAAAGATTTACAAACTTTGGCCTCTGCTTTTGCGAAATACGAAAAGAGCGTCAACGAATTAAAGAGGAAGAATCAAACTGAATACTTTAAACTCGAATTATATATGCTATAAATTCTGCATTAATTCAACTTTAAGCATCCATGCGGATACAAGCAGTGGCTGAAGGAAGAAAACGCAGATTAGAAAAAAATTTTAAAGGTGACAAGTAAAAATACTTGACAAGCATCGCTTTATGCTTTATACTTACATAGTCGACTAAATTTCGAGAGGGATAAAAATGTCAGCAGAAGAAATTTTTGCGCAGCGTATGCGCTTAGGCAGGCTCTTTGATATTTACGGCGGACTTCTGACAGCTAAGCAGAAGCAATGCCTGGGACTGTATTTCTATGACGACTTGTCTCTGAGTGAGATTTCGGAGGAGCTGGGCGTTTCGCGTCAGGCTGTCCACGACCTGCTCAAGCGTGTTGAGCAGCTGCTAGAACGATATGAAGCATCACTGAAGGTGCTGAGCCGCGAGGAGGAGCTGCATGCTAAGCTGCAGCAGGCAATAGATTTGCTGGCAACTCCGGATGAGGCAAAAAAAGACGAGGCCGTGCAAATGCTGAAAGAGCTTTGCAGTGAAGGTAGGTAGATAGAATGGCATTTGAAAGTTTATCTGAAAGATTACAAAATGCATTAAAGATGTTCCGCGGCAACGGCAAGCTGACTGAGGAGGATTTAAAGGCTCCTATGCGCGAAGTGCGTATGGCGCTTTTGGAGGCCGACGTTAACTTCAAGGTTGTTAAGGACTTTGTAGCCAAGGTTAAAGAGCGCGCTGTTGGTGAAGCGATTGGCGAAGGCCTGAATCCGCATCAGCAGATTATCAAGATTGTAAATGAAGAGCTGATTGAGCTTTTGGGCGGTACCCAAAGCAAGCTCACTGTTGCTCCCAAACCGCCGACAGTTATCATGCTGGTTGGTCTGCAGGGCGCAGGTAAAACTACTACCGCCGGCAAGCTGGCCAATTACCTGAAGCGTAAGCACAAAAAACCGCTTTTGGTTGCAGGCGACGTTTACCGTCCTGCTGCTATTACCCAGCTGCAGGTTTTGGGCGAACAGCTGAATGTGCCGGTATTTACTTTGGGCGATAAGGTTTCTCCTGTAGAAATTGCCCAAAAGGCCATGGAAAAGGCGCATAGCCTGGCATGCGATACGGTAATCATCGATACCGCAGGCCGCTTACATATAAATGAAGAGCTGATGGAGGAGCTGCGCAACATTAAGGGCGCTGTTCATCCTCAGGAAATTCTGCTGGTTGTAGATGCTATGACCGGTCAGGATGCAGTAACTGTTGCCGAGAGCTTTGACAAGGAATTGGGCATTGACGGCCTGATTGTTACCAAGCTCGATGGTGATGCCCGCGGCGGTGCGGTGCTTTCCGTAAAGGCTGTTACCGGCAAGCCGGTTAAATTAATCGGTCTTGGCGAAAAGCTGGATGCTTTGGAGCCCTTCCATCCGGATCGTATGGCTTCCCGTATTCTGGGCATGGGCGATATCCTGACTCTGGTAGAAAAAATCCAGTCTACAACTGACCTCGCCAAGGCACTGGAGATGGAGAAAAAGCTGCGTAAGGATGAATTCACCTTAGAGCAGTTCCTGGACCAGATGCAGCAGGTTAAAAAGCTGGGTTCTCTGGAAACCATCTTAGGCTTAATCCCCGGCATGGGCGCCATCAGCCAAAAGCTGAAGGAAGCTAATGTGGACGAAAAGGAATTCGACCGCATCGAAGCAATCATCCGCTCCATGACCAAGAAGGAAAGACAAAAACCCGAAATCATCAACGGCAGCCGTCGTAAACGTATCGCTGCAGGCTGCGGCATGCGTGTACAGGATGTCAACAAGCTTCTGAAAAACTTTGAAGAAAGCAAGAAGATGATGAAGCGTATGCAGGGTATGGCAAAGTTTGCTTCCAAGGGCGGCTTCAAGCTGCCGTTTGGCAGATAATAAATGAAAAGTTCCATGTTGTGAGATATTAATTTAAGGAGGTGAAAATCAACATGGCAGTTAAAATCCGTTTAAAACGTATGGGCGCTAAAAAAGCTCCTTTCTATCGTATTGTTGTTGCAGACGCTCGTTCTCCTCGTGATGGTCGTTTCATCGAATCCATCGGTTACTACGATTCCACCGTTCAACCGGCTAGCGTAAAAATCGACGCTGAAAAAGCTATCGACTGGATGAACAAAGGCGCTCAACCGACCGATACCGTTAAAAACCTGTTCAGCAAGGATGGTATCATGAAAAAATTTGCTGAAGCTAAAGCAGCAAAATAATTTGAGGGGGCGTGATCTACATGAAGGAATTGGTAGAAGTTATGGCCAAATCTCTTGTAAATGATCCCTCTGCAGTAGTAGTGGAGGAGGAGACCACCGGTACAACAACGGTGCTTCGCCTCCATGTTGCTTCTGAAGATATGGGTAAGGTTATTGGAAAACAGGGCCGCATCGCAAAAGCTATCAGAACTGTTATGAAAGCAGTAGCAACCCGTGAAAATGTGAAAGTCATTGTCGAAATTATTTGATTGAGGATGGTATATCGCTATGGATAAAATGATCGTTAGGGTTCCCGTCGCTGTTAAAGCAAAAGTTACTGAAGATTTAAAGTTGAAAATTGTTGGAGATCTCCAAAATACCATAAAGAATATGGAGCTTGATCTGGAGCAATTCGAGTTCCAGGCTAAAAAAGCATTGCATCAGGCTGCCAGCGATTTGAGCGTGCTTCCGGCTTTGCGCGAACAAATTGACATCGAAAGAAATAAGCGTACTGCTGCCAAACAAGAAGCAGAGGCTAAGCTGAAAAGAGCGGAAGCTCTGGAGCTGGGCGCTGAAATTGGTCATGGTACCCTGGAGCGTACTGTAGAAATTACTGTAGGCACCAATATCGATACCCTGATGGGCGCAGAAATCCTTACCGAAGACGGTAAGATTATCGCTTTCCGCGAATAATCCATGGAAAACCAAATAGTTATTGGCAAAATTGTCGCTCCGCACGGTGTGCGGGGCGATATTCGTATATTGCCGTTAACCGATAAGCCGGAACAATTTTTAGACCTGGATTATCTGCTGCTGCCGGACGGTCGCAAGCTGACCGTGAAAGCAGCACGCTTTCATAAAAGAATGGTGCTGGTGACTACTGCCGAAATCAAAAGCATGAACGAGTCCGAGCTGCTGCGCGGCATGGAGGTAAGCATTAACGCTGAGGACCTGCCGGAGCTGGAGGAAGGACGCTTTTATGTTGCCGACCTTATCGGCCTGCCTGTTTATGACGAGCAGGGCGAGCAAATCGGCACCTTTAAGGACGCACTGAGCACAGGCAGCAATGATGTTTATGTTATCGCTGTCCCCGGACAGAAGGATTACCTGCTGCCGGCACTGAAGAAATATGTCAAGGAAATCAATCTGGCAGAAAAGCGCATTGTCGTGGAGCTGCCGGAATGGGTTGAGGCAGAATGAAGTTTTTATTTGTAACCTTATTTCCCGAACAGATTGAGCAGGCCGCAAGCCACAGCATTTTGCAGCGCGCTGCCTCCAAGGGCCTGATTGAAGTAAGCTGCATCAATCCGCGCGATTTTACGCATGACGTGCATCGCACGGTGGATGATTCTCCCTTCGGTGGCGGTGCCGGCATGGTGCTGAAGCCGGAGCCGATGGTGGCTGCTATCCGCAAGGCGAAGGAGCAGCTGCCCAACGCCCGTGTTATTGCGATGTGCCCGGGCGGACGCACGCTCAAACAGAGCATCGTTGAGGAATATGCCCACAGCGGACAGGATTTTATCTTCGTCTGCGGTCATTATGAGGGCTTTGACGAGCGCATCTTCCATTGGGTTGATGAAAAGCTGTCTATCGGCGATTATGTGCTCACCGGCGGCGAAATGCCTGCCATTATTGTGATGGACGCTATTTCCCGCTTTATTCCCGGCGTACTGGGCAAGATTGAAAGTGCGGAGGAGGATTCCTTCAGCACCGGTCTTCTGGAATACCCGCAGTACACCCGTCCGGTGAACTTTGAGGGCATGGAGGTGCCTGAGGTGCTGCGCAGCGGCAACCATGCGCTGATTAACAGCTGGCGCCTGAAGCAGTCGCTCAAGGCAACGCTCGCTTTGCGTCCCGACCTTTTGAGTGCGGAGCAGAAGGAGCTTTTGACAGGCCGCTTGCCCTATAAAATGAAAAAATCGGAGCGCCGCTTCTATGAGGAGCTGCGTGCCGAAATAGCTGCCGAGCAGGAAAAACGCGTAAGCGCCGAGGTGAAGGAGGATGAGGCGAATGGCTGATTTATATGTTGGCCTGGTCCATTATCCTATCTACAACAAGCGCATGAACGTTATCGCCGGCGCGGTGACTAACTTTGATATCCACGATATCTCGCGTACCTGCCGCACCTACAATGTGCAGGGCTATTACATCATCCACCCGCTGGAGGTCCAGAAGCAGATTATCGACAAGATACTTTCCTACTGGCAGGAGGGCTATGGCAAGGTGTATAACCCCGACCGTGCCGACGCGCTGAGCCGCGTGCTGTGGCAGCCTGATATCGCAAGTGCGGTGCAGACGATTGTAGAGCGCACAGGCAAGCAGCCTTACGTTGTCACTACGGACGCACGCATTTATCCCAACACCGTATCCTACAGCTTTATGCGCAAGCAGCTGCAGGAGGGTGACAGACCGGTGCTGCTTTTGTTCGGCACAGGCTTTGGCATCGAGGCGGAAACTATGGCCAAATTTGATTATATTCTGGAGCCTGTTTACGGCCCCTGCGACTATAATCATCTTTGCGTGCGCAGTGCCGCAGCCATTATTCTGGACAGACTTGCAGGCGAGGCCTGGTGGGAAAAAAATTAAAGAAAAATGCAAGAAATTATACACTTTTCTCTTGCATTAATTGTTTGTCTATGATACAATTTACGTTGTGTAATACGGACGGTCCGCTGTGGAGTTCGCACATGAACGTCTATGATTTAGGAGGAAACTATGAACATTATTGAAGTACTGGAACAAGAACAACTTCGTTCCGACATCCCTGAGTTTAAAGCAGGCGACACCGTTAAAGTTTATTGCAAAATCGTCGAGGGTACCCGCGAGCGCGTTCAGCTGTTTGAAGGCGTTGTAATTTCCCGCAGTGGCTCCGGCGTTCGTGAAAACTTCACCGTTCGTCGTATTTCTTACGGCATTGGCGTAGAAAGAACTTTCCCGGTTCACAGCCCGCGTATTGAGAAAATCGTTGTAGCACGCGTTGGTATCGTTCGCCGTGCTAAACTGTATTATTTGCGCAAACTGACTGGTAAAGCTGCTCGTATCAGAGAAAAACGCTAATCAATCTTTGTTTATAGTAAAAGGGACTGTAGTAGTACGGTCCCTTTTATTACGTTATGAAGCATTTATGCTTTAAAATAAAGCAAATTTACAATTATGTCATAACTGAAGCTGCAATCTATGCTACAATATATCTATATTATTGTAGTTAAAAATCCGGCCTGTGCCGGCAATAGAGAGGAGGCTCATTAGTTGAGCAAAAAAAGTGAAACCTCCTGGCAGGATTCTGCCAGTGACTGGCTTGTTTCGATTATTATTGCGGTAGCACTGGCATTCTGCATCCGCACCTTTTTGGTAGAGCCTTATATGGTAGAAGGCTCCTCTATGTATCCTACTTTGGTAAACCATGAGCGTCTTGTCGTTGATAAGCTGAGCTACTTTGTTACCGACCCGAAGAAGGGCGAAATCGTAGTTTTCCGCTTCCCCAAGGACCAGACGCGTGACTTTATCAAGCGCGTTATCGCAGTTGGCGGTGACACTGTGGAGATGCAGCAGGGCAAGGTATTCGTCAACGGCAAGCAGTTGAACGAAACCTATATCTACCACAATGACCCGAAGGGCAAAAACATTTCCGATTACCGCAAGGTAGTTGTTCCCAAGGATACCATCTTTGTATTGGGTGATAACCGTAATAACTCTGAGGACAGCCGTTTTGCCGATGTTGGCTTTGTGCCGCTGAAGCTGGTTAAGGGACGTGCGCTGGTTGCCTTCTGGCCGCTGGATAAGATGCGCGTGCTGAAGGCGGATGCGGGTATGGGCGAATGATGCTGGAGGATTTTAAGATTCAGTGGTTCCCCGGCCATATGACCAAGGCGAAGCGCATGATGGAAAGCCAGATTAAGCTGGTTGACGTTGTGGTGGAAATGCTGGACGCACGTATTCCGCGCTCCAGTACCAACCCCATGCTGCAGGATATCCTTGGCAGCAAGCCGAAGGTTATCGCACTGAACAAGATTGATATGGCAGACAAGGCCCGGACTGACCTGTGGCTGGAAAAAATCAAGCATAGCGGTTTGCCTGTGTGCAAGATTGACTGCGCTACCGGTAAGGGCGTTAAGCAGCTTATCAGTGCAGTTCAGCTGGCTGCCAAGCCGGTGATTGATAAATGGCTGAAGAAGGGCGTGCGCAACCGTCCCGTCCGCGTTATGATTGTAGGTATTCCGAACGTCGGCAAGTCTACCCTGATTAACCGCCTCGTAGGTAAAAACAAGGTGCTGGCTGCCGATAAGCCGGGTGTAACACGCGGACAGCAGTGGGTAACGATTGCCAAGGGCTTAGAGCTTTTGGATACGCCTGGTGTGCTGTGGCCTAAGTTTGAGGACCCGTCAGTGGGCTTTGCGCTTGCTGTTACCGGTGCCATCAAGGAGGATGTATTCGACAGGGAGCAGGCCGTGGAGCTGTTGCTCGACTTGTTGATACGCAGATATCCTCAGGATTTGCAAACAAAATATGCAGTAAGCCTCGAGCAGGGTGATGATGTTAACGCCGTTATGGCGAAGATTGCCGTTGCCAGAGGTTGTCTGAAGTCTGGTGGACTGCTGGACCTTGATAAGGTCATTCAGCTTGTACTCAGAGACTTCCGAGCAGGACGTTTAGGGCGGTTTACAATCGACGAGCCTTGATTTGTCGTGCCATAAAAACCGCCGCGAGGCGGTTTTTCTTTATGCAGAAATAAAAGTTAAGGGGGATACAGAAGATGAATATTACCGAAATCAAGGAGTTGCTGACAGGCGAGCCGACTGCGGAGCAGCTGGCGACGCTGGCAGCAGACGAGCGCAAGGGAGTGCAGAAGCTGCTGGCAGCATACAACAAGCGTCTGGAGAAGGCGGCGGCGGAGAAGGAACGCTTCACGGCGATGCTGAAATTGGAACGCGAGCTGTATGCTGAAGGCTGCGAGCTGATTGCCGGCGTAGATGAGGCAGGACGCGGACCTTTGGCAGGACCGCTGGTTATCGCTGCCGTTATTCTGCCCAAGGATGTGTTTATCAGCGGGCTGAACGATTCCAAGCAGCTTTCCGCTGCTAAGCGCGATATGCTGTATAACGAGATTATGGCCAAGGCGCTGGATATCGAGGTGAACATCGTCAGCGTCAGCAATATTGATGAGCTGAATATCTATGCCGCAACGCAGCAGGGCATGGCGCAGGTGCTGGAAAACCTGCACTGCAAGCCGCAGGCGGCGCTGATTGACGCTATGCCGGTGAAGGTTCCTGGTATGAAGATTGAAGCCGTGGTGCATGGTGATGCGCTGAGTGCATCTATTGCCGCTGCCTCCATTATCGCGAAGGTAACCCGTGACCGCATCATGGAACGTCTGGACGTTGTTTATCCTGCCTACGGCTTTGCGCATAACAAGGGCTATGGCAGCAGCGCACATATGCAGGCTGTGAGCGAGCAGGGCGCCACCCGCTGGCACCGCCGCAGCTTTGAGCCTGTGAAGAGCATGCAGCTGCCGCCGGTGGCTGCTGAGGAAAATATCCTCTATGCTCCGCAGGCTGATAACTATGAGTACCCCGTCGAGGAGTAGTCTTGGGAAATACGGCGAAGATTTTGCCTGCCGCTATCTGCAAAATATGGGTTATAAAATATTGACCCGCAACTTTCGCTGTCACCGTTATGGTGAAATTGATATTATTGCTGAAAAAAAGGGCTGTATAAGCTTCATAGAGGTCAAGACACGTGCTTCTACCCGGTTCGGCAGACCGATAGAGGCAGTGACACTGGCAAAGCAAAGAAAAATTCATCGCTGTGCTGAATATTATCTCCAATGCAATGGTTTGCTGGAGCGGCCGCCGGTGCTTTCCTTTGATGTAGTAGAAATTATCATAGAAGGCACTGCGGCTATCAGTATCAATCATTGGCCGCACTGCTTTTAAAAGAAATGGAGTGTTGATAATGTTTGCACAAATTCTTGGCGAAACAACCTGTGGTATTGATGGTGTACAAATTGTGGTAGAGGTGGACGTGAGCAACGGCATGCCTAACTTCGACCTGGTAGGCCTGCCGGCGATGGCCGTGCGCGAATCTAAGGAGCGCGTGAAGGCCGCGCTGCGCAATTCCAATTATCCCTTCCCGATGACGCGTATTACGGTCAATCTGGCGCCTGCCGACCTGCGTAAGGAGGGCAGTGGCCTTGATCTGCCGATTGCCGTCGGCCTTATGACCTGCGGCAGAATCCTGGATACGGATAAGCTGGAGAACAAGGTTTTCATTGGCGAGCTGTCGCTGGACGGAAGAATCCGCAAGGTTTCCGGCGTGCTTTCCATGATTATGGACGCCAAGAAGTGTGGGGCGCAGGAGGTGTTTATTCCGCAGGCCAACGCCGCGGAGGGCAAGCTGATTCAGGGCATCAAGGTATATACGGCGGCGACCTTAAAGGAGCTGGTGGAGCACCTGCAGGGCAAGAACCCGCTGACGCCGCTGCCAAAGGAAAATATTCTGCAGAACAATAATAAGATTTACCATGTGGATTTTGCCGATGTCAAAGGACAGCTCGTGGCGCGCAGAGCCTTGGAAATTGCTGCCGCCGGCGGTCACAGTATCCTGATGGTGGGTTCTCCGGGCTGTGGCAAGACGATGCTAGCGCGCCGCTTAGTGACGATTCTGCCGCCGATGACGGAGGCTGAGGCACTGGAGGTCACTAAGATTTACAGCATTGTGGGACTCTTGCCGCAGGCAGACAGCGTCATGCTGGAGCGTCCGTTCCGCAGTCCGCATCACAGCATCAGCGGCAGCGCGCTTCTGGGCGGCGGCAGTACACCTCGCCCGGGTGAGGTTACTTTGGCACATAACGGCGTACTCTTTTTGGATGAGCTGCCGGAATTTGAACGCGCTACGCTGGAGATGCTGCGTCAGCCGCTGGAGGATGGCGAGGTGAGCATTTCACGTGTCAGGGCGGCGATGACCTTTCCAAGCAAGTTTATTTTATGCGCTGCTCAAAACCCGTGCCCCTGTGGGTTTCTTGGCGACAGTGTGCACCGCTGTTCCTGTAAACAATCAGAAATTGACAGCTACCGCCGCAAGATTTCCGGTCCCTTGATGGACCGGATTGATATGCAGATTAATCTGAGCAGGGTGGAATTCAGCGAGCTGAAAACGAAGGAAAAGGGCGAATCCTCTGCTGCTATCCGCGAGCGTGTGGTAAAGGCGCGACTGGTGCAGCAGGAGCGCTTGGAGGCAGTTGGCATCCATTGCAATGCGCAGATGGGACGGAGTGAGGTTGTCAAATATTGCCAGCTGGACGCGGCGGCGCAGAATGTTATGGAGCGCTACTTTAATATGCTCAACCTCAGCGCCCGCAGCCATGACCGCATCCTGAAGGTGGCACGCACGATTGCGGACCTTGCGGGCAGCGAGAACATTGAGGCGGTGCATCTGGCTGAGGCTATTCAGCTGCGCACCAGCGTGCGTCCGTAAGAATATACTACATAGCAAGTGACCTTAGCGCTCTGCGTATTATTACAGTAGTACGCAGAGCGCTTTTGCTTGTTAAGCAACTGAGCATCTATATATAACCATTTCAGCTTCATTTCAGTTATACCTGCGACAATAAAACTGCAGCCGCTGGTATTGACTAAGCGGAAATAATATGCTAAAATCTACAGTTGAGTACGAAAGATGATCGCGGCTGGCTTTAAGCCAGATGAGGAAAGTCCGAGCTCCACAGGGCAGGATGCCGGATAACGTCCGGCGAGGGTGACCTCAGGGATAGTGCCACAGAAATGTGTACCGCCTGCATTTGCAGGTAAGGGTGGAACGGTGCGGTAAGAGCGCACCAGCGGTCTGGTAACAGGCTGGCTAGGTAAACCCCATCCGGAGCAAGACCAAATAGGGGAGGGATGAAGCTGCCCGCTGAGCCTTCCGGGTTGTGTCGCTTGAGCTTGCAGGCAACTGTAAGACTAGATAAATGATCATCACCGCTTCGCGGAACAGAACTCGGCTTATTGAGTACTCATACCTTGCAAAACGGCTGCCTTTAGGCAGCCTTTTTTGTCTGATTTTATTTTGACAGATCTTTTTAGACAGAAGAATAAGTGGTGTAATATAATGAAGAAAAAAATTTCTTTAGTAGTGCCGGTGTTCAATGAAGAGGATAACCTGCACGAATTTCACAAGCGTGCTTCTGCTGTAATGAAACAGGAGGACTACGATTATAATATTATCTTTGTTGATGATGGCTCGCGTGACAGCAGCGCACTGATTCTGGCAGAGCTGGCTGCACAGGACGAGCACGTAGAGGCCTATCTTTTGAGCCGCAACTACGGCCACCAGATGGCAATTACCTGCGGCCTTGACCACGCCGACGGTGATGCCGCGATTACCATGGACGGTGATTTGCAGCATCCGCCTGAGCTTATTCCCGAGCTTTTGCGCCTTTGGGAAGCAGGCAACGAGATTGTGCAGACCAAGCGTATGGCTACAGAGGATGCAGGCTTCTTTAAAAATTTGACGTCTGCAGCCTACTATAAGCTCATAAACACCTTATCTAATGTAGAAATTACTCCTGGTGGCAGTGACTTCCGCCTGATGGACAGGATTGCGGTTGATGCCTTCAAGCTTTACCGTGAGCGTGCACGCTTTATCCGTGGACTGGTAAATACGCTGGGCTTTCATGTTGCTGTGCTGGAATTTGTGGCACCGCCGCGCTTTGCCGGTTATTCCAAGTTTAATCTGCGCAAAATGCTCCACTTTGCGCTGGACGGTATTACGGCCTTTTCCAACCTGCCGCTGCGTTGGGCTTTTTACGTAGGTATTGTTTTCGGTATGTGCAGTATTCTGCTTTTGGGCCATGTTTTTTATGTGAAATTTGTGACCAAAGATGCCGTTCCGGGGTGGGCAACTACTACTGTCAGTGTATTGTTTCTTGGAGGAATTCAGCTTGTAGGGATAGGTATCCTGGGCGAATATATTGGGCGTATCTTTGAAGAAATCAAGCATAGACCACTATATTTAGTGGCTCGCCATCTGCAGAACTGTAACAAAATAAACGAAAATAAAGCTAAATAAGCGCATTAATATTATAACAAATTAAGATTTTACAGAAACGATATTTTGTGGTATAATAGGTATGTCTTAGAAAAGAAGAAAGGATGTAGGTGCCAGTGGTCAAACGCAAAGTATTAGTTTTCTGTATGACAGTTTTGTTTAGTCTCAGCTGTGCTGTAACAGCTTTGGCTTCCTTCCAACGCGGAGACGATGGACAGGAAGTAGTGGCAATTCAAAAGAGATTGGTAGAATTAAGTTATTCTATTAATAATATAGATGGTGATTTCGGTCCTGAAACTGAAAGAGCTGTTAAAAACTTCCAAGCTGATAAAGGATTAGAGGTTGATGGTATTGTAGGGTCAGCTACCTATAGAGCGCTGATGAACAGGGAGATGCCTCCTAACCGTAGCAATTCCGTTGTACGCAACGTACTGCGTTCTGCTTACAGTGTCATCGGTACTCCATATGTATTTGGCGGAACTACTCCTTATGGTTTCGACTGCTCCGGCTTTACTCAGTATGCATTCGCAAGAGCAGGTGTATATCTGCCGCGTATGGCTGACAGCCAGTTTTACTCCGGCCGTCAGATTTCCATGAGCCAGCTTCGCCCCGGCGATTTGATTTTCTTTAGCACATATGAACCGGGTGCTTCTCATGTTGGTATTTATGTTGGCGACGGCAACTTCATTCATGCAGGCACCAGCACCGGCGTAACGGTTTCTTCCGCATTCACTGGCTATTGGGGCGCACGTTATTACGGCGCTTGCCGCGTTCTTTAAGAAGTTCAAGCAGATAGGCTTCGGCTTATCTGCTTTTTTATTAGGCAAAGTATTGGAAATTTTATTTATTTATGATATAATAAAGTAGGTTATTGGTGTGGGTGATTCATTCTTAATTGACAAGATGGTTAACTCCTGACGGTCCCGCCGCTGTGAAGGCCTTGTGTCTAAGTCAGCAGTCAGCCCATGCTTTATTCTGAATCCACGGGTGATGGAGGCAGTTGGGTTTACTAATTGCAAGGAATAATTAGCGTTAGTTAATTCTGTCTTTATGGCTTTTGTCGGATTCGGCAGAAGTCTTTTTTTATTATTGATAATCCCTATTATATGGGAAATTTGATTGTGAAGGAGCTGCGCTTTGGAAGAATATCAGTTTTCGCAAGGAAAGGTTTTGCGTTGTGGTTATACTACCGGCAGCTGTGCAACGGCTGCGTCCAAGGCAGCAGCTACGATGCTGCTTACAGGCGAGCGTGTTGAGACTGTGCGTATCGACACTCCCAAGGGAATAGTGCTTGACCTGGAGCCCTTAGACGTTGAGATGACTCCTGATTACGTCAGCTGTGCTATCCGCAAGGATTCCGGCGATGATCCTGATGATACTAACGGTGTACTGGTTTATGCCAGGGCCGAAAGGACTGACGGCAGCGGTATTGAGCTGGAAGGCGGCGTGGGCGTCGGCAGGGTGACTAAGCCCGGCCTTGCGTGTGCTGTCGGCGGACCGGCGATTAACCCTACACCGCGCAGAATGATTACGCAAGAGGTTGGCAAGGCGATGGAGGCTGCAGGCTATAATGGTGGCATGAAGCTGACGATTTCTATTCCTGCAGGTGTCGAAATTGCCAAGAAAACCTTCAACCCCCGTCTCGGTATTATCGGCGGCCTGTCGGTTTTAGGAACAAGCGGCATTGTAGAGCCGATGAGTGAAAAGGCGCTGATTGAAACGATGTATGTGGAAATCAGAGCACAGAAGGCACGCGGTAATAAAAATCTGCTGGTGTTCTTTGGCAACTACGGCGAGGACTTTACCCGCGATGAAATGAAGCTTGACCTTGATGGTCATGTTACCTGCAGTAACTTTGTGGGTGAGCTTTTGGATTATGCTGTTTACTGCGGCTTTGAAACACTGCTGCTTATCGGCCATTCCGGTAAGCTGGTGAAGGTGGCGCAGGGCGTAATGAATACACATTCCAAATATGCGGACTGCCGCACGGAGCTGTTTGCTCTGGAGGCAATGTTCCATGGTGCTTCGGTTGATGTCGGACGTGAGATTTACGGCTGCCTGACTACCGATGAGGTGACCAAGGTCCTGAAGCGGGAGCAAATCTTTGAGCCTGTCATGGATAAGGTTACGGAAAAAATTGATTTTTACATGCAGCATAGAGTGCATGGCAAAATAAAAACGGCTGCTTTGATGTTTTCCAATGTCTATGGCATTCTGGGCAAGACCAAGTACGCAGACGAATTAATTCAGCTACATAAGCAAAAAGGAGTATGAGAGAATGAGAGGCAAACTTTATAGTGTTGGTATCGGTCCCGGAGACCCGGAATTAATGACCCTGAAGGCTGTACGCCTGTTGAAGGAATGTGACGTTGTTGCATTGCCTAAGGGAGATACCGACGTAATGACGGCTAAGGAAATCGTTAATCACGTAGTAGATCTTGATGAAAAACCCCAGCTTATTATTTATATGCCTATGACTAAGGACATGGCAGCAATGGACAAGGCACACCGCGAGGGTGCAGATGCTATTGAAAAGCTGCTTGATGAAGGCAAAAACGTTGTATTCATTACCCTCGGCTGTCCTACCGTATATGCAACCTGCATTTACGTACACAAGCTGGTATTGAAGGATGGCTATGATGCAGAGCTGGTTGCAGGCGTAACCTCTATCTGCGCTGTTGCTGCTAAACTGAACACTTCCCTGTGCGAAAGAGCGGAACCGCTGATTGTTCTGCCCGGCAGCTACAAGCAGTCCGCAGCGTTCCTTGATGGCCCCGGCAACAAGGTGCTGATGAAATCTGCAAGCGAAATCGGCCGTGTAGTTGACGAGCTGCGCGAGCGTAAGCTCATCAAAAATTCCGGTATGGTTGAAAGATGCGGCCTGCCGGGCGAAAAAATCTATCGTAACCTTGAAGAAGTAGATCCTAAGAGCAGCTATTTCTCTGTAATATTGGTTAAAGAAAAGGAGTTTGATGAATAATGATCTATTTTATTGGTGCTGGTCCTGGTGCAGCTGACTTAATTACTGTAAAAGGTAAAGAGCTTTTGGAAAAGGCTGACCTGGTTATTTACGCAGGCTCCCTTGTTAACCCGGAACTGCTGAAATACTGCAAACCGGAATGTACTATTATGAACAGTGCAACCATGACCTTGGAAGAGGTTATCGCTGCTATGGTTCCCGCCGCTCAGGCTGGCCAATTGGTTGTACGTCTGCACACCGGCGACCCCAGCGTTTACGGTGCACATCGCGAGCAGATTGACCTGCTGCGCAGCTACAACCTTGACTACGAGATTGTTCCCGGCGTAAGCTCCTTCTGCGCTGCTGCTGCTTGCCTGAAGGCTGAATACACTCTGCCGAACGTAAGCCAATCTGTTATTATCACCCGTATGGAAGGCCGTACTCCGGTTCCGAGCCATCAGAAGATTGCCGACTATGCTGCTCACAAGGCAACCATGGTTATCTTCCTGAGCAGCGGTATGCTGGAAAAACTGCAGACCGAGCTCGTAAGAGGCGGTTACAGAAACGATACTCCGGCTGCTATTGTTTACAAAGCAACCTGGCCGGATGAAAAGGTTATCCGCTGCACCGTTGGTACCCTGGCAGAAAACGCTGCTAAATACGGCATCAACAAAACTGCGCTGATTACCGTCGGCGGCTTCTTGGGCAACGCTTATGACCGCAGCGAGCTGTACAACCCGACCTTCGCTCACGGCTTCCGTGAAGCAGACCCGACTAAACTGGACGTTAAGCCCGAGGTTAAATAAGCTATGCGCGCGGCTATATTTTCCTTTTCGGCGCGTGGCGCGGAGCTGAGCAAAAAGGTTGCCGAATATCTGCACAGCATCGGTTATGAAACGGAGCTGCAGACTGTAGCGAAGTATGCGGAGCAGACGGGCATTGCCCCTATGCTGCCAGACCATAATGGTGCCTGCGCGGCTGTTTTCAACAAATGTCAGGCGCTGGTGTACGTCGGCGCTGTCGGTATTGCGGTGCGTACTATCGCGCCATTTATCAAAAGCAAGCTGACTGACCCTGCTGTTATTTCGGTAGATGAACGCGGCAGCTTTGTCATTCCTCTGCTGGCAGGTCACATCGGCGGAGCTAATGAGCTTTCGCGCTGCCTGGCGGCAGCGCTGGGCGCAACTGCCTGCGTGACCACAGCGACAGATGTCAACGGTCTTTTTGCTGTTGACGAATGGGCGGCCCGCAACCGCATGGTGCTGTGCTCCTTGGCCGCAGCCAAGGATTTTGCTGCAGCACTGGTTGGCGATGAAAAGGTCGGTCTGTATTATGATAAGGAATTTCAGCTTACAGGTCCGTTGCCCAAGCTTGTGACAGAGGACTGCAGCCTGCCTGTCGGTATGGCTGTTACTTTGCAAAAGCATTTGCAGCCGTTTGCCACTACGGTGCGCCTGCTTCCTAAGATTGTGCATCTGGGAATCGGCTGCCGTCGCAATACGCCTCTGGAAAATATTGAAGCTCTGGTGCTGCCGGAGCTGGAAAAGCTGCAGCTGGACAAGCGTTCCGTTGTGGCAATCGCAAGCGTAGATTTGAAAAAAGACGAGCAGGGTTTACTGGCCTTTGCCAAAAAATATAACTTTGCTGCTAATTTCTATTCAGCCGATGAATTGAACAGCGTAGCAGGCGATTTTACGCCTTCGTCCTTTGTGCAGAGTGTAGTTGGTGTAAGCAACGTATGCGAGCGCAGTGCTGTTTTAGACAGCAAGGGCGGCAGGCTGCTGCTGCGCAAGACAAGTCTGAATGGTGTAACTCTGGCTGTTGCAGCCGAAAACCTGGTCCTGGATTTTGCCAGAACCGGATTGAAGACTGATTAAGGAGACGAGATAATGGGTAAATTATTTGTTGTGGGCCTTGGCCCCGGCGGCGTAGAGCAAATGACCAAAAGAGCCTACGACGCACTGAAGTCCTGCGATGTTATTGCCGGCTACAATGTATACGTTAACCTGATTAAGGAAGATTTCAAGGAGAAGGAATTCCTCTCCAACGGTATGCGTAAAGAGGTTGACCGCTGCAAGCTGGCTTTGGATGAAGCTCTGAAGGGCAAAACCGTTGCTATGATTTCCAGCGGTGACGCAGGTGTTTACGGCATGGCCGGCATTATGTGCCAGGTTGCCAAGGACCACCCTGAAATTGAAATTGAGGTTGTTCCCGGCATTACCGCAGCATGCTCCGGCGCTGCTGTATTGGGCGCACCGCTGATCAGCGACTTCTGCTTGATTTCCCTCAGCGACCTGCTGACTCCGTGGGAAAAAATCGAGAAGCGTCTTGACTGCGCTTCCAAAGGTGATTTCTGCATCTGCCTGTACAACCCCTCCAGCCACAAGCGTCATGATTACCTGCAAAAGGCTTGCGATATTATGCTGAAAAATCAGCCTGGTACCATTCCTGCAGGCATTGTACGCAACATCGGCCGCGATGGTCAGGACTTTGAACTGACTACTCTGGCAGAGCTGCGCGATAAACAGGTAGATATGTTCTCTACTGTTATTATCGGCAACACCCAGACCGAAGTAATCAATGGCCGTATGGTAACCCCGCGTGGTTACAAGCTGGCATGAAACCGGTAATCTGGCTTATTGGCGGTACCAGTGAGGGACGCCGCCTGATTAAGGAGCTGGCTAAGCTGCCGGTGGAGCTGTATGTTTCTGTTGCTACGGATTACGGTGCGTCCTTGATTGAGCCGCAGCCCGGAATGACCGTCATGGCAGAGCGTATGGACCTTGCAGCTATGCGTGCCTTTATTCGGGAGCATCGCCCTGCCTGCGTCATTGACGCTACGCATCCTTATGCTACCGTTGTTACGGCAACGGTGCAGGAGGCCTGCAGCACCGAGCAGGTTGAATATCTGCGTCTGGTGCGTCCGTCGGGCGAGGGCGGCGATTACATTACCGTCCACGATTTTGCGGAAGCAGTTGAGCTTCTGAATCATCTGGACGGTGGCATCTTCCTGACTACCGGAAGCAAGAATCTGCCGGACTTCACCGCTGTGCATGATTACGCCGAGCGTATCGTTCTGCGTATACTGCCGCTGGAAAGCAGTCTGCAGATTGCCTTGAAGCTTGGTTACAAGCCTGCGCATATTATCTGTATGCAGGGACCGTTCAGCAAGGAGCTGAATGTCGCTATGCTGAAAAAGTATGGCAGCAAGTTCATGGTGACCAAGGATTCCGGTGCTGTCGGCGGCTTTGATGAAAAGGTGGAGGCAGCGGCAGCTGCCGGCGCCAAGCTGATAGTCATCGGCCGTGCACAGGAGGAAACCGGTGCCGGCTATAGTGAGATTGTTGATTACCTCAAGCAGCATTTTGCTGCCGGTAATTGATATAAATAAAAAGGAGGCTTGCTTCCTATGTCGCAAAAATTGCGCGTAAACATCGTCGGTATCGGCCCCGGTAACCCCGATTTGCTGACCGGCGAAGCACGTCAGGCTATTGCCTTAAGTAATATCCTGATTGGCGACAAACGCATGCTGGCTGCTTTTGCAGACAGCAGCAAAACTGTATATGATACAATCAAAACTGCTGCTATTGCTGAGATTGCAGCGCAGGCACAGCCTGAAAAGGATGTGCTGGCGGTGCTGGTTTCCGGCGATGTAGGCTTTTTCAGCCTCGCCAAAACCATCAGCGGTAAACTGCCGGATTGTGAATGTGTCCGCTACTGCGGCATCAGCAGCCTGGTATATTTTTCCTCCAAGCTGCAGCTGTCCTGGGATGACGCCAAAATCGTCAGCATGCATGGACGCACACAAAATCTTGTAGCGGCAGTTGCCCGTAACAAAAAAGTATTTTCCTTGACCGGTGGAGATAATTCTCCGCAAAAGCTGTGTGCGCAGCTGTGCGAGCATGGTCTTGGTCAGGTTCAGGTCTATGTAGGTGAAAACCTTTCGTATCCCGAAGAAAAAATCACCAGCGGTACGGCGGAAGAAATTAGTGCCTTGGATTTTCCGTCCTTGTCCGTTATGATGATTTTGAACGAGGATGCGCAAAGCTTTACCTCTACCGTACACGGCCTTGCCGATGACCTGTTCCAGCGCAGCAAGGTGCCCATGACCAAACAGGAGGTACGCAGCGTATCGATGTCCAAGCTGCAGCCGAAGGCTACGGATTTGATTTATGACATCGGCGCCGGTACAGGCTCCTGCTCCATTGAGCTGGCTCTGCTTGCCAGCCAAGGTAAGGTTTGGGCCTTTGAGCGCAACCCTGTTGCCGTTGAGCTCCTCGGAAAGAACAAGGCCTTGTTTGGCGTTGACAATCTGGAGGTTATTGCCGGTGAGGCTTTGGAAAACATCAAAGCTATGCCTGCTCCCGATTGTGTTTTCGTAGGCGGCAGCGGCGGCGATTTGTGTGAAATGCTGGATGTAATTTATGCCAAGAACAGTGACTGCCGTGTTGTAATAAATGCCATTACGGTAGAAACTCTGGCAGAGGTTGCTGCTTATTACAAGGAGCATCCTGCTTACAGTCTGGAAATCGTCAATGTGTTTGTAGCGCGCAGCAAGCATCTGGGCAGCTACAACCTGATGATGGCACAAAACCCTGTATATGTAATGACTGCATTGAAGAAGGAAGATTAACATGGCTGAAGTAAAAGTTCCACGTTTTATGATCAGTGCTCCCGGTAGCGGCAGTGGCAAGACAACTATCGTCTGCGGCCTGCTGAAGGCGCTGATGGAAAAAGGGCTGTCTGTGGCAGCCTTCAAATCAGGACCTGATTATATTGACCCGATGTTTCATTCTCGTGTTATCGGAGCAAAATCCCGCAATCTGGATCTGTTCATGCTGGGGCAGGCTACAACCCGGTATCTGCTAGCAAAAAATGCACGCCAGGCAGATGTAGCTGTCTTTGAAGGAGCGATGGGCTTTTACGACGGCATGGGTAAAACCACGGAAGCCAGTGCTTACGAGCTGGCCTGCACCTGCGATGTTCCGGTAGTATTGGTTGTCAACGGCAAGGGAGCCGCCTTATCCATTGCTGCGACCATCAAGGGCTTCAAGGAATTCCGCAGTGACAGCCACATCGTCGGCGCTATTTTAAACAATGTTAATCCGATGAGCTATCTTTTCTATAAGGATGTAATTGAACGCGAAACCGGTGTGAAGCTGTTAGGCTACTTCCCGGTAATGCAGGACTGTAACTTTGAAAGCCGTCATTTAGGCCTGGTTACAGCCGAAGAAATAGGGGATTTGCAGCAGATAGTTGCCAAGCTGGCAGCTCAGGCAGCCAAATCAGTTGATTTGGACGGCCTGCTGCAGATAGCGGCACAGGCCGCACCGCTTGCATATGACGAGGTAAGCCTTGAACCCGTCGGACGTATGCGTGTGGCAGTCGCTATGGACAAAGCCTTCTGTTTCTACTATCAGGACGCGCTAGACCTCTTAGCTGAGCTGGGTGCGGAGCTCGTACCCTTCAGCCCGATAGCTGATGCGCATCTTCCAGAGAACATCAGCGGCCTTGTATTGGGCGGAGGCTATCCCGAGCTTTACGCACAGCAATTAGCGGATAACAAAACGCTGCTGCAGGAGCTTAAAGCCGCTATCGACGACGGTATGCCTTGTTTTGCGGAATGCGGCGGCTTCATGTATCTGCTGGAGCATTATCGCGACGGCGATAAGCTGTACAGCTGGGTTGGTGCGCTGAAGGGCGAATCGGCCATGACCAAAAAGCTGACGCGCTTCGGTTATGTGCACCTGACGGCGCAGCAGGATAATCTGCTGTGTCCTGCCGGCGGAACAATCAACGGACACGAGTTCCATTACTCCGACAGCACCAACAACGGTGCAAGCTTTATAGCTGCCAAGGCTTCCGGCCGCGGCAGCTGGGAATGCGTGAATACAACACCGACACTTTATGCCGGTTATCCGCACATCCACCTGTGGGGCAATCCTGAATTTGCCCGCAGCTTTATCAAACAATGTGCAGCGTATGCTGCTAAATAGCAGTCAAAAGACTGCTGAAAAGGGGAGTTTGCTTAGATGATGACCTTAGGCGCAATTGTAGCAGGTTTTATTTTAGATTTGATTTTCGGTGACCCGCATTGGTTGCCGCATCCAATCTGCTTAATTGGCAATTTAATAGGATTTCTGGATAAAAAACTGCGGCGTATGCTTGCTCCCGGCGAGACAGCATTACTGCTCGGCGGTGCCTTGATGGTAATAATCGTTCTGGTTTTTACCTTTGCCGTGCCGTTTGCTGTGCTGACGCTGGCGGAACAGGTTAACCCCTGGCTGCGTTTTGCTCTGGAAACAGTTATGTGCTACCAGATCTTTGCTACAAAATGTCTGCGTGACGAAAGCATGAAGGTATACACAGCCCTGAAGGATAACGATCTTGTTGATGCAAGACTGAAGCTCTCATGGATCGTTGGGCGTGATACAAAAGAACTTGATGCTGCAGAGGTGACTAAGGGTGCAGTAGAAACCGTTGCGGAAAATACTGCCGACGGCATCATCGCTCCGATGTTCTATATGTTTATCGGCGGCGCTCCTTTGGCCTTTTTGTATAAAGGCATCAATACTATGGATTCCATGGTCGGTTATAAAAATGACACGTATCTTTATTTTGGACGCTGTGCTGCCAAGCTAGATGATTTGGCCAATCTGATTCCCGCGCGTATTACTGGTCTGGTAATGATTGTGGCATCTTATTTCCTTAATCTTGATGCCAAGAGAGCGTGGAAAACATTCTGGCGCGACCGCTATCATCATCTCAGTCCTAATTCCGCAATGACGGAATCAGTTACGGCCGGTGCCTTGAACATCCAGCTCGGCGGCGATCATTTTTATTTCGGTAAGCTTGTCCACAAGGAAACCATCGGCGATGACATTCGTCCGGTGTGCCCCGAGGATATAGTTACCACCAACAATTTACTGTATATGACGGCTGTTCTCAGCCTGTTGCTGTTTTCCTTGATTTTTTTGGTGAACAGTCTTATTTTGAAATAAAGCAGGTAGAAGATGACGTATAAATACGAACACGGTGGAGATATCTATACGGAAAAGCTGACCAAGGATGGTCGCCCTTTTGTAGATTATTCCGCCAATATCAATCCTCTTGGCCTGCCGCTTGGTATAAAGCAGGCCGTTCAACAGGCTTTAAAGCTTTGTATCAACTATCCTGATCCCTTCTGCCGCGAGCTGGCAGAGGTGACCGCAAGCTATCTGCAGCTGCCGCAGGAGTATATTTTCTTCGGTAACGGTGCGGCCGATGTGCTGTTCCGTCTGGCGCTGGCCTTGAAGCCCGGACGTGCACTGCTTCTGGCACCTACCTTTGCTGATTACGAAAAGGCTCTGCGTACGGTAGACTGCAAAATAAGCTATTATAATCTGCAGGAGGCGCGTGATTTTGCTGCTGATAATGATATTGTCGATGCGATTACGCCTGAAACAGATTTAGTTGTTATCTGTAATCCTAATAATCCTACCGGCCAGCTTACGAGCCGTGAGCTGCTGGTGCAGATTCTCGACAAATGCCGTCTGGTAGGAGCCCATCTTTTGATAGATGAATGCTTTATGGATTTTGTCAGTGAGGAAAAGGCCTTCAGCATGCGTGATCTGCTGGCAACCTATCCTGAGCTGGTTATCCTCAAGGCCTTCACCAAAACCTTTGCGATGCCCGGCATCCGCTTAGGCTACTGCCTCAGCGGCAGCAGTGAGCTGAACACAGCACTGCATCAGAGCGGTCAGGACTGGAACGTTTCCATTCTGGCGCAGGAGGCAGGCAAGGCTGCTTTAAAGGAGCACGAATATCTGGCTAAATCCTTTAAGCTGATTGAGCAGGAGCGCAGCTATCTGCGTAGCCAGCTTACGGCTTTGGGTGCCAAGGTATACGGCTCGGAAGCCAACTATATTTTCTTTTATCTGCCGCAGCCAGAAAATCTTCCGGAGCTGTTGCATGAGCGCGGCTATCTGATACGTTCATGCGCCAACTATCAAAATCTGCAGGCAGGATATTACCGTATCGCGGTCAAAACGAGAGTGCAGAACCGCGGTCTAATCAAAGCACTTAAGGAAGCAATGAAAACATGCGCTCTTTACTAGTATTAATTGATGGCTTAGGTGATTCCCCGATTCCTGCATGGCAGGGACAGACTCCCTTTGAGCATGCGGTGCATCCTGCGATGGATGCGCTGGCTGCTTCCGGGACACTTGGGAGCCTCAGCATATGTGAAAATGACATCATTCCCGAAAGCTGCAGCTGTATTCTGCGGCTTCTGGGTGTAGATAAAAAGGATATACCGCACAACCGTGCTTATCTGGAGCTGTTGGCGCACAACCGTGATATTTCTGAATATGAAATGGTGCTGCGCTGCAATCTGGCTGCTGTTGATGCTGACGGCCGTCTTGCTGCCTTCAACGGGCAGGGGCTGACGCCGCTGGAGATGCAGCAGGCTGCCAATCAGTGTGACGGTATCCTTAAAGATATAGAATTTATCCATCTATCTGAATATCGTAATCTTTTAGTAATGAACAGGGAATCAAGCGTGCTGAACTGCGCTGTAGAGCCGCCGCACGAAAGTGTAGGCGGGGATGTAAGCGCTTTGCTGCAGGAGCTGCGCAGTAAGTCCTTGTCCATTAACTATTTTTTGCAGGAGTCGGCAAAACGGCTGCAGCCCTTTGCCCGTGATGGCCTGCAATATATTCTGTATCCCTGGGGACCTTCAGCCCGCCAGGTGCTCCCTTCCTTCGACAGTCTGCACGGACTGCGCGGTGGGGCGGTGTGCAAGGCAGAGATTGTCATCGGCATCGCCAAAGCCTTGGGCATGGATGTAATAACACCGCCGAATGCAACCGGCGATGTTGATACTGACATTATGGCGAAGGCTGAAGCAACGATTGCTATGCTGCAGCAGGATGATTTCGTTATTGCGCATTTCAACGGCAGTGACGAGGCTGCCCATCGTTATGATTATCAGGCTAAGGCTGATTTTATCAGCAGAATAGATGCCAAGTTTTTACAGACTATAGCAGCAAAGTATCATGAACCACTGAAGCTCGTCATCTGCGGCGACCACGTTACCAGCTCGGTAACAGGCAAGCACGGTGACGGCTGCACGCCTGTGATTGCAGGCTATCTTAATACCACAGGTCACAGTATCCGGTTGAAAAGCTACCGTGACATACTGGACTTTTTGATGAAAGAGAGTGATTAAAGTGGCAAAAGCACTTATGATAGTAGGTACCATGTCCAATGCAGGCAAGAGCTTGGTAACAGCAGGTTTATGCCGTGTATTCAATCAGGACGGCTACAAGGTAGCACCGTTCAAATCCCAGAACATGGCGCTGAATTCCTTTATCACCGCCGAGGGTGCGGAAATGGGACGTGCGCAGGTTGTGCAGGCTGAAGCAGCCAACATTGAGCCCAGCGTACTGATGAACCCTATTCTGCTGAAGCCTACCAGCGACAGCGGTTCCCAGGTTATTGTCAACGGCGAAGCAATCGGCACCATGAAGGCCGGCGAATATTATGCAATGAAGCATACTCTGCGTCCGGAGGTACAGAAGGCATTTGATACGCTGGCTTCCAAATTCGATATCGTCTGCATCGAGGGTGCAGGCAGCCCGGCGGAAATCAACATCAAAAAGGACGATTTTGTCAACATGGGCATGGCTAAAATGGCCAAGGCTCCTGTGCTGCTGGTAGCAGATATTGACCGTGGCGGCGTTTTTGCTTCCATCTATGGCACGCTGATGCTGCTGGAGGACGACGAAAGAGCCATGGTTAAGGGTGTTATCATCAACAAGTTCCGCGGTGACGTAGAAATCCTGCGCCCCGGCCTGAAAATGATTGAAGAAAAAACAGGCGTACCTATCGTAGGTGTGCTGCCGATGCTGAAGGTTGATATCGAGGATGAGGACAGCCTTTCCGAGCGTATCAGCGGCCGCAGCGAGGTTAAGCTGATTGATATTGCAGTTGTACGCATTCCGCGCATGTCCAACTATACAGACTTCAACGTATTCGAGCTGATTCCTGGCGTATCCCTGCGCTATGTAACAAGTGTACGCGAGCTGGGCCAGCCGGATATGATTATTATTCCGGGTACCAAAAATACCACCGGCGACCTGAAATGGCTGCGCCAGAGCGGTATGGAGGCTGCTATTTTGAAGCATGCTAACAGCGGTACCGTAGTGTTCGGTGTCTGCGGCGGTTACCAGATGCTGGGCAAGCAGATTTCCGATCCGTACGGCGAAGAGGACGGTACCGGCAAGGCTAACGTTACTCCAGGCATGGGCCTGCTGAACATCGAAACAACCTTTATCGAAAAGAAACGTACCATCCAGATGGCCGGCAAATTCGGTAAGGTGCAGGGCATTTTCTCCGCACTGAGCGGTCAGCCGCTTTATGGCTACGAGATTCACTCCGGCGTAACCGAATTCCCGGAGGAGGCAGCACTGACCTCTATCAGCCCGATTCACGAGGATGGTGAGATTATGGCTGAAGGCTCTCAGAACACCGAGGGCAAGCTCAATGTTTACGGCACTTATGTACATGGCGTCTTTGATGGCGACGGCATTGCTGTGAAGATTGTGGAAGCGCTGCTGGCTAAGAAGGGCAAAAAGATGGAGGACATCCAGACCATCAACTTTGCGGAATACAAACGTCAGCAATACGATATTCTTGCCGACAGCATCCGTGAAAACCTGGATATGAAGAAAATTTATGAGATTTTGGAAGCAGGTGTCTAAATGAAAGACGGTGGACTAATTCATATTTACTGTGGCGATGGCAAGGGAAAAACTACCGCTGCTATGGGCTTGTCAATCCGCTGCGCAGGCCATGGCAACCATGTGCTGATAGTGCAGTTCCTCAAAAGCAGGCCGACAGGCGAGCTTGCGAGCCTGGCATTGCTGCCCAATATTGAGGTAATGCGCGGCAAGGAAACCAAGAAATTCACCTTCCAGATGAACGATGAGGAAAAGGCTGAGGTTAAGCGCGAGCACATGGTGCTTTTTGACAAGGTTAAGCAAAAATGTGCTCATGAGCATATCGACCTGCTGATTTTTGACGAAATCATCGGTGCCTGCAATACCGGCGTTTTTGACCAGGCTGCTTTGGTCGAGTTTCTGAAGAACAAGCCGCAGGAGCTGGAGGTTGTTATGACAGGACGTAACCCTTCGCCGGAGCTGGTGGAGCTGGCTGATTATGTATCCGAGGTCTGCATGCGTAAGCATCCCTTCAAAAGAGGCATTCCTGCGCGCGTAGGTATTGAAAAATAATTTGCAGTATATCATGAAGAAAGGTAGTGTAAAATAATGCATTTACAAAATGTTTTACCCGCTGACATTGAAAAACGCAGTATGGAAATTATTGGCGAGGAATTAGGCCAAATTCATATTGATGAGGAGAAAATTGATATCGTTAAGCGCGTTATCCATACCTCCGCTGACTTTGATTATGCCCGCAATATGCTGTTTTCTGACGGCGTAGTAGAGAAGGCGCTGGCTGCACTGCAAAAGGGTGCTACCATTGTTACCGATACCAATATGGCCTGCACCGGCATCAACAAAATGGGCCTGAGCAAGCTGGGAGCTAAGGCTGTCTGCTTCATGGCAGATCCTGACGTGGCTGCACGTGCTAAGGAGGCAGGCTCCACCAGAGCTGCTGCCTGCATGGAAAAGGCCTGCACCATCGAAGGTCCGGTAATTATTGCCGTAGGCAACGCACCGACTGCACTGGTTCGTCTGGACGAGCTGGTAAGAGAAGGTAAGATTAAACCGGAGCTGGTTATCGGCGTACCTGTTGGCTTTGTTAACGTTGTAGAATCCAAGGAAATCATCATGAAGACCGGCATTCCTTATATCGTTGCCCGCGGTCGCAAGGGTGGCAGCAACGTTGCTGCAGCTATCTGCAATGCGCTCATCTATAAGCTGACTCGCAAATAAATTCTTATTAAGAATTATAATTCATACGCCATAATTGTATATTAAGCACAATTATGGCGTTGATTTTGACAAAATAGAAAAATAATTTATAATAACTTGACAAATCAGTTTTTATGGTATACGATAGTTTTCATAACATATGACTGCTGGTTCAAGGATGAAACAGTGCTTTCTTTGGCACTGTTTTTTTCAAGGGTTACAAAGCTGTTAGAAAATTAGAAAGAATAACAATATTGCCTTGATTCTTGCGGTTTTGTGTGATAAAATAAGTAAAGGTATTTTAAGAAGATGAGTAGAACGACTATTAACTTTCCTGAAAGGTTCTTAACCTATCTGGAGGTTGAAAAAAATTGTTCCTGGCATACTATTGAAAGCTATCAGAAGGATTTAGCTGCTTTTGCCGAGTTTATGTTGCGCCGCAAGGCGAAGCAGGATTTTTTCTGGCAACAGGTAGGCCCTTTAGATGTGCGTGGCTATCTCGCAGAGCTTAACGGAAAGCAGTATGCGCGCAGGACAATTGCACGCAGAATATCTGCTTTACGATCCTTCTTCAAATATCTTGTGCGTGAAGCGGTTATTGAATATAGTCCGCTGACCAAGGTGCGCACGCCTAAGCTGGAAAAGAAGCTGCCAGTTTTTTTAGACGAAATTGAAGTTAACGAGCTACTGATAATGCCTGATAAAAGCAAAGTATTAGGCGTTCGTGATCAGGCGGTGCTGGAGATGCTTTATGCAACCGGCTGCCGTGTATCTGAGCTTGTAGGCCTTACCCTGGAAAGGGTAGACCGCAGCAATCGCTTCGTGCTTTTGCTGGGCAAGGGTAATAAGGAAAGAGTTGTGCCGGTGGGACATACCTGCTGCGCAGCATTAAGCAGCTATTATCCCGTACGACAGCAGCTAATGCTCAAGTATCATGAGGAGCATGAGTTCATTTTTGTCAACAACCGCGGCGGCAGGCTTACGGACCGCAGCGTAAGGCGTATTTTAGAGAAATATATTAATATGCTGGCGCTGCATAAAAATGTCAGTCCGCATACGATACGCCATTCCTTCGCGACGCATCTTTTGGAGCATGGTGCTGACTTGCGAGCAGTACAGGAGCTTTTAGGCCATGCGAATTTATCAACAACACAAATTTATACGCACGTTTCAAATGAACATGTGACTAATGTTTACAAGAAGAATCATCCGAGGGCATAATTTTTTTTAGGAGGGAAAAGAATGAAATTGTTGGAAAAGACAAGAAAGATTAACAAGCTTTTACAAAAAGGAGATAAGGTTGAGTTTAACGCTATTGCACAACTGCTGCGTGACGTTATCGAAGCAAACACCTACATCGTAGGCCGTAAGGGCGGCGTAAAGGGTTATGCGCTGATTCACGAGTTTGAATGTGACATCATGCGTGAGCAGGTGCTTGATGATATGCGCTTCCCGGAAGACTATCTGAGCTTCATCATGAGCGTTAAGGAAACGCTGGCCAACATTCCTCATCAGAACCAAAACTGTTCCTTTGTTGCTGATACAAAATGTATTTTCAATGGCAAGATGACTACCGTTGTACCTATTTATGGCAATGGTGAACGTCTTGGTACCTTAATTGTTGCTAAATATGATGCAGAGTTTAATGATGACGACCTGCTGCTGGCAGAATATGCTGCTACTGTTTTGGGCGTAGAAATCCTGCATGACCGCGAAGCAGTTGTTTCCGAAGAAATCCGCAAGAAGGCGACTGTACAGGTTGCTTTCTCCACCTTGTCCTATTCCGAGCTGGAGGCTATTGTCAACATCATGGGTGAGCTGCACGGTAACGAGGGCCTGCTGGTTGCTTCCAAGATTGCTGACCGCGTTGGCATTACCCGTTCCGTTATCGTTAATGCACTGCGTAAATTTGAAAGTGCCGGCCTGATTGAGACCAAATCCCTGGGCATGAAGGGTACCTACATCCGCGTGCTGAATCCTATGCTGTTTGAAGAACTGAAGAAGAGATCCTAAGACTTTTGTAAAGCTTCTATATATAAATAACAAAGCCTGTCTGTTGTAACTGTTGTTGCAGCTGGCAGGCTTTTGGCTTTTACAGAAGCTAAAACTCCCCAATACGTTAGAGCGTATCGGGGAGCCGTTTTTTTAGTGTGCAAGCTTTTGCCCAACGGCAAAGGCAAGCGAGTTATTGACGAACTGGTTCAGGCTGATGCCCTCACGCTCTGATTCTTCGGCCAGCAGGCGGTGCAGCGTTTTAGGTACACGCACTACGAACCTGCCGCTAAAACGGGGCTTCATATTCGGCTCGTTGATGGGCAAACCGCGGTCGAGCATATCTTCAAGCCAGAGACCTTTTACCTCCAAGATATTTTTGTATGCTTCCTCAAAGGTTTCGCCATCACTCCAACAACCGGGGAGCAGAGGGATGCAGGCAAAGTAACCGCCGCCTTCATCTTCGGGAATAACGCTGATTTCAACAGGATAGTTTAAGGACATGTAATAGTTAAAGTCTTTTTTCATCTGCTTCACCTTAACCTTTCTAAGATAACGCATCCTTTACTTATCATACTATATATTATATAAAAAATCAATTAGACAAAATCTGTCATAAAAAATGGCTGCTACGAAATTCGTAACAGCCATTGAACACGTTCAGTGTTTAATGCTTAGAGCATATTTGGTTATTTTGCACTACCGAAGAGATACTTTCTTGATTCCAGGAACAGTGCAATTGCCAGAATGAAGAGTACAGAACCCAATGCAGCGGTAATGATATGAGCTGCCATGTTAGCGAAGATGATTTGTGCCAATGCAACCAAAGTTACACAGAACATAAATGCCATCGGGATGAGAACCATCAGGTTATCACGGCCAACGCTCTTCAGCCATACACCGACAGCCAACAGGGAGAGGGCAGCCAACAGCTGGTTAGCAGCACCGAAGATCGGCCAGATGGTGAGGTAGGAGCCAAGGGACATATAACCGGACAGTACAACGGTAATCAGAGTAGCAACAAACGGGTTGGTGAGAACATTGCCTTGTGCTTCACCGGTTTTCGGATCAACCTTAGTGAACAGCTCCTGGAAAATGAAGCGGCCCAGACGGGTTGCGGTATCCAGAGTAGTCATAGCGAAAGCGGAGATGGTCAGAGCAACGAAGCCTTTAGCTACGCCGAAGGAGAAGCCGAGCTTGGTCATGAAGGTACCAACGCCATCAGCGAATACGTTTACAGGACCACCGTTTTTCAGCAGCTCGGTCAGCTTGTCGCCGCCAACATAGCCTACAGCAACAACTGCAACTACAGCCAGAACGCCTTCAAGCAGCATGGAGCCGTAGCCGATGAGCTTAGCATTGCCTTCGCTATCGAGCTGTTTGGAGGTAGTACCGGAGGATACCAGGGAGTGGAAGCCACTGATAGCACCGCAGGCAACGGTTACGAACAGCATCGGGAACATCGGGTTGGTGCCTTTGCCGGAAGGATCAAAGGTGGTGAATGCCGGCAGCTGCATGGAAGGCTGATAAATTGCGATACCAACCAGAGCGAATGCGATGCAGGCATACAGCAGGAAGGAGTTCAGATAGTCACGCGGTTGCAGCAGAATCCAGACAGGAGCGATGGAAGCAACGAAGATATAAACCATCAGGATGCAAACCCATACGTTTTTGCTCAGGTGCAGCGGATACATGTTGCCGATAGCGATTGCAACAACCAGCATGATAACACCGATAACGGTGCCTACGCCGAGGCTCAGGCCGCAGCGATATACGGAGAAGCCGAAGATAACAGCCAGCACGATGAACAGCAGGGAAGCTGTTGCAGCCTGCGGGCTTGCTACGAAGGTAGCGGCTACGATGTTAGCGAAAGCAGCGATAACAACCAGCAGAGTTACATATGCGAAAATGGAGAAGAGGAACTTACCGCTCTTGCCCAGAGTTGCATCAATAATCTGGCCGATGGTTTTGCCGTCAAAACGGATGGAGGAGTACAGAGCACCAAAGTCGTGCACGCCGCCGAAGAAGATACTGCCGATTAAAATCCACAGCATTACAGGAACCCAACCGAATACAGCAGCGGTGATAGGACCAACGATAGGACCGGCACCGGCGATGGAGGAGAAGTGATGGCCCATCAATACAGCGGGCTTGGTCGGCATATAGTCGATGTTATCGCACAATCTTTCAGCCGGGGTCTTACGGGTAGGGTCAACACCCCACTTTTTACACAGCCAGGAACCATAGGTTACGTAGGCAACAAAGAAGATAACCATTGAGCCTACAAGCAACAATAAACCACTCATAAAAAAACATCCTTTCTTTCCCTTTTGCATCATTGCAAAATAAACAATTTAGAAAATAATAACTACTAGTGCACTCTATATCTCGTGTGCAACATAGAAATAGTATAACACATTTACTTCTAATGTCAACGAATTGTCACAGAATTATTTATTAACTTAAAAAAAAGAAAAAGCTGTTAAGATTTGTACAGAATGTGCAAATACTTAACAGCTGTATACGATTTATTTTTTCCTTGGAGGAATAACTTGTCTAGTGTGAAGCGACAAGCATTAAGCTTTGGCAAACTCAAAGAGCGCCTTTTCCTTGATGCCTGCTTTGTTGCAATAAAGCTTCTGCGCCGGGATGTCTACAATATATAAAGCCATGTCAGACCAGCCCTTCAGGGTGAAGCAGTAGTCCTTGTGCTGCCTGAGCTTCTGCAGGTCAGCCAAAGCCTTTTCCTCAATGCCTTCTTCACAGATAAGCACGAGGGCATAGATGCTGCTCATGTGCTCGGTAGTGGTTTTGAGCGCCGCCATAGCTTCCTTGGTGAACTGCAGATAGGGCGCAGCCATTTCTGCAGTGAGCTGCTTGTCGAAGCGTGCCGCATAAAGATATTCGTTGTGCTGCACACTGTAGGTCTTTAAATTAGGTATGATGAAATAGCCTTCGTCCGCAGCGTTCAGCTCTGCCGCAAGGACGAACGCCGGAGCCTTCGGCAAAGGCTTCTTATCATAATAGTGAGCAAGACGCTGCTCCAATTGCTGTAAATATTCCTGTCCGTTCATTATTGCTTACTTCCTTTGTTACTCATGATCAATATTATCAGCAACCTGCAGGATACAGGCACAAAAACCCTGCTCCGGCTGATAGCAGTAAATGTTGAGCTGTTGGCCTATCTCCGGACTGTAATCGTGGATAAGATGTTTTGTTCCGTTAAGGGCCACATCAGCATAGGTTACCAGCCATTTTTTGTCACCGTTGCGAAAAACCTCATAGAAAGAACGGTTTAGCATTTCTTCTACGGGAACTCCCTCAATATGTGCCATTTCCTTATTGCAGTAACGGAAAACAAAGTCTACACCATGGCCATTGGCATCAAAAACAAGCTCGATGATGCAATATGCCAGAGGCATGTCATCAAGCAGGGTGCATTTTTCCAGAAAGCTCATGGGTGCTGCCTGCGGCTGTGTGTCCGGCAGAGCATTGATGCCCATTTGCTTGCGCAGCTGGCGGTGGGCGCTGAGGTTGCGTTTGCGTCCCTGAAAGGTTTGCCCGTCAGATATGGTATAGACGCCATCGCTGCTGATATCTACGATTCGTGCTTTGTTCACAGCAATTCCCTTGTTGATGTTCAGAAAGGCATCCTCCGGGAAGAGCGCTAGAAGTGTATATACTGGAGCGAACAGCTCAAATTCCTCGCCATCCTCCCGATGGATGATGGTTTTGCGGTCACGTCGATAGACATAGAGAATATTATCCGCACAAAGCTCTCTCTTTTTAAGCCACTTGTTCCAGTCAGTCATTTTATTCTCCGTTTCTAGCATTGGCTGATTTTATTGTTCTAATTATAGCACAGGATGCATGATGAGACAATAAATTATCTTAAAATCAATTTACTATTGAGCTTTAGATGATTTAATTAGCCAATCAACGGCCTAATCACTCATATAATAAAAAATTTATTAAATTATTGACGTTAAGATAAGATGGCTTTATAATTAAAGTATAAGGTTAAGTATAACCTTATGCTTAACTATATGTTTTGTTCCAATAAATTAATAGAATATATCTTACTGCGAGCAGGCGGTCATAACCTTTAGTTAATTGCTGTTTCGCAGAGGATGCTCTAAGATTAATTCAGAAAATTATTGCGTTTTTATGCATATCGGATAGGCATTAATAAGGAGGGAAACTAAGATGAAGGTTAATCGTAAGTTCCTGCGTAGCGCGGAAAGGCTTAGCTTGAGCGCTATTGCGAAAGATTCCGTCCGCTGCACAGAAAATTGTCAGCGCTGTTACGGCCATTGGCTTTGTAATGCAGCCTGTAGCTGCTTTGGCGAGCACTATCACCAGAACTGATGGTGGTCCGGCTGTAAATTTTGAAAACGGTGTTGCTGACATTTTTGCCAGTCAGGTAGTCAATAATAAGGTAGCAATTAACCAGTTTAAAGAGTTCAAGCTGGACGCTAATAATATTGCGAACATGTACTTTGGCACGAGCAAAGATAGCAACAGTGCTGCTAATCTTGTCAACTTTGTTGATTCACGCATTGATATCAACGGTACAGTCAATGCGATTCAGAACAAAAAGATTGGCGGTAACCTTTTCTTCTTCAGCTCCGACGGTATGGCAGTAGGCAAAACCGGTGTAATTAATGCCGGTGCGCTTTACGTTGCTACGCCGACTAAGACTGCCTTTGATGATTATAAGAAACTTGATACCGAGGATAAGTTTAATACCATAATCAAGGATGAAGGCTTTGCCAAGATTCCCATCAATGCCAGCGGCACTATCAGCGTTTTAGGCAAGGTTAATGCTGTTAACGCGGTTAATTTGCGTGCTGCCAAGATTGGCGTAGGCAAAAATGTAAGTGAAAATACTATAGGTGATGTAGCTGCAGGCGCAACGGCAACGGGTGCGTCTATTAGTACTGGAGTTGTTAATTTTAAGGATATTGTTAATACTAATAAAGTTAAATCCGGTCTGTCTGGTACTGCACTTACTGCGAAAAAAACAGGCAGCGGTGATATCGTCCTCGCAGCCTATAATAATTATGATGATAACTACAGAGTTTTGGATGACTTCAGCAAGATTGCAGGCGCTAAAGTTGAAGCCGAGCTTAGCGTTGCCAAGGACGCTGTGGTAAATGCTGCAGGCAAGGCTAAGCTGAGCGCGCAGGCGTTGAACAATGTTGAGGTAAAAACCTCCAAGCAATATGATAAAGATTATACTCCCTCCACTACTACCAATTCCCATCTTTATGGGCAGATTGTTACTACTAATGCCACAGTCAATGTTGATGGCACTGTTGAAGCAAAGCAGGTTGATATTACTGCCGATGCAGTGAACCGTTATATGAGCGCGGAAAGCAGTGTGCTGAATACACACAACGTTACTTCTAATATTGTTGGTGCACTCACAGCCAATCTTGATGCATCCTATGCAGTTTTGAACAGCAAGGCCGAGGTCAACGTAGGCCAAAGTGCTGTAATCAACGCTACAGGCAGTGATACTGTTGGCAGCGATGGCAAGGTTGTAAAGCCGGCGCTGAATATCAAGGCGAACAGCAGCGTGGAAGCTGGCGCTGGTGCCAGCACTGCTTTGCTGAAGGTTATGAACGTGGCAGGAACCAATATCATTCCGGCGGCTGCTGTAACCTACAGTGAAACACATAATGAGGCAGCAGTAAATATTAATGGCACACTTAAATCTGAAAAAGGCGGCGCGTCTGTTACTGCCTTGGCCGACAGCAAGGTGAACAGTGAAGCCAAGGCCACTACTATGGATGTTTCTGAAAACCCCAATTTGGGTGATGTAGCGTTGAATATCACTAAGGGTGACAACAAGAGCAGTGTTACCATTGGCAAGACTGCGCAGATGACTGAGCTTCAAAAGGACGTTAATATTGAAGCGAAGTCTGTAAACAGTGTGCTTACCAAGGCAGAGGTAAGCACGGGTGAAAAGGCTGTTGTTGCTACCGCTATCAACGTAACCGATTACGACAGCAAGGCAAATGTCAACATCAATGGCAACGTAAGCAGCAAGGATGGAAGCCTGTCTGTTAATGCAGAAAATGTTTTGACGGATAATACTGTCATTGCCAATAACGCTATGGGTTCTTCGTCCTTTATGAAGGGCCTTGTTACTAATATCAAAGGCTCTCAGTCCTTAGATTCGCTTATCGGTCAAGGTGGCGCTAAGGATCAACTATTGGGCGGTATTACAAAATGGCTGGCCAACGCCAAATACACGCCGCAAAAGCTGAAGGATAAGCTTAACGCGCCGTCTACACCTTCTACGCCGACGCAGCCTAAGCCGTGGGATAAGCTGGCTGATTTCATGAGCACCGGTGTCAGCGTGGGCGTTGCAGTGGAAAGCAATACTGCTGATGTAAAAATCGGGCAGGGTGTTGCGCTCGCTGCAAAAAATGATCTTAATATCACTGTCAAAAGTGTTATTGAAGATACCCAGATGCAGATTACCGGCAAGAGCAATAACTATGACCAGGAGACAAGCAACAAGGCACTCGTCAATGCGTCCGTGCTTTACAGCAAGCTGGATAATACTGCTACTGTCACTGTTGCCGGCGGCGAGGAAGCAAAAGGCTCTACCGACGCTACCAACGTTACGCTTACCGGCGGTGGCAAGGTAAATATTGCGGCCAACAGCAGCTTTGAATATAACCGTATCAACCGCATGGTGCAGGAGGTTAAGGATGCCTGCGCCAAGGTTAAGGCTGCCTATAAAGGTGAAAATCATGCTGATATCAAAGCTAAGGCAGATGCCTTGAGTAATGCAGCAGATGCTTTCTTTAATTATGCCAAGGATAACTGCTTCTCTTCCAACGGCGGAGAGCAGGTAGATTTCATGGACCTGTTTGGCGGACAAAAGTATAAAGAATTCACTGCTGCCTGCAGCGCTTTGACCGGCGCACTGGGCAATGAAGCAGCGGATATCGCTGTAGGCCCGATTAACGTAGTGAGTGCGGCTGCAGCCTTTGCTAATCCCAACAGCTATCTTAACTTTTCGGCAGGCAGTGCTAACGGTGGCAAGAGCGGACCTGGCAAAGGCGAAAAGCCTGCTACAATTGCGCTGGCAGGCAGCGCGGTAGCAACGGATATCAGCAACAATGCGCGCGTATTAATCGGCAAGAACGCTACGATTACTGCGAAGGACGAGCTGGCAATGAAGGCTGCATCGAAGCAGTTTGACGTATCGCTGGCAGGTAAGCTTGGCTTAAACGGTGGTGGCGAAAACGCAGTTGGCGGAACCTTTGCCGTTGGCCTGGCGGATGCCAACAGCCTTGTTGCGGTTGCACAGGGAGCGAACCTGACTGCAGGCTCTATAGATATAGGTACAGAAAATAAAATTGACCATATCCAGCTGTCGCTTGGCGCAGGCAAAGGCACAACTAGCGGCGTCAGCGGCATGGTGGGATACCTTGAGGGTGCAAGCAACAGCCTTGTTTCCGTAGATGACGAAGCAGTTATCAACGCAGGCACGGGCGCAGTCAACCTCAATGCTAAGAATGATACTAATGTTTATAGCGCAGCTGGTGCTGTGGCTATGGGCGAAACTGCAGGCATTGGTGTGGCAGCAACGATTACCAATTTTGACCGCTATACCTATGCGGCAATTGGTGATAATGGCTATACTGCTCCTCCGCAGGCTACAACTGAGCAGGGCGAAAGCGGCAGCGATAGCGGTGATAAACTGGGCGAGGACGCAAATGCGGACCGCAGCAAGGAAGCCGAAAAGCTGGCGAATACTGCTGCCGAAAAACGTGCAACTCTGCAGCAGCTGGTGCAGAATGCTTCCGGTCTGCGTCAGGGTACGGACGGCGATACGACATATACAGAGCAGGCAGACTTCTTCGGCTCCAAGACGGCCGCTGATACTAAAGGCTCTATCAATGCAGGCTCGTTTAAGGTTAATGCTGAAACCGGCGGCAAAATTATCAACGTAGCTGTAGCCGGCGGTGTAGCTACTGGCGATGACAGTGGTGAAGCTGGTATTGGTGACAAGCTGGGTAATTTCGTAAGCAACAAGACTAATGCTCTTACAAATAAGCTCCATGCACTTGACCATAAGGTAGCAGGCAAGATTAACGGCCTGATGGACCGTCAGACCGAAGCGCAAAAGGTACTGCCTACCGACCAGAAGCCTACCGCTACTCCGTCCGGGCAGCAGTCCTCTGTAACTATTGCCGGTGCAGGCAGCGCAGCAATTAATTTGCTGGATGGCGATACCGGTGCGCTTGTAGACAATGTTAAGATTAATATTGCCAAGGATACTGCTGAGGATAAAACTATCACTGTAACTGCCAAGGACACTGCTATGATGGTGGCTGCCGGTGGTGCTGCAGGCATCTCCTGGAAGAATCTGACTAAGGACAATAACGCGAACAGCAATAATGCGGCCTTCGGCGGTACTGCTGCTGTAAATGATATTGATTCGCAGACCTTGGCGGTAATCAGCAACAGCGAAATTGAAAACGCTGCTGCGATTATCAACAATGCGCAAAAATCCGGCTCGCTGGCAGCTGCAGGCCTGGGCCTGGCGCTGGCGAAGAATTCCGGCGGCAATGGCGGCACTAATATTGCTGCTACTGTCAATGCGTCGGTAAATATTGCAGATAATACTGCTTATGCACTGCTGCAGAATAATAAGGTTAATAATGAAAATGTAAGCGGTGAGGATAAGCGTGCAACCTCCATTACCAATACAGCTTTTGATAACGATATTCAGATAACCGGCGGCGTGAACACCAGCCTTTCTATTGGTGGCGATAACGCTTTTGTCGGCGGCGCGACTGTGTCCTACGGTTCGCTGAAGAATGACGTACAGGCGGCCATTTTAGGTGGCACCTATGACAAGATTAATACTGCTGATGTCAAAGCGACTACCAACATGACGCAGGTTGGCGTAGCTGCCAACGTGAGTGTAGCAGGCGGTGCCAAGACCTCCTATGCTTTCTCCGGCAATTCCGCCTACAATAAATTGGATAACTATGCCAATGCAACGGTTGAGGGCGTAACACTGACCGGCGAAAGCCTGAATGTTGCAGCCTATGATACAGCGGAATCTGCTAATACGCAGGCTGAGTATCTCAAGAAACGCGGCCTCGATGCTGACGGCTCTGCATATCTGGAGCAGGTGAAGCAGGCAGCAGATGAAAGCGGCGACAGCGATAAGCCTACCAATGTTGATATTACCCGCGGCGGCAATGTGATTGTTACAGGCGCGGTAAGCGTAGGCGTTACCACCGGTAACGACGGCGGCAGCGCAGCTGCATCTGTAACTGTCAGCGATATTGACAATGATTATAATGCTAAGATTAAGGACAGCAATATTACGACTACCGGCAAAGGCAGCGGTGATGATTTGGTCGGCACGAACGTTAATGCGGCAAGCCATACTGTACTGGCAGGCTTTGCGGCCGGTGTTGCCGGAACTGCAGGCAGCTTCGGCGTAGGCGGCAGTGCTAACTGGCAGTCGCTGAACAACGATATTACGGTAGCTGTTGAAAACAGCACGCTTGTTACGCCCAAAACTGATGTAAAGGCCGAAAGCGGTGCTTTGGCAGTGAATGTTGCAGGACAGATTGGCGTTACTGCCGGTTCCCAATCCAAGCTGGGCGCAGGCTTAGCTGTTGCCTACAATTCCTTGAACAATACCACCGGTGCGTATGTCAAGGGCAGCGAAATCAGCGGCGTGAAAGATGATGCTAGCAGTATTCTCAATGTAGATGCAGCTAACAAGGGTAACATTTACAGCGTCGGTGCAGCAGTTACCGCAGGTACGGCCAATGCTTTGAATGGCGTGGTTGTTGTTAACCGCGGTCGTAACGATGTAGAAGCTGTTATTGACAAATATGACGGCGAAAATGCGAAAACTGATGGTGGACGTACGAAGCTCAACAACATGAGCAAGGTGGCAGTGAAGTCCTCGGATGACAGCAACCAGCTGGCAGTAGTGGGTGCGGTAAGCGTCAGCGCAGGCAGCAATGCCAAATTTGCGGCTGGCGGCAGCGTAGCCTACAACGAAATCGGCAATATCACCGGCAGCGCCGGCGAGAAAAAGCAAACGAACAAGGCTGCTATCAATAATGCTGATATTACCACTACTGACGATGGCAAGATTAGCGTCAATGCCGTAGATGAATCTACGCTGACGACTATTTCCGTAGGCACCTCCATTACTACCGGTAATGTGGCCTTCAGTGGCGCAGGCTCTGCTGCTATGATCAAGAAGGATACCGATACAGAGCTTGTTAATACCAATATCAATAAGGATAAGACTAATGCAGCGACTGTGCAGGCTGCTGCTGACAGCAAGGGTAAGATTACTACCGTTGCCGTTGTTGCTGCAGGTGCCAAGGACGCTGCGATTGGTGCAGGTATTGCGGTTAACCAGCTCGATGCTGATACCAATACTACTGTTACCAATGGTGAATATAAGGTTAAGGGCTTCACAGCCGAAGCTAAATCCGACAGCAGCATTCTTTCTGTCGGCGTAGCGGGCGGTGTTGCCAAAACTGCAGGTATTGCCGGTAATATCGGCGTTAACCTGCTGGCGAATGATACCAAGGCTACGATTGACAGCGCGAAGATTAATGCAGACGGCACGCTGGCCGTAATTGCCAAGAGCAAGGATACCCTGCAGAATTTTGCAGGTGCCTTTGGTGTGGCGGCAGGCGGTCAGGCCGGCGTTGGCATGGGCGTAGCCTACAATGAAATCAGCGGTACTACTGAAAGCGTAGTTAATAATGCAGAGCTGACAGCAGCAGGCAATGATGCAGGTGTGGCTGTCAACGAACGCAATAAGGATAATGATAATGTAGTCAGCGATAAAAAGCACAAAGGCGTTATCATTGCGGCTGATGCGGAGCACAACCTGACGAATGTAGCAGTCAGCGCTGGTGTGGCAGTCAGTGCGGACGTTGGCGTGGGCGTAGCAGGTACGGTTACTGTTAACCGTATTTTGGGCGCAACCAATGCCACGGTAACGGATAGCAGCATTAATGCAGCATTGACCGACCGCAGCAAGGCAGACGTTTATGTAGCAGCAAACGATGCTACCAAGAGCGAAAGCCATGTAGGTTCGCTGGGTGTAGGCGGTGGCGCTGATGGTGGTGCAGGCTTCGGTCTGGCATCTGATACCGGTGTTATCAGCAGAAATGTAACGGCAATGATTGACGGTGGTAGCAAGAAGAAGCTTGTCAACGGCAAGAGCATCGACGTCGCTGCCTTGAATAAGGCGAAAATGTCCACCAACTCCTACGGTATTGCTGCAGCTGGCGGCGCTTATGGCGCCGGAGCCGGCGCGGGCACTGTTTCGGTTGCTAAGCTGGACGCAGAAACTACTGCTGCAGTTAAGAATATCCAGGGTACGAATAATGGTTTGGCAATTACTGCTGACCACGTTAACGATATTACGTTGCGCAGCGCTGCTGCCGCAGCTTCCGGCGCGCTCGTGAGTGCTGCCGGTGGCGCTGGCATCGGCGTAGTGGATGATGACAGCAAGACTGTTGCTGAGCTGAGCGGCAGCAAAGTAACGGCTGAAACAGGTGATATCACTGTTAACGCTGCCAACAAGACTGACGTGACAACGGCAGTCTTTGGCGTAGCTGCCAGCATGGTTGCAGGTAGCCTGAACGTTGCTGTAAATAATCTGGACAATACTGTTTCCACGCTGGTGAAGGATAACAGCAACCTGCAAGCACAACAAGGCACCTTCGCAGCGAAGGCAGATAACGTTGTGAAGACAAGCTTTGTCAACGGTGCTGATGCAGTGGGCGCTGCAGGCGTTGCCGTCGGCGTAGGCGTGAATACGATTGATACAGGCGTGATCACCGAAATTAGCGGCAGCAAGATTACTGCCGGTACTATCGACGTAGCAGCAACCGAAAAGCTGGACGTTAAGCAGGTGGTGGAAAACGCTGCGCTCGGCGGACATGGCTACAGTGCGAACGTCAGCGTAACCACGATTGGCGCAGCAGCTGCAGAACAGTATGGCGATACTGAAACTACGGATAGTGATAAAAAGGCAACCTTTAATACAAACGATATTCTCAATAAAGCAAATGCTGCAATTGAAGGCCAGGGAACTGTCGGCACTGTTACTAATAAAGACGGCAAGAGCAGTTTTAACGCTGCAGGCATGACATTTGATAAATATACCGGTAATGATGGACAAAAACTGAATGCAGCACCTGGTACTAATGCTAGCAAGGGCAGCGGCACGGCTGAAGGCGTGCAGGCGAAGGTAAGCAATTCTACGCTGCAGGCAACAGGCGATACGAAGGTCAATGCTAAGCGTACTGTTGACGCCAAGCTGACCTCGGCGCAGGTGGCAGGAGGTATCGCAGGCAATGGCATTGCCGCTTCTGTTGCAGTGCTGGATGTAGAACGCAAGACTGGCGTAACCATCAACAATAACAGCAAGCTTATAGCCAAGAATGTAACGCTTGGCAGTGCGCAGGACGGCACGTCCAATATTGATGCTTATCAGGTAGCAGCAGGCGCTGCTTTCGCAGGCAGTGCTGCCTACGCGCAGAACAGTCTGCATGGTGCTAATGCTATTACTATCAATAACAGTACGCTTCAGGCTACAGGCGATAACAGCTCCAAAGGTACGCTGACCGTTAAGGCAGAGGATACCAGCAGTGCAGCAGTACGTACTATCGGCGCAACTGCAGGCGCTATGGCTGGCGGTGTGTTGGTAACTAATGCTGCGAATAATAGTGATAATACTGTAACTATCGGCGGCAGCAAGCTTATTGCCGGTAAAGAGTACGGTTATGGATATTATAATATCGGCACGGTTGATGTTGCTTCTGTCAAAGCCAACAGCATCACCGCCGAAACCTACGGCGGCATGGTTGGCGTTGCTGCGGCGCAGGGCATTGTTGCACTCGCTACGGATGCAGGCAGCAGCAAGGTTAACGTAACCGGTGCTTCCGGCTTCCTCGGCAACAGCGTAAGCCTGAACGCAACCAATAAGCCTGCAGTACGCGCAGAGGCACAGGCTTATTCCGGCGGCCTGCTGGCGGTAGCAGGTGTGGCAGTATCCAAGGCTAAGGCCAGCGGTACGGTAGAAGCAAAGGTTGCGGACGGTAGCAGCTTTGCGGCAGATAATGTGGAGATTACGGCAAACGTAACTACTCAGACTGCCAAGGATGAGAATAATAACGTATATACTGTAGATAACGTAAGTGCTAAAACAATCGGCGCTACTGCTTCCGGCCAATACGCTGCAGGCTTCAACACTGCTTATGCAGAAAATGATATGACTGTCAGCGTTGATGTGGGCAAAGAGCAATATAAGGTCAACGCTTTGAAGCTCAAGGCTGATAATGCTTCGGTTATTGCAGCAGATACCCTGGGTGTAACAGTGGGCGGTTATATTGCCAGCGGCAGCAACTGGTCTGATACTAAGACGAACCTGACGACCAGCGTGAAGGCTGCAGGCGTTAACGAGAATGTATACAACAGGCTGGACGCTGTAAACATCAGCAGCTACGGCTACAGTGCAGTAAATAATGATGCCAATGGCTATGGCGGCGGTATTGTAGGCTTCAACCCTGTTGCCGCAAGGTCGCAGAATCAGATTGCTACCAATACTACTGCTGACGTGAGCGGCAAGTGGCAGGGTATAGGCTCCCTGAGTGTTGCTGCCAACAATGCGGATAAGCTGGATATTCTGGCGGACTCCTTGACGGCGGCTGTTGTCGGTGCCAGCGGCACAGAAATTAAAAACACGGTTGCGCATAACGCCAACATTAACGTAACAGGCGATATCACAACCAGCGGCAAGCAGTCCTACATTGCAAATAATACGCTGAATCATGATGTTAAGCTGAAGGGCAGCGGTTATGGCGGTGGCAGTGTCAACGTTAATGATATGGACAATGATCTGACATACACTGCTGGCGTAAACATCAACAATGCAACCTTGAGCGGTACCGGCAGCGCAGGCTCTATTGAGGCGCTTGCTTATACCGACGGCAAGATGAATTACAGTAATACGCTTAAATCTGCCGGCGTTGTTCCTGTTACTATCGCAGCAAGCAAGAATGTTATCACCTATAACAACAGCATCAATGTTAGTGGCAGTAATCTGTCGACGGCGAAGGCTGATCAGGATATCACCTTGGCGGCAACAGATGAAACCACTGCAACCTTCGATACTACTGCTGATACCCAGGGCGGTGCTGTGGGTGCAGCTTCTGCTAAAACAGATAACACTCTGAACCGCAGCAACAAGATTACCGTTACTGACGGTAAGATTCTCAGCACCAATGACGTAAATATTTACGCAGGCGCAAACCTGGACGGCATTACCTCTTCGCTGACCTACAACGTGCTGGCGGATGCATATAACAAGACGGCAGTTCCTCTGGCTACTGCTCCGAAAGCCAAGAACACGATGACGCAGGAAAATCAGGTAAGCATCAACGGCGATATCGACAGTGTACGCCACGTCAACTTCAAGGCTGGCAAGGGCATGACCACCGTATCGACCTCCGCCCGCGAATATAACATCTATAAGGGTACCAGCGGCAGCGGTTCCGTCACCTCCACCGCCTTGGGCGAGGTAACTCCGGGCGAAACAGTTGCCAACTATGTGGATATTGCCAGCGGTAAAAATGTACGCGCAGGCATCCATAATAATCTGGAGCTTACCATCAGCGGCAGCACTAAGGTTACTAATCCTGAGTTTGACGCGAGCGGCAATGTTATTTCCGGTAAAGAAGGCAGCATAGACTTCAGCGGCATCAAGGTTGAAACTGGCGCAGGTCAGGATTGGTTCGATACCAAGCAGAATGTTACTGCAGATGTGGTTGAGCTGCAAAATGGTCTTTACGCCCGTCTGGAGGAAATAAATGATCTTCTGGGCCAATATGCTTCCACTTCTGACGAATACAGTATTTTGAACAGTGAAAGAGACCGCATCATCACCCAAATGGAAGAAAATGGCTTTGTCAAGACCAGCGTAGAGGGTGGCAAAACCTACAAGAGCATTTTCGACAAAATCTCTTTGCCGACAGTTGATGTCAAGGATATCGTTGTTTCCGGCGGCAACATCAACATCGAGGCTGACAAGCTGCAGGGCAGTGGCAGTCTGACGGCGCAGGGTGCCAAGAACCTGACAATTAATAACAGCAGTGACCTGTACCTGAAGATTAACGACCTGGCTATCAAGGATAAAGGCGGCGTAATCCGCTACAACGATGCCGAGGTGAGCAAGGTTGACGGCTTCACGGGTACAATGAATACTGCTGCAGGCACTGACGCTGATCCTAAGATTACTGTCAAGAGCACTGGTACATCTACCAACGGTTTGACTAAGGCTGATATCGGTATCTTTGGTACTGTGCAGAACAGCACCGGTGACGTTTTAATCCAAAACAGCAATTACAATATCAACGTAGACGGCAATGCCAATATCAGCGCGCGCAACATTGAGCTGAAGGCTGACAAGGGTTCGGTAACGCAGAACAGCAAGGGCCTGCTGCTTATCGGCGGTGACCCGGTAACCAAGTACCAGTTCAGCGATGCTATTGCTAAAAAGATTCAAAGCTATGTTTCCAATCAGGCTGTTAATGGCAAGACTACGATTGACTGGCTGAGCAATATCGGCAGCTATCAGGCGTATAAGGACGCTCTGATTGCGCATAAGGACGATCTTGGCCTTACTGATGCAGAGGTTAATGAGATCAGGAATTACAGCGTCAATAAATCCAGCGGTATCGTTGCAGGCAACAACGTTTATATCAGCGGCCTGAATGTTAACCTGGACGGCCTGGTACAGAGTGGCTACAAGAATTTCAAGGTTACACTTGATAATGCAGCCAACAACAAAATCAGCAATCTGGATAGGGACTATGCTCGTAACCAGACTGCACTTACCGATCAATATGTTATGTCTAACGATAAGTATTGCGTAAGCACAAAGGCTGGCGCAGTTTATAACTCAAAAACCGGCGCTTATGACTATACTGTTAAGGTTTACTATAACCCCGCAACTAAGGAGCTGCTGACGGAAGCAATTGAGCCTAACGGCGGTAAGATTTATATTACCGGCGCACTGTCGAGCACTGGCAACGGCAAGCTGCTGGCGATGGACGGTACTGCCAACATTGCGATTGATACTACGAACGCAGACCGCGATTTGCGGGTAAACAAAATCACTAATAAGGATATCACCGGCCTCATCAGCATTAAGGATACGCAGAAGAACACCTTGACTGAGTACACCACTGATGGCCAGAAGATGTCCGTTAAAACAACCACGCTTAACAGTAAGGGTAATGCAATCTCTACCAGCACAACGCAGGTTAATGATTCTACTACCACTTATAAACCGGCTGACGGCATGACGATTAACTGGACAGGTGGCACCTCCGGTGATAAGAAGATTATCAAGTGGCAGTATGAGAAGGACTTCGTTTTCTGGGGCCTGATTAAATATGGCACTACTAAGGACTTTGTCGAGAACGAGGAAGTTAAGAACGGTAAGACAGAGGTTTCTTCCTCCAGTATTACTGGCGCCGATCCTCTGGGACAGGGTACTGTTATTAAGGTAAACAATAACGCCAAGGAATATGGTGTAACGACTAAGGACTATAATAATCCTGATGAATCGACTTACACGCCTGTTGTCGAAAACAAGAAATATTCCGGTGTATCTGGCAAAATCTTCGGCTATGGCAATTGCACCTATACCTGGACTGAAACCCAGATGCATTCCACAAGCAGTACCTATACGATTAAGGGCGATAAGCCGATTAATGTTGGCTTTATGACCGGCGGCAGCGGTGACATCAGCGTTAACAGCGCCAAGGATATGTATCTTGCAGGCAACATCAGCAATGCGACTAAGGCTGACGGTAGTGCAATCGGCAAGGTTACCTTAAACAGCATCGGCGGTGCTATCAGCTCTGTTGGCAGTGCACGCGTTGACGCGGACGACCTGACTGCTAAAGCAGCCAAAGGCATCAGCATCAATCACAGTGCATTGGGCAACATGGCGAAGCTGAATATTGAAGCAACAACTGGTGACGTAAGCATTAATTCCGACCGCGGCAAGCTGCAATTTGTCGGCGGCAATAAGGGCGCTTTGAACGGCAACCTGGTAATCAACGCAGCAGGTGACATTACTACAGCAGATGGCACTGTTTTGAACGGCAACCGCATTGATTTCACCACTCTTGGTGCGATTAACGCAGCGATTGCTCCCGGTCAGACGCTGACCAGCAGTGATACCATGTCTGCAAGCGTAAATGCCAACGCGTATGGCGATATTACGCTGACCAACAGCAACGGTGATATGCGCATCGGTCATATTGCCAGCCAGACCGGTGATGTAAGCCTTACAACCAGCGGCAGCTTTATCGACGCAGTAGGTGACAGCACCCTGTCCGACAGCGAAAGCAAGCTGCAAAAATGGCAGGAGCTGGGACTGATTAACAGTAATGACAAGGCTGAAGAAAGCGCAGCATCTGCAGCGGCAGCCAAGAGCGAGCGTGTGCAGGCACTGGAAAACAGGGCAAAGCAGCTGGCTATGGCAGATAAGAAATATACTGAAGACGCGCAGAATGCAGCTTTGGCAGAATACAAGGCATTGGCAGAAGCTTACAAAACTAATGGCGAAGCAGCCTTCGAAGGTAAAAACTATAGCCAGGACGTTAAGGACTGGGCTAAGATGTACGCAGAGGTTGATAACAGCACTGCCTATGGCTGGAGCAAAAATGAGCTGTTGTATGCTATTCAGGACAGCGTGCTGAATGCAGCCCCCGGCCAGGTACTTACAGTAGATAAGGCCAACGTTCAGGGCAAGAACATCAGCCTGAGCGCAGGCAAGAACATCGGTATCGACGGCGAAGCAACTAACATTGCCTACAGCGAGATGGGCAAGCTGGATAATCTTAAGCTTTTGGCACAGGCTAAGGCCGGTGACCTTACCTGGAATGATGCCGACAACAGAATTGAAGTTCGTCAGCAGCGTCAGATTACGGTACAGCTGGCAGATGGCGGCAAGCTGAATCTTAAGGCCAACACCAGTAAAGCTGAAAATACTGGTAATGTTTATCTGGCAGGCGTTAAGGAGACGATGCTGGATATTTCCGGTACGATTAACACGACGCAGGATGTTAAGCTGCTCAGCGATAAGGGCGTTCGCATGAACAACGGCAGCATTGTTGCCGATAACCTTATTATCCAGGGCGGCAAGGGCAATGTAGGCAGCAAGGATGCCTTCATCAAGACTAATATCAGCGGTAATCTGGAAGCTAATACCGATACCGGTTACGGCGTATATCTGCATCAGACGGCTGCAGGCGGCAAGCCGGCGCAGGTGCTGACAATTCAGGATGCGGCAACAGGAACGCTGGTGCTCAAAGCAGATAATGGTATGCAGATGACTACGGAAGCAGGCAAGAATATCGGTTATCTGAACGCTAACAGCATTAATTTGCAGGCAGCCAATGGCGATATCGGCAAAGCTGATGACGGTATCCGCATTTTGGAAAATGGTGCTGTGATTAACGTTAAGGCAGATAATGGTTCTGTTTACCTGCAGGGCGCAGGTACGAAGGATGCAGGCCTGGTGGTTGACAGCATTACTGCTAAAGGAAATGCTAAGGTCAACCTGGATGGTGATGTAAACTTCGGTAACGACACAGGTAACGGCAGCATTAGCGCAGGCGGCAATGTAACTGTTAACGGTAACAACGTTAACCTGAACGCAGGTACTGTTACTGCAGGCGGCGCAAGCAATATCACTGCAGGTAAAGATGTGAACGTAACAACCGGCAGCATTACATCTAGCGGCGCAGGCAACATCACTGCAGGCAACAACGTTAACCTGAATGCTGGTACTGTTACTGCAGGCGGCGCAAGCAATATCAACGCGGGTAATGATGTGAACGTAACAACCGGCAGCATTACATCTAGCGGCGCAGGCAACATTACTGCAGGCAACAACGTTAACTTGAACAGCAGCATGCTGGCAGCGGGCGCTGATAGCGTAATTACCGCAACTAATGGCAATATCGCACTTGGTAGCAGCGGCATTACGGTGAACGGTGCTGACAATGGCCTGAAGCTGGATGCCAATGGCAGCGTAATGCAGGATGCAGCGGCTGCAGGTATTACTGCAGATAATCTGACAGTTGAATCCGGCGAGACGCAGCAGCTGCTCAGCAAGAGCAATAAGGTGAAGAGCCTAACGATTAAGGGTAAGAACGCAGGCAGCAGCCTGATGGTTAATGGCGTAACCAGGTTTAACGGTACGACGGATAATCTGCTGGTTACTGTTGCTGATTCTCATATCAAGGGCGATGTCCTGATTGAAAACTACCAGGCAGATACTGGCAAGATTACCATTAAATCCAATATTGATACCTCTAAGTATAATGATGAGCATACCGGTAATATTACGGTTACGACCGATGGCGATATTACTACGGCAGACGGAGTTGCTTTGAATGCAGCTGATAAGGTAAGCATCAATTCTAAGAAGGGTTCCGTTGCAACTGGCGGTAACGTAACAGCGAACAACGACGTAGATATCGACGCAGCGAAAGACATCACTGCTAACGGCAATCTCACTTCTACCCAAGCTAACGTAGATTTGAACGCAGGCGGCAGCATTACAACCCAAGGCACAGTAACTGCTCATGACAACGTAATTGCCAACGCTAACGGCGATATCAACACCATCGGCGACGTTACTGCACAAAACGGTAATGCAGTTCTTAACTCCAGCACTGGTAGCGTAAATACCCAGAACGTAACTGCTGATCAGGCAGTAGACATCGACGCAAAACAAGATATTACTGCAGGCGGAAATCTCATCTCTAATAGTGGTGAAATTACTCTGGATGCAGGCGGCAGCGTTACGACGAATGGCACAGTAAATGCGCTTAAAAACGTAATTGCGAACGCTAATGGCGATATCAACACCATCGGCGATGTTACTGCACAAACTGGTAATGCAACGCTCAACTCCAGCACTGGTAATGTAAATGCCGGTAACGTAACTGCCAACAACGACGTAGATATCGACGCAGCGAAAGACATCACTGCTAGCGGCAATCTCACTTCTACCAGCGCTAACGTAGATTTGCTTGCAGGCGGCAAAATTACGACGAATGGCACAGTAAATGCGCTTAACAACGTAATTGCCAACGCTAACGGCGATATCAACACCAACGGCGACGTTACTGCACAAACTGGTAAAGCAAAGCTCAACTCCAGCACTGGCAATGTAAATACCGGTAATGTAACAGCGAACAACGACGTAGATATCGACGCAGCGAAAGACATCACTGCTAGTGGTAACCTAACCTCTACTAATGCAAACGTAGATTTGAACGCAGGCGGCAGCATTACGACCAGCGGACAAGTTAAAGCTCAGCAGAATGTTGATTACAACGCCAAAGGCAGCATTACTACCGAAGATATTATCAACAGTACGGCTGGCAACATCCACCTGCAGACAGACGCAGCGAAAGGCGACATCACCTTCGGCGGTGATGTAACTGCCGAGCATGGCAACATCAACATCGATGTACTGCAGAACGGTAATGTAACCGATCATGATAATAAATTCACCGCTCTTGGCGATAAGGGTGATATCAACAGCGGCAACTTCGCACTGCAGATCAAGGGTGCCGGAGATGTTGACCTGCACGAGATTTATGCTACAAACAACGCACTTATCGACGTTGCCAACGGCAATCTCACCTTGGCAAAAATCGACGGCAATCTGGTAGCTCTGCAGCTGAAGACCGAAGGCAAGCAGCTGAAGGTTGATGAGCTTATCGCAGGCACCAAGATTATTGCTCAGGGCAGCGACATTGACCTGAACAAGATTCAGCAGCGTCTGGATGCTGACGGCCTTCTGACCATCGTTCCGGACGGCGCACAGCCTGATAAGCCTATTGACAACCTGAAGATTGGTGAGATTATTACTAATAAGGGTGTCCGCTTCGAGCATCTGTGGCTGAATAACGGCTCTATCAAAGTTAGCGAGGGCATGTTCCATATCGATAAGCTGGTAGTCAACAATGTTGCGCATTTCAGCAATAAGCATATGAAGACTGCTGTATGGGGCGCACCGCCGCAACGTGACGGCAGCGACAGCGTTTACTGGAACAACATTGCAGTGAACAACCCGGCAGATAATCTGACTGAATGGCAGCAGGAGGGTACTAACCCGGATAAATGGATGTTCCTGCACTTCACTGCACAGCCGAACGTTCAGCACAGCAACGGCGCACTGCTTGACCTGCGCAATTACGATTATGTTTATGACCAACGCTTTACCGCTGTAGACCATATGCTGCAGCAGCTCAACGAGAACAAAGCAGAGGAATATGACATCAATCACGCACCGGATGTAGTACAATACTTCCGCTACGACCTGTATGACCTGGATGAAGACGATAACAAGAGTGAACCCGTAAAAATCACTGTAGAAGCATAGGAGGAAACGCTGATGAACAAAAAGGCAGAGGCTTTTATCAAATATCTGGATGATAAGAAGATTACCTGCTTTGCCATTGAACAGATTAGCGAGGATAAGCTGAACACAGTGGTCTTCCGTTCTCACATTGTTGTTGAAGGCCAGCGTCTGCCAACGCTGGTCATCCTGGACAGCAGTATTTATGGTATGCTTCGCGTGCAGCTGGCAGCAAATGCTGTCAATGAAACGAATGAAGTGGCTATTCTGAGGGAAATCAACAAGGTGAACCGTCAATATAAGGTGTTCAAATATTATCTTACAGATGACGGTTCACTCTACCTGGACAGCTGCCTGCTCTGCCAAAATGGCAGGCTGGAGGGCGACATGATTTATACCGTGCTGGATGTAATCATCAAGCATCTGGAAAAGGAATATAAAAAAATAATGCAGCTCATCTGGCAGGCTAATTAGTCTGCCGGATGCAGCAAAGTTATGTATATCAAAGGGGTGTTGACGATGATTACTAATAAAACAAGCTTGCTTCTGGTTACGCTTTTGCTGGGATGCAGTGCCGTTGCTTTTGCAGGGCCTACAGATGAGCAGGCAGCAGAATTCCATAAAAGCGGCCTGAACAACGCCGGTGTGGCAGCCAACAGAGCGATAGAGTATATGGAGCGCCAGCGTGTTGCCAAGCAGATTGCCGAGGACAAGGCCAAGGCAAGCAGCAAGGTAGAGCAGGGGAGCGAAAAGCCTGATGCGGAGCAGCAGGCGGCAGTAACCTTTAAGCTGGAAAAGCTGGAGCTGGATGAATCTACCGTACTGGAGCAGGCAGAGCTGCAGAAGCTGACGGACGAATATATCGGTAAAGAGGTTGGCGTCAATGATTTGTACGAGCTGGTGAATAAAATTAACAAGCTGTATCTTGATAATGGTTACTTTACCTGTCGTGCAATTTTGCCGGCACAGACGATCAAAAACGGTACGGTAAAAATTGAGCTTATCGAAGGCAAAACGAATGCTGTTGAGGTGCAGGGCAACAAGTATACCAAAAGCAAATACATCAGCAAGCGTATGAGCCTGAAGCAGGGTGAGGTTGCCAACATCAATAAGCTGAATGACGATTTACTGCGCTTTAACGCTGCCAATGACGTGCAGCTGCGCATTTCTCTGCAGGCCGGCAGTGAGCCGGGAACTACGGATTACGTCATCAGCGCCTATGAACCGCAAAACATTACCTGGACTGTTTACAGTGATAACGCAGGCAGTGATACGAGCGGCGAATACCGCGGCGGCCTGTTCTTTACGGACAGAAGCCTGACAGGTGTGCGTGACGCGCTGACGCTGAACACAATGCTGAGCGATGGCACCAAATCCTTCGGCCTTGGCTACAGCAGGCCTTTAGGCCATAGCGGTACCAAGCTGAACCTGCAGTACAGCGCCAACAGCGTTCACATTACGGACGGACAGCTGGAGCCGTTGAATGTACGCGGTCATGCTTATGCGATGAACATTGGCCTGAGCCAGCCGTTGGTAGTGACGGAAAAGACTCGTACTGAGGCAACGCTTGATTACGGTCAGCAAAATTCCAAGACTGATTTCAGCGGCCAGCATTGGCTCGATGATACCATTAAAGGCGTTACGGCAGGCTATTCCGTAACTAATTACGGCGCAAGCTCTGTTATTTACCAAAAGCACAGCTTTAACGCCGGTACGCACACCAATATTGCCGATAAGGACAAGGATTTTTCCCTGTACCAGCTTAACGGCCTGTACCAGAAAATGTATCAGCATGGACAGCTTTTGAGCCTGCGCCTGGACGCACAGCGTGGCTTCAATAACTATCTGCCTTCCGCCCGTCAGTTCTACATTGGCGGCATGTACAGCGTACGCGGCTACAAAGAAAGCCTGCTTGGCGGCGACAGTGGCTACAGTGTGGGCCTGGAATATTCCGTGCCTGTAACTAAGGACAAAAAGACTAATGCTTTCGTCTTTATGGATCATGGTCAGGTCTTTGGCGACAGTGCCTTTGACAGCCATGTACTGACAAGCTGTGGTCTGGGCGTGCGCAGCAACATCACCAAGCACATCGGTGCTGTTGTAACATTGGGCGTGCCTTTGATTGAGGAAATCAATAATACTGATGTAGATTCAACTCGCATCCATTTCATGGTAAGCGGTCAATTCTAAAAAAATCTTGTGTAATAATAGGACTGGGGAAACCCGGTCCTATTATTTTTTTCCTGTATACCTGTATATATGTAGGAAGCTGATCTCCTATTATATGAAAAAAATTTCGATAACTGATGACAATTACCACAATTCAAGCTATAATAGGTATATAAACAAAAAATTATTTTATGAGGTGACATACAATGCAATTTCCGATAGTTTTAGGTGTTTCTGCACGTCACGCACATCTGTGCCGTGAGCATATGGATATTTTATTTGGTGAAGGCAGCGAGCTGCACGTTAAAAAGCCAATCGGCCAGCCTGGTCAGTTTGCTTCTGAAGAACAGATTACCATGGTAACTCCCAAGGATTCCATGAAGCTGCGCATCATCGGTCCTCTGCGTCCGGAAACTCAGATTGAGCTTTCTCTGACTGACGCACGCAAGGTTGGCCTTGATGCTCCTATCCGCAACAGCGGCGACATCGCAGGCAGTGCTGGCGCTAAGCTCATCGGTCCGAAGGGCGAGCTGGAGCTGAAGGAAGGTATTATCATCGCTGCGCGCCACGTGCATCTGTATCCGGAAACCGCTGAGAAATACGGCCTGAAGGATGGCGATATCGTTGATATTACTACAGAGGGCGAGCGTTCCGTAACACTGCATAATGTTCTGGTACGTGCGGGCGTAAAGCATGCTGACGAGGTTCATATCGACACTGACGAAGCTAATGCCTGCAACCTGGGCAGTGGCGTGATGGTGAACGTTGTTACCAAATAACTTCCTTATAATAAAGTAAAGGAGCGAAAGCTTATGAATAAAAGTGCGATTTTAGCAGCAATGCTCATCCTTGCAAGCAGTAGTGCTTATGCATACGAAAACAGCTATGCCGGCTACAGCGTTAAGGACGGACAGCCTTACTATAAGCTGGAAGCGAAGAAGGTTTATGCGTATACCAATATTAGCAGCAAAAAGGCTTATCAGAACGAAGAGGATTTAAAAAATACCGCAGTTGATATTGTTAACTATTATACAGCAGAGGATATGGAGCAGATTTTAGGCGAAAAATTCTCTACTGCTTATTTTGATGCGGAATATGAGAAGCTGGCGCTTTTGGAGCGCTCCCAGCTCAATCCGAAAACCGTGCCTGCGCCGTTACTGGAGCTTGAAAAATATGCAGAGCACGACAGCAATGGTAATGTAACTATCCAAAGCAAGGTGCTCAAGGAGAAGCTGGACCAGCTTACTCCTGTAATCAAGGTAGGCAAGATTGCCGGCAAAAAGGCAATTACCATTTCTTATATCTATAAGCAATCTGATGTACTGTTTAAAATTGATACCAGCATGGTTTCTGCCAATGACAGACTTTATCTGCTGTCGACGGTGAACAGTGACCAGGATGTATACGCTCCGAAGAAGGACGAAAAGGCTGCTGACGCTGATACAGATGTTGATATCGATGATATTGAAGATATCGATACTGACGAAGCAGGCAGTGAGGATAAAGCAGCAAAAACAAAGCCTCAGGACGCAGCTTCTATAAAGGAAGCAGTAGAAAAGGCTATGCAGGTAGAAAATGTTGCTTTGCGCGACATTCCTGCAGAAACCATGCAGCGCTTCGATAAAGCACACACTGATCTGCTGAAGGGCTTTAAGGCTTTTGCTCCGACAAGCACGCCGAAGGCCATCAGCTTTACTGATACTGCAGTCGGCAAAAGTGTGCAGTTGCCGGATGACTGGTTCTATGGTCAGCTGAACCTGCGATATAAGAATAAAGGCACCTTTTATCTGACTATGGCTTCTTCTATGAAGCAAATGCAGGAGGTTGCCGCAAATACAGATTATGACAATATCTATTCTGTATTTGCTATTCCGGCGTCTGATCCTGAATACCAGAAGAAGGTTACGGAGCTTTACACCAGCGGCATGCGCAATGTTCTGGAGCATTGGAACCATCTGCTTGTTACCGTCAGCGTAGATAATATTAATGACGCTGATGCTAAAGAGCTTTTAGCAACGCCTGTTGCCAACAAGCTTGCTGTGGAAAGCTTTATTAATGATGGTCTGCAGCGACTGAAGGGCTTTGGCAACGATTACTTTGCTTTGAAGGATTATAAGACAAATTATGACTTCACCAAGGAAAAAGCTCTTATCGGCATCAATGCTGATACCCAATTGCTGAAGGATTTTGCTTATAACAACAAAATTTTGCTGAGCTGCAACCAAAAAGCCGCTACAGCGATGCTTTTTATCAAAAAAACTGACGCTGAGACAGAAAAAAGCCTTGAACAGCAACTAAACGAATGGCACTTTTAATTACATAGGTGCAATGAGTTGCAGTGCATAAAAATCTCACGTCTGAGAAAAGGAAAATTTAACATAATATACATTATCGGACGTAAAATATTATTTTGCAGTCTTTGCGGTAAAAAGGCCGCATTATAGACATGCTTATTTCCCAACTGAGGAAAATGCTGCAAAAAGCGTCAGATAATGAGAATTCTTTGCTTTTTGCTCCTCCCCCAGATGTTTTGAGAAGCTTGTAGCATTTTTATGTTAAATTAGCCACCGTGCGCACTGCTGTTTGACGAAATTACTTTTATCTGCTATAATTTGTATAAGGTAATCTATAAACAAATGATTGGAGGGTCTAAAATGGGAAGAAGAAAAGCGCTCCCGCCAGACTTTGATGGCAACTATACTGAAGAAATGTTGTCTGAACGCCAACGTAATATTTTAAAATTCGTCCGTACTTTTATTAATCATAAGGGTTATCCGCCCGCTGTACGCGAAATTGGTGCAGCAGTAGGCTTATCCTCCAGTGCCAGCGTGCATAATCATCTGAAGAAGCTGCAGGAGTATGGCTTCATTCAGCGTGATGCTGCTAAGCCGCGTGCTCTGGAACTGATGAGCGAAAGCGATGCCTGGAGAAACAAGCTCCTTGTTCCGGTACCGCTGGTTGGCAAGGTTACTGCAGGTGTTCCTATTCTTGCTGTCGAGAACATCGAAGAGACCTATCCTATTCCTCGTGACCTGATTGGCTGCGACGATGATGTTTTCATGCTTTCCGTATGCGGTGACAGCATGATTAACGCAGGTATTCTGGATCATGACTACATTATTGCACGTAAGCAGAATTTTGCTAATAATGGCGATATTGTTGTTGCCCTGATTGACGACGAGGAAACTACTGTTAAGCGTTACTTCCGCGAGCTGCGCAGTGTGCGCCTGCAGCCGGAAAACGATAAGTACGAGCCTATTGTAGGTTCTGACAACATTAAGGTGCTTGGTAAGGTTATTTCTGTATTCCGTATGCTCTAATAGCCTGACTGTAAAATGCATGTAAAATGATGTCACTTTAGCGTCAAATACAAAAAACAGCTCTTTACAGAGCTGTTTTTTTGTTATATATTATAGTTATGAATGTGTGTAAACGATTTTTACAAGGAGATGACGCATATGTTACATCCATCTACTGATATTATCATGAACGCCCAGCAATTCTTTGCTGCGGACCAGAGCGAAGCTAATCTGGTGAAGCTGCTGCATGCAGTCAGCGTAATGCTCCAGGAAGGTGCAGAGGTGCTCATTCCTACTGCTGCAGATGCGCCGGAGGGCCAGCTGCTGCTGCAGACGCAGACTACGGACAGCGGCTTGGAATATATGACTGCTTACAGCAGCAAAGAGGCCTACGAGCAGGGCAAGCCTTGCAATGTTATCAGCCGTCCATTGGTCAACTACTTTGAAGCAATCCTGCAAATGGACGGTATTGCGGGCATTATCTTTAACCCTGCTTCCCGCGCTCCCTTCAATATTCAAAACCGGATGATCAAGGAGCTGTTGGCTGATGCCAAGAAGAACAAGCAGCATAACGCTATTTCCGTTTGGCGTGGTGACATAACTACGCTGGACTGCGACGCGATTGTTAATGCTGCCAACAGCACGCTTTTAGGCGGCGGTGGCGTTGATGGTGCTATCCACCGCGCTGCAGGACCGCAGCTTCTGAAGAAATGCAAAACCTTAGGCGGCTGTGCAACCGGTGCTGCCAAGATTACCTATGGCTATAACCTGCCTGCAAGCTACATTATTCATACTGTAGGCCCAATTTATAATGGTAAGGTTGAACAAAGACTGGAGCTTGCCGACTGCTATAAAAACAGCCTGGACCTGGCGCGTAAGCATCATCTGCACAGCATCGCTTTTCCGGCGATTTCTACCGGTGCTTATGCTTATCCTGTGGACGAGGCTGCACGTATCGCTCTTTTAACCTGCACCGAATGGATTAACGCCAACGCCGACTATGGCATGAGCATTGTGCTTACATGCTTCAACAGCGGCGTTTATAACGCTTATCAGGAGCTGGTAAAACAGGCGCAGAACGGCGAGCTGGACTAAGTTAATATTGTTTTTCCGTATAACAAAACCCGTGACTCCCTTCGGACGTCACGGGTTTTTATTAACCTTAGCGTAAACTTACTAGCGTACAGATTTACGCATTGATGATATTGTTGAACAAAGATTTATTAGCTTCAATAGGCTGCTTGCCGCCAACTACGCAGATCAGGCCGTCGCTGAGCATGTCCTCTACTACCTTGGCCAGTGCTTGCAGGTCTGCGTTGCTTACCTGCAGTATTTCGTTGCGGATGCGCTGGCGCAGCTCAACGGGAACGTGCTTCAGATATTGCGCGGTTGCCTTATCAAGACGCATGCTGTTGGTCAGGGGCTTATCCATCGTGCTGATGGTACCGATAACATACTTGTTCAGCTCGCGTTCGGGGAATTCTTCGTTTCTCAGCCATTCTGCCAAACCTTGGTAAGCCTCCAGAGTTTTCGGCAGCTGCGGGTCGCGGTAGGATGCAAACACGCCTACGCCGTTCAGCTCAAAGCGTGCGGTAACACCGTAAGCGCCGCCCTGAATACGGATTTTGGTCCAGAGATATTCATAGCTCAGAATGGTTTCCAGTACAGCCATCGCGCCCACGTATTTGTGACCGTGCTTAGCAAAGTTGCCGCCTGCAGCGACGTATTGTACCTTACCGGCAGTTGCAATAGCCTCGTTAGTGGTGCCTACAGGCAGAACCTCAGCCTTCTCCCCTGCTTCTGCCTCAGACAGCTTGCTGATGAAATCAAGGCACTGCTGTCTTACTGCTGCCTGCTCTTTTACGTCACAACTGTAGCTGAGCAGGAAACGGTTCTTCTGGAAGAAGCGTTTGATTAACAGGCTCAGTTGCTCCAGTACCTGAGGTGCCAGCTCGTCGAAGTTATCGGTCAGCTTTTTGAGGAACTGGTAATAGCTGAATTCATCCTGCTCGTTGACGCGTGCGCCGGCAGAGCAATAGGAGAACAGTCTGGTGATAGCAACGGTCTGACCGCGGTTGAAGAAATTGTCATCCCAATCGGTTTTCAGCTCGGATACCAGCTCGCGGAAGCGCTCCAGATCGTCCATCTTGCTTTCCAAAGCAATGGCCTGCAGGATATCCAGCATTTTCGGCAGGTTATCGGTGAGGCATTTGCCTTTGGTGGAGAAGTAAATTTTATAATCATCCGTAGATTCTGCTTCGGTGAAGGCGCGTACAGCGAACGCAATGCCACCGGTATACATGATGGCGTTGGTTGCCAGCTCCTGATAGCTGTAGCGCTCGGTGTTGAACTTGCCCATGATATCTGTGAGCAGATAGCACAGAGGCAGCTTTTCGGCTTCCATATCGGTAATATCAAAATAGAAGCTGGTATAAGCGATTTTATTGGTGTTGCGCGGAAGATACAGCAAATGGCTTGCGCCCAGCTCTTCCTCCTGCGTTTCAATCTTCTCTACCTCCTGCCTGATGTCGCTGCGCTTCAGTACAGGGATGGTTGCGCGTGCTTCCTCACTGTCGGGAGTAGCTTGCAGACGGTGCAGCTCGGCACATTCGTCGATATGCTGCTGCAGCTCCTCCTGGCTCATCTGTGCCTTGATAGCGCTCATCTTGGCAGCAGCGGCCTCCTGGTCTGCCTCCTCCTTGCCGGGCTGCGGCAGCAGAGTTACCAGCACCTTATGGGTGTTGTCCAGCAGATAGTTTTCAATAATGCTTTCGTAATAGTTGGTTTTCAGGCCCTCGCGCAGAGCTGCCAGATATTTGTTATAGCAGAGGCCCTCAATCGGATTTCCGTCATACAGCCAGTTATCCATAACGCCGATGCCCAGAATCAGTCCCTTGGGATAGCCGCCGAAATCTGCCTCACGCAGCTTGAATTCCATGGAGTTGATGTTAGCCTCCAGCAGTTTTTTATCAATGCCGTTGATGGTGATGTCCTGCAATGTTTTATAGATAACGCTGATAAATTTATCGCGCAGCTCCTTCTCACTGCCGCTGGCACGGATAGAGAATACCGGCTGATACATGCTTGAGGTATAGCCACCGTTGATAATCTGGCCCACGCCTGCGTCCATCAGCGCACGGCGCAGTGCGGAGGATTCGCTGTCCAGCAATGTGCTTTTCAGCAGGCTCAGAGCCATGCTGGTCTGCAGGTCGGTTGCCTTGCCGGTTACGATAGAAAGCTCGTGATATGTTTTGGCAGTGCAGTCCTCCTCGGCTCCAACTGGATAAAAGGCTTCAATATCCGCAGTACGCATCAGTGGCTGCTGCTCTGCAATGGCGGAATCAACAGTGCCCGTCTTTTCGAAGCTGCTCAGATATTCGCTGTCGAGATATTCCAGAGTAGCGTCGATATCCATATCGCCGTATAAATAGATATAGCTGTTTTCCGGGCTGTAATAGGTTTTGTGGAACTGCTCGAATTTTTCCTGAGTCAGCTGCGGAATAGCGTCCGGATAGCCGCCGGATTCAAAGCGGTAGCAGTTGTCGGGGAACAGAGCCTTCATTGCTTCGTTTTCCAGATATGCGTCTGGCGAAGAATATACGCCCTTCATTTCGTTATAAACAACGCCGTTGTAGCTCAGCTCGCCGTCAAGGCTGTCCAGATTATAATGCCAGCCCTCCTGACGCAGGGTATATTTGTTCTGGTAGAAGTAAGGATAGAACACAGCGTCCAGATATACGTCCATCAGGTTATGGAAGTCCTTATCGTTGCGGCTGGCAACGGGATACATGGTCTTATCCGAGAAGGTCATTGCGTTCAAAAACGTGTTTAAAGAACCCTTGACCAAATCCACGAAGGGCTCCTTTAAGGGATATTTGCGGGAGCCGCAGAGAGAGGAATGCTCCAGAATATGTGCCACACCTGTATCATCTGCAGGCGGAGTTCTGAAGGAAATAGAAAAAACCTTGTTATCGTCATCGTTAGCAAGGTACAAAAGGCGTGCGCCGCTTTTGATATGCTCCAAGATATAAGCCTGAGAGCTGATTTCATCTACAAATTGTGCTTGTAAAACATTAAAGCCGTGGTATACGGCATTTATTGCTAAAGTCATTGTTGCCTCCTAAAAATTTACACTATGGTATTTATTATAGCATATTTGCATATCTATTGTCTGAAATTCTTGTAAAAACAGTTAGCTGTTGCTAAAAAAGATTATCTCCTTGCCAAAAGCGCTGTTCTTGCCTATAATAATTAGTAGAATAGTCAGAATCTGGAGGGAGTATTCATGGAAGAAGCACGCTTTACACTGCGCATTCATCCTATTATTATGAATAAGATGAAGCATTTGGCAAAGATAAATGGCCGTTCAGTAAATAAGGAAATCGAACAGATTTTGAAATGGGTTATTGATGATTATGAGCGCCAATACGGCAAAATTGAGCTGACCAAGGCGGAAATGCCAGGCTTCAGCACTGGCGCGACGGTTAAAGAAGCACCGGAGCAGCCTATGGAAATGCTCTTCGGTTTGGATAATAAAAGCAAAAAATAATATGTAGGCTCCCCTGCCCTACGCTATACAAATAATTAAGGCACTACTGCGCTCACAGTAGTGCCTTTAGTGTTTATGCTTATTTTGCTATTGCGTGCTCCTTCAGCTCCAGCTTTTGCTTTTCTTCTACCTCTTTGATGCGGCAGCTGGCGAAAATAGAACCGGAAACATTGTGCCATACGCTGAAGATAGCGCCCGGAAGCGTAGCCAACGGATTAGCGGCAAAGTTTGCAGTTGCCAGAGCAAGCGCCAGACCGCTGTTTTGCATAGCAACTTCGATAGCAATAGAGGTTTCCTTAGCGTAGGATACCTTCATCAGACGCGCCATGCCCAGGCCCAGTGCCATACCGATGCCGTTGTGCAGGACAACAGCCAGCATTACGATCAGACCGCAGCTCATCAGCTTAGCAGCGTTGACAGCAACGATACCATCGATAATGGTTACAATCGCTACAACGGAAACAAGCGGCAGAATACCGCCCAGCTTGACGATGGTTTCGTGGAAAAGGCTGTTTAAGATGATACCTGCAAGCACAGGCAGCAGCACAATCTTTACTACGGAAAGTACCATAGCCATAAAGCTTACCTCTACCCAGGAACCTGCCAGAAGGTACACCAGCACAGGTGTTACCAGCGGTGCAATTAAGGTCGAAGTGATGGTCATGCCAACGGATAAGGGAACGTCACCCTTAGCGATGTAGGCAATAACGTTGCTGGCAGTACCGCCGGGGCAGCAGCCTACGAGGATAACGCCCAAAGCGATATCAGTATCAAGATTCATCACTACAGCCAGCAGATAGGCTGCCAGGGGCATGATGGTGTATTGCAGGATACAGCCGGAAATAACCTCCTTAGGTCGGGAAAAGACGATTTGGAAGTCCTCGCGCTTGATGGTCAGGCCCATGCCGAACATTGCCGTACCCAGGAAGAGAGCTGTGTACTGCGGAATCCACATGAATTTCTGCGGATGCGTAAAGGCAATCGCAGAGGTGACTAAAATCACGACGGCGATGTACTTGGATAACAATCCGCTCACCTTGCCAATGATGTTTAAAACGCTGTTTTGCTCGTTCATATTAAATTGCCTCCTTACATGTATGCTGCCTTGGGGCAGTCACGCTGTTAATTGCCTCGAGCAGAAGCAATTACATGGGTATTGTACCACAAAAAGGAGGAAAAATCCATGCCCGGCTTAAAGTATCAGCAGGCCTCCAGCAGGTGCGACACCTTCACCTGCAGCTTATCGGCGATGCGGAATACCAGGTCCATACTCGGGCGCGCGCTTCCGTGCTCTATTTTGCTCAAATACTGCGGAGTAATGCCTATCTGCTCTGCGAGCATCCCCTGCCCCAGCTCCTGCATGATTCTGTAATAACGTATTTTTCTGCCCATTTCTACATACTTTTCGCAATACATATATCATCCACTCCTCTACTTCTTACTGATTATAGCTTACAGTATTTCCGGCATTTCTTCATGTAAAAAAAGGTGCGAAGACAGCCTTGATACTGCTTGCCGAAGTAAATACAGGCGCATTCCTGAAAAACGTGCCGGCAATCAGTGTTGCTTTTGCGTTATGCCTTAGCATAATCTTATTATAAAAAACAGGATAGCCAAAGATTGACTATCCAGAAAAGTTTTCGAGAAGAAATAAGAAATTTCTTGGTGATTTATGATTTTTTTCAGCTTAATTTACTGCCAGCTCCTGTCGGGATACAACCTCAATCAGCTCGCCCTGACTCTTCAGCCAGATATCAATGCCCTTGCCAAAGACCTCTGCTTCGATAAGCGTACCCTTTTCGTCCTCCAGCACAACCTTAGCGGTTGGCAGTCGGTCTAAAATGTACTCATAGCAGCTGCCTTTGAAGTAAAAGCGCAGTCGTTGCAGATGCCCGCCGTACATAAACTGGATGCGCTTACGGAACTCGCCCTCTTCAAAGCGTTTTGCATATGGTACAGCAAAATGCTTGTCCGTAACCGTAAAGCTTTTGATTCTGTCGATGCGGTAAATTGTCGGGAAGGGATCGTTCTCAATCTCAAACTTTACCTTTTGCTTATCTTTAGGCGTAAGAAAGGCAATCAGATAGAAATAGAATTCGGAGAACATGATGCCTACAGGCTGCACAGTGCGTTGCACCTGCACGCCATCAGTACGACGGTAGGTAATCGTTACCTCCTGCTGCTCTCGCACAGCGCCGCTAAGCTCCCACATCTTCTTCAGGAATTTGTCCTTGTGCTGCGGCTCTACATAAAGCAGCTTTTCGTTGCCTATAAGCTCGCTTACACGCTGCTGCTCTGTTTTGGGGATACAGCAGTCAATCAGCTTATCGATAATCGGGTAAAGCTCCTTTTTGGTGAAGGCCCTGCTTTCCAGCAGTATTTTGAGCGTGGCGAAAACCTCTTCGTTGGACAGCAGATTGCGTGAGGGCGGTACTAATTGGTAAGCGCCGAGCTTCTGGTTGTAGACCAGATCCTGCACCAGGCCTGATGCTTCGTTCTGTTCATGCAAAAAGGACCGCAGGTCTTCTATGTCGCGCTGAATAGAGCGTAAGGAGCAGCCGAAGCGTTGGGCCTCCTCCTTCTTGTAGAGCATTTTGCCGTCTACCAGGCGCGAATACATATAGAGCAAACGATCCTTTGCGATGCGTAAATCTGTCATTATTAGTTCCTCCCTGCCATGAAATTTGCAAAGCGGTTGACGCAAGAAAATCTCTGTAAGCTTATTATAGCACGATCATTCTCTTAAGCAAACGTTTTGCCACCGGCTATAAACAAATTTTACCATAGCGGAAGGACACGTACTGTCTTTCTCTAAAAATATTTTTGGCTTTCTCAGCATATTTCAGAGATAACAGGCTGAAATTTATGCCTGTTCAGTTTTAAGCGTGGGCAGAACGCCGTCCAGTGCTTCCAAAGCGCGTGCTGCAATCTGAGCGTTCTTTTCTCTTTTCTTGCGGATGCGTACAGTGAGCGGCGGAATGAGGCCGAAGTTGATGTTCATCGGCTGGAAGTTTTCAATCGCCGGATTGCTGATGTAGTTGGCCAGCGCTCCGTGTGCGGTTACGTCGGGGAATTCTACCTCCGGCAGCTCCAATATCGCTCTGGCAGCAGCTAAACCGGCCATCAGGCCGGAGGCTGCTGACTCAACGTAGCCTTCTACGCCTGTCATCTGTCCGGCAAAGTAGAAGCGCTTGTTGCTGCGCAGGTTGAAGTGCTTATCCAGCAGCTGCGGCGAATTCAGATAGGTGTTTTTGTGCATAACGCCGAAACGGACGAACTCTGCGTTCTCCAGACCGGGAATCATGCCGAAAACACGTCTTTGCTCCGGCCATTTGAGATGTGTCTGGAAGCCTACAAGGTTGTAGAGAGACGCTGCAGCGTTATCCTGACGCAGCTGTACTACTGCATATGCTTCCTTGCCATTACGCGGATCAATGAGGCCTACAGGCTTCAGCGGACCGAAGCGCATGGTGTCCTCGCCTCTTGCTGCCATTTCCTCGATAGGCATGCAGGCTTCAAATACATCATGCTCAAAATCTTTTACGGGAGCGCTTTCCGCATTGCAGAGAGCTTCCCAGAAGGCAACGTATTCCTCCTTTGTATAGAAGGGGCAGTTGAGGTAATCGGCGCCGCCCTTGTCGTAGCGGGACGCACGGTAAACCTTGTCATAGTCCAGGGAATCGGCGGTAACAATAGGTGCTGCGGCATCAAAGAAGTGCAGATAATCAGCCTGCAGCAACTTTTTGATATCGGCGAAAAGCGCGTCGCTGGTCAGCGGGCCGCTGGCTACGATGACAGTGCCTTCAAGGCTTTCCAGGTCGGTCACCTCTTCGTGGATGACGGTAACGAGCGGATTGGCCTTTACTGCTTCGGTTACAGCAGCGGCAAAGCCGTCGCGGTCGACAGCCAGAGCACCGCCGGCAGGCACTTGATGCTCGTCAGCCTTTTCCATGATGAGGGAGCCTAAACGGCGCATTTCTTCCTTCAGCAGGCCGACAGCGTTTTCAATGTTGGCTGCGCGCAGGGAGTTGCTGCAGACAAGCTCGGCAAAATATGCGGTTTTATGTGCTTCGTCACTTTTTACAGGACGCATTTCGTGCAGGATTACAGGGATACCATGGCGCGTGAGCTGGGTAACGGCTTCGCAGCCTGCCAGGCCCGCACCGATTACGTGTACAGGAGAGATAGTCATTTATTCCTTGCTGCCTTTCTTAGTTGTAGTAGTCTTTTTTGCTGCAGTGGTTTTCTTCGCAGCAGTTTTGGTAGCAGTCGTTTTCTTAGCGGTAGTCTTTTTAGCCGCCGTAGTTTTCTTGGTTGCGGTTGTTTTAGCCTCCGTAGTCTTTGCTGCAGCGGTTTTGGAAGCATATACCGGTCTTGCCTTGGAGCATTCCGGGTTGCTGCAGAATTTGCGCTTGCTGCCGTTGCGCTCCACGTGCTCTACCATCATAGCGCCGCAGTCCGGGCAGGTTTCGTTAAGCGGCTTGTCCCAGGTGGTGTAATCGCACTCAGGATACTTTTCACAGCCATAGAATACCTTGCCGGTTTTACTCTTGCGTTCGAGGATATCGGCACCGCACTTAGGACATTTAACACCAATCGGGTGCAGAATGGGCTTGGTATTGCGGCATTTGGGGAAGTTGGGGCAAGCCAGGAACTTGCCGAAGCGTCCTTCGCGGATAACCATCATGGTGCCGTCGTTGCACTTGTCGCAGGGAACGTCGGATACCTCCAGCGGGATTTCCACGATAGGAATTGCCACGCCTGCGTGGTCCAGATCCTTTTTGAAGGGACCATAGAATTCGCTGAGAACTTCGTCCTTGGTGTGCTTCTTCTCAGCAACCTCATCCAGCTTTTCCTCCATCTGGGCGGTGAAGCCTATGTTGATGAGTCCCTTAAAATATTCGGTGAGCATATCCACGGTCATAATGCCAAGCTCGGTAACAAGCAGCTTTTTGGCCTCTTTGACAACGTAACCGCGGGTAAGCAGTGTAACGATAGTAGGTGCAAAGGTGCTGGGGCGGCCGATGCCCTTCTCCTCCAGCTCCTTGATGAGAGTTGCTTCGGTGAAGTGCGCAGGCGGCTCGGTGAAGTGCTGCTCTGCCGGCATGAGCTTGTAAAGGACAATCTTTGTGCCAGGCTCAATGTAAGGAACCTTTGCATCCTTTTCTTTGTCATCATATTTGCTGTGCAGCTGCAAGAAGCCCGGGAATTTCAGTACGGAGCCGGTTGCGCGCAGCTGGTAGTCGGCAGCATCAATTGCCAATGTGGTAACGTCATATACAGCGTCCGTCATCTGGCTGGCAACAACGCGGTTCCAGATGAGCGTATACAGCTTCAGCTGGTCGCCAGTAAGATACTCCTGCATATCGGCCGGGGTACGCATGACGCTGGTCGGACGAATCGCCTCATGTGCGTCCTGCGCGTTCTTCTTGGTGCTATAATGGTTGGCCTTGGCAGGGCAGAACTCACTGCCGAAGTTTTGCTTGATATAGTCGCGGATTTCGTCAACGGCTACGTCCGCCAGACGCACGGAGTCGGTTCTCATGTAGGTAATCAGGCCGACGGAGGTTTTGCCCAGCGATACACCTTCATAAAGCTGCTGTGCGAGCATCATGGTCTTTTTGGCGCTGAAGTTGAGCTTTTTGTTGGCCTCCTGCTGCATGCTGGAGGTAGTAAACGGCGGTACGGGGTGACGCTTGCGTTCCTTCTTCACTGCGTCGCTTACAATGTAATCAGCCTTGGAAAGTGCTTCCTCCGCTGCTCTTGCCTCTGCCTCGGTGTGCAGCTCCAGCTTTTTGCCCTTATATTTCACTGCTTCCGCCTCAAACAGCGGTGCTTTGCTGCTTTCACGCAGCTTGGCGCGCAGTGTCCAGTATTCTACCGGCACGAAATCTTCAATTTCACGGTCGCGGTCGGCAACAATTTTGGTAGCAACGGATTGCACGCGGCCGGCGCTCAATCCCTTGCGGATTTTGCGCCACAGTAGCGGGCTCAGCTGATAGCCTACGATGCGGTCCAAAATGCGGCGTGCCTGCTGTGCATCAACCATATCCATATCAATGCAGCGCGGATGCTTGATAGCGTCCTTGACAGCAGCAGCGGTAATCTCATGAAATTCAATGCGGCAGGCAGATGTCGGGTCAATGCCCAGAATAAATGCCAGATGCCAGCTGATTGCTTCACCCTCGCGGTCAGGGTCAGTTGCCAGCAAGACTTTGTCGGCTTTTTTGGCTTCAGCCTTCAAAGATTTGATTAAATCGCCTTTGCCGCGGATGTTGATATATTTCGGCTCAAATTCGTTTGCATGCTCCTCGTCCGGCAGAAAGGTTACACCCAGGGTGCTTTTCGGCAGGTCGCGCAAGTGTCCCATAGAAGCCTTAACAGTATAGTTTTTGCCTAAAAATTTTTCGATAGTCTTGGATTTCGTAGGTGATTCCACGATAACCAGAGTCTTTGCCATTTGTGTTCCTCCTACTTACGGTAGTAACGCTGCGCCTGGTCTGTAGCCACCAGTCCGGCGGCCTGCAGGTCAAGCAGCTCCATGCTCACGGCAGCAAAAGCAGCTCCGCTCTGCTCCGTCAGCTTTTCTAAAGAAAGCGCTCCTGCCTGCAAAAGTGCCAGCAGCTTCGCTCCTAATTCAGTTGTGACCGGTGCCGGTGCAGGCTTTGGCTCCTGCGGTGCACAGTCAAAAATACTTGGCTGGGTTATGCGGCGGTTCATCGCCTGCTGCCAGCTTCTTTTATCGTCTAAAATATCCTGTGGCATATCCACCAGCTTGGCACCGGTGCGGATAAGCTCGTGACAGCCTATGCTGCTGCCGTCGAAAATATTCCCCGGTACGCAATATACCTCGCGTCCCTCATCTGCAGCAATGTTCGCCGTAATTACAGCGCCGCTGCGCTTGCCTGCCTCTGCTACCAGCACTGCCTGTGACAGACCGACGATGATGCGGTTGCGCGCAGGAAAGTTGGCTGCTATGGGCGGTACTCCCGGCGGGTATTCCGACACGAGCGCGCCGCGTTCGGCAATGCGGGCAAACAGTCTGACGTTTTCCGGCGGATAGGCAATATCCAGCCCGCAGCCAAGCACTGCCACCGTCGTCCCTCCGGCCTGCAGGCAGGCCTCGTGCGCCGCCGTGTCAATGCCCTTGGCACCGCCGCTGATAATGGGTATACCCTCGCGCGTCATCGCCTGCGCAAAGCAGGCGGCAGCACGCACACCGTATTCCGTGCAGCGACGTGAACCGACTATCGCCAAGGCGTAAGGAGCCTCGGGCAGCTTTCCTTTGATATAAAGCACCAAAGGCTTGTCGCTCAGGTTCTGCAGGCTCTGCGGATAAGCAGCGTCCGTATACGCTAAGAGCTCCACGCCATGATGACGGCAGAAGTAATCAATTTTCTGCGGCATACGTGCATCGCGGTTGCCAAGAAAATTGTGAATCGCCTTCGGCGTACAAAGCCCTGTTGCCGTAAGTGTGGCAGCATCAGCCTCAAAAACAGCGTGGGCACTGCCTAAAGCTTTGATTAATTCAGGGATTCTGCTGCGTCCCAACCCGGGGACAGCAGCGCAGATTGCAGCAAGATATAAAGTATCCATAAGGTCACACTCCTCCTGTTTTCTCTACATGATTATGCAGTCAGAGCGGAACTTCATGCCACAGCCTTCATAATATGCGATTTTCTTACATTATAATGATGAAATTCGTATTGGTCAAGTAAATTAATTATACAATAGAAGAAATTATCAGTTAAAACTCTTGGAAAGCATACTGCTAAAAGTGCGCAAAACCGCGCCACGCAGCAAAAAGGACTCCCTCGGCTGAAGGAGTCCGCTGCTTATTATTTTTTATTTTTGCAGTCTTTGCATTACGTAATCGACAATCTGCTGTGCTGCCAAAGGATGTGCGTGCTCGCTGCAGGCTGCTGCCTCACGCGGGCTTACCGTACTGTTTTTGATGTGCTGCACCAGCTCGTCGGTAGAACGTGCCACCAGAGCGCCGCAATACTGCTGCAGGAAGGCGGCGTTGCCCTCCTCCTGCCCCGGCAGCGGCTTGTAGATTAAAAGGTCCAGTCCGCTCGCCAGCACCTCGGCAGAGGTCAGACCGCCGGCTTTGGTGATAATCATATCAGCGCCTGCCATAAGCTGCGGCACATCCTCGCGGAAGCCATAGATTTCGGCCGTAGCGCCGTATTTTTCGCTCAGCTTTTCGGCCAACGCCTCGTTATGGCCGGTAACAGCGACAACGCACAGGTTTTTCAGAGCGGCGCGCTGCAGCGCCGTGATTATCTCGGACATCGGCAGCAGGCCCTCGCCCCCGCCCATCAAAAGGCAGACGCGTTCGTTTTCGTCCCAGCCGAAGAACTCGCGGCATTTCTGCTTGTCGTGCTTAATCATAAACTGCTGGCGCACGGGAATGCCTGTAGCCTGAATGTCGGCAGTTGTTTCTAGCTTATCACGCAGCAGCTCGTCGGCAATAAAGTAGGTATCCACGCCGCCGCAAACCCACCAGCGGTGAATCGTAAAGTCGGTCACCACAGCGCCGAGCCAAAGGTCGGGATGCTGCTTTTTATAATAGCCGATAATGCCCGCAGGCGTAGCGTGCGTAGCGATTACAGCATCGGGCTGCACACTGCGCAGGTAGCTGCCGCCTAAGCGTGCCAAGAGGCGGTTTAAGAGCTCACGCAGCCATAAGGAGCCGCCCTGCTTGTTGCCCCAGCTGTAGGCCAGCTTGTAGAGCCACGGGCAGCATTTTAAAATCCACAGGTAGGTGCCTAAAAAGGCCTTGCCCAGAAGCTGCGGGAAGAAGTCGAAAATGTTGCCGTGGATGACCTCAACCTCCGGACGGTCGGCGAAGGCCTGCTCCAGCGCTTCGGCTGCCAGTCTGTGTCCGGAGCCTATGGGTGCCGAAAGCAGGAGCACAGTATATTTTTTTCGTGTTTTTTGCATATGTATCACCATCTATATTGTATCGGAAATATAGCTAATCGGAATTTTTTTGCGAAAAAGGCTTGCTATCATAGCCTTTATATTGTATCATATTTTTAACTACAATCAATAGTTAATGTTCTCGCAAAGAGTAAAATTCGTGAGAAATTTTTGGGAGGCTCATCAAATGACTACAAGAAGACCTGTTGAAAGCTTTAGCTTTCCTGTAGAAAAAATTAAAGAAGGTTATTATACTGACGCATATTTTATGCGTTCCGAAGAGATTTTGAACGGTGATAATTATCATCCGCGTGTGCTGATGCAGGTGTTCGCCCGTGACCATGTTGTTGTTTGCGGTACCGACGAGGTCATTGCTCTGATTCGTCAATGCGCTTTCCATCCGGAAACTATCGAAATTCATTCCCTGCGTGACGGCGAAGAGGTTGACGAATGGGAAACCGTTATGACTATCGAAGGCGATTACGCTGACTTTGCGCATCTGGAAACCCTTTATCTGGGTATTCTGGCACGCCAGAGCCGCATTGCTACCAATGTTCGCCGCGTAGTTAAGGCTGCCAACGGCAAGCCTGTGCTCTTCTTCCCTGCACGCTATGATATTTACCAGACTCAGGAATCCGACGGCTATGCAGCTTTGGTTGGCGGCATCCACGGCTTTTCTACCGATGCTAATGCGCTGGCAGCAGGCGGCAAAGGCCGGGGCACTATCCCCCATGCATTGATTGCTTCCTATAAGGGCGATACTGTCGCTGCTACCGAAGCCTTTGATAAATATGTTGACCCGTCTATCGCACGTATCGCTTTGGTTGACTTTGACAACGACTGCGTAAACACTTCTCTGGCTGTTGCCCGCAAGCTGGGCAAAAAGCTCGCAGGTGTGCGTCTGGATACCTCCGGCAGCATGGTAGACAAAAGCCTGTGGACTCAAATCGGTACCTTTAAGCCGACCGGTGTTTGCAAGGAGCTTGTTTGCAATGTTCGCCGTGCGCTGGATGCCGAAGGCTTCAACCACGTTAAGATTATCGCTTCCGGCGGCTTTGACGCTGAGCGCGTAGCAGCGTTTGAGGAAATGGGCGTACCGGTTGATACCTATGCAGTAGGTTCTTCCTTCTTTGACGGCAACATCAACTACACTGCTGATATCGTTAAGGTTGACGGCAAGGACTGCGCTAAGGCCGGCCGCAAATACAATCCTAACCCCAAAATGGAGCTTGTAAAATAATTTGCAACAATGAGGTTGCAGTGCGAAAGTGCTGCAGCCTTTTTTGCTATCCAAGCTAAGCATGTACCATGTTGAACCAAAAGTTATTTAAAAATCTAGCTAGAACTACAACGTAAAAACAGGAGAATATAGTGTCGTGAAGGAAATAAAAATTACAGCGAATGAGTGTCTGGAACCACAGAAGAGGCGCAATGTCTGAGCGCTACGCCTAATTTTTGTAGTAGTATTTGTTAGCTTAACGCGAGTTTTGCGCCGCTTCGTCTTGGTTCCACACGAAATGAGTGGCCGTAATTTTTGCTGACCGAAAGGACACTAATTCTCCGAATATAACCCACTTTATAATATTTTTCGTATCAAAGTAAAGGAGATTAAGCGTTGTATAGAGAATAAACGTTACAGCGAACCTCAATTTTTGCTGACCGTAGAGATACTTACTCTCCGAAATACAATATCTTTGTAATATTTTTCATCTACATAAAAAGGAGACATCACCATGTCATTGAATACAACTCCCGCTGCCGAACGTGTGCACATAGGCATTTTCGGTAAGCGTAACGCCGGCAAGTCCAGCCTTATAAACGCCATCACCAGCCAAGAGCTTGCCATTGTCAGCGAACAAAAGGGCACCACTACCGACCCTGTATATAAGGCTATGGAGCTTTTGCCCCTCGGCCCCGTAATGATTATCGACACCCCCGGCCTTGACGATGAGGGTGAGCTGGGCGCACAGCGCATTGCCAAGGCACAGCAGGTGCTCGGTAAGTGCGACATCGCCTTGCTCGTTGTAGATGCCAGCGTTGGCCTCAGCGAGGCGGATAAAGCACTGTGGCAGCAGCTGCAGGCGAAAAAGCTCCCCTCTATCCTCGTACTGAACAAAGTGGAGCTTTTGGACGAAATGCGCCAGGCACTGCTCACCATGGAGGCCATGAAGCTCACCAAGCAATGCTTCCTCGTCAGCGCCCTTGCCAACCGTAACATCAACGAGCTGAAGGAGGCTATCGCCGCTTTGCGCCCGCGTGAGGTAGAACGCCAGCTGCTTGGCGATTTAATCAAGCCCTGCGACATCGTAGTGCTCGTAACGCCGATTGACAGCGCCGCACCTAAGGGCAGGCTCATCCTGCCGCAGCAGCAGGTACTGCGCAATGTGCTCGACAACAAGGGCATTGCTGTAACCGTACAGGAAAGCGAGCTGGCGGAAGCACTGGCACGCCTCGCCTTCCCGCCTAAGCTCGTTGTAACTGACAGCCAGGCCTTCAGCGCAGTCAGCAAAATTGTGCCGCCCACAGTTCCGCTCACCTCCTTCTCCATCCTCATGGCGCGCTACAAAGGCACGCTCAGCACAGCCGTAAAGGCAGTGCGCGTGCTCGATACGCTGCAGGATGGCGATAAGATACTCATCAGCGAGGGCTGCACCCACCACCGCCAATGTCAGGACATCGGCACAGTAAAGCTTCCAGGCTGGATTCGCAGCTTCACCAAAGCGGAGCCTGAATTCTGCTTCAGCAGCGGTACGGAATTCCCCGAGGACTTGTCACAATACAAGCTCGTAGTGCATTGCGGCGGCTGCATGCTCAACGAGCGCGAAATGCAAAGCCGCAGCGAGCGTGTTGCAGCGCAGAAGGTCCCCATGACCAACTATGGCATTGCCATTGCCTATATGCACGGCATTTTAAAGCGCAGCGTCGCTCCCCTGCCGGATATCGCCAAGCTGCTGGAGTAAAGCAGCTGAACAGGAGAAAGTGAGGGTATGAACCATGCACAGCTTTTTATATTATTACCTGATCTTCATCAACTGCACAGCCTTTGTCGTCTACGGTGCGGATAAAGCCTTCGCCAAGCTGCATAGCTGGCGTGTGCCAGAAATAGTGCTGCTGGTTTTGGCAGCGCTCGGCGGCAGCGCAGGCGCATTTATTGCCATGCAGCTTTTCCGCCACAAGACACAGCATTTGAAATTCATCTTCGGCGTACCGCTTATTTTCTTCCTGCAGGTGGCACTCATCAGCTATTTTTTCTATAAGGGCTGAGCGCTCTCTAAAAACCGTACAAACCGTACAAAACCGTACAACCCCTTGCTGCATAAGGCTTTGGGGCTGTACGGTTTTATTTGTTGTGTACAGTATTAAGCTGTTTTCATCTATGTATACAACTATAATTGAAACTTTCTGCTTGCATTGTTCAACTAAAGTAGTATAATACTAAATAGGAAGGCTTACTATACTTCTTGAATTTTATCGAAAGGATGATTTTATTTTATGAAAAAACTTATCACGCTCATGCTCTCATGCGTAATTGCTGCCTGCTTCAGCGTCGCTGCCTTTGCTGCTGAAGTGCTTGATATGGGTTATTACGCTATCCTCAAAGACAAATTCTCCCCTACCGATTCGCTCATTATGAATCATCTGGTAAAATATGCCAACCAAAATCCCAATTATTATCGCTTCTATCACGTATACGCAACACATACGCACGAGCTTGATGAATATACGCCAAGTCGCGACTATATTAGCCTCAGCATCAACGCTACCGCAATGGCCCACCCGGTTGAAAAATCCGGTTATGGCTGGAAGGAAATCGCCACTCATGATTTAGATACCGGCATCATCTGCACAGGCGTCAAGGTAAAGCTTTCCGGCAGCTTCGGCGCTAACCCCCTCTCCATCATCGTTGTCGACAGTGCTACTGGCGATGAAAAGCTTTATGAAAAATATGATTTATTCGACTTTGAGGTGTTAAATCAAAATACAGCTCTGGTTGATATCCTCAACGCCACCGGTCCGCATCCAGGCTGGAGCCGCCCCATCTCCGGCAGCAAGGGCTTGCCGTACTAAGCTGATTAATATAATATTATAAAGAAAACCGTACATGCGCAAAGTGTAAAACCCTGCGTTTGTACGGTTTTTGTATTTAGCTGTTTAGACCTTCTCCAGTAAATCCTCAATATTGCAATAAAGCTGTTTGGCTATTCTGGCAAGCGTTTCTGCTTGCGCGCGGTTAATATTCTTCTGTCGCTGCTCATACTGCTGCACAGTGCGCAGCGGAACCTCTGCCAGCTCTGCCAGCTCCCTTTGCGTCAGCTCTGCCTTTACACGCAACAGCTTCAGGTTCGTATCCTTTTTCGCTTCTTTATAAAGCTCCGTCATCTTCTCCGTAAAATGGCGGATATCCATCTCGTGATAAGGATTGTAGAGGCTCTGCACAGTTTTAATAGGTACGTAGCGGTTAATCTCCGCAAAGCTCAGCGCCGTCTGCCACTGGTAGTAGGCCAGCGCCCAGCCTGTCCAGTATTCCTCACTGCGGTTGACCGGATAATCAGGCTTAATGCGCTCCTGCGCCAGTCCTACGTTCTCTAAAACCGTATAGGCAAGCTCCACGCCAGACATACCTGCGAGAATAGTGAAATCCCCCTGCTCGAAGCGTCTGGCGATACCGGAAGCGAGAAAAAGCTCAAAGAATTCGCTGATGTCATAATGCAAATCGTAGACAGCGAAATCCAGCATACGGGCAAGAGCTGTGCGCGCTTTATCAAGATATAGCTTATCGTAGGCGTGCATCATCGCTTTTCATCTCCTCGTCCATAATCTGTGTAATATAGATATCACCGCGTTGGCGCTTGTTACGTTCCGTGCTGAAATACTCACGGCGGGCGCTCTTGTCACGCTTATTCTTCTTGTCAAACCATTCAGTGTGCTCTGCCAGCTCATAGCCTGTAAACTTAATCAGGGAGAAGGCTTTACGGCTCTTCAGCACGAATTGCTGCCCTAGCTTGCCCAGATGCATGGCATTGTTCAACTGGCGGTAGGAAATTGTGCCGTTGATAAAATCCTGTGCAAAGGAAAAATAGCTGTCATCCGCACGATAACCTATTATAGCATCATAGGCAAAGTAATCGACCTTAAAGTTTTCCAGAAGATAAGCCTTCGCTTCATACGCAAGGCCTGAGGGCGTGTCGAATTCCCTGTTCTGCAGCAAAATCGTCAGCCAGTGCAGGATGCAGAACTGCTCTGTGTTCAGGTTTAGAATCTTCAAATCGCTGCAGTCCAGCTCATAGCAGTTGGCGTAGCCGTTCTGGTTGGACGTTGCTGCCCATTCCTTTGCCATATTGATATCCTCGGTGCAGTAAAAGCCGAGGCCGTAATCATTATATTTTTTGCCGTAGCCATAGACAGGCTTTTGGATAATATCCTTAGAACCATGATATAGCTTGCGCAGCATAAGGCTCACCTCTTTCTTCTTTTATATATATTATACTCCTGTGGGAGTGGTTTTGGCAAATACTCTGAGTATTTGCAATCATTCTTCTGCATCACAAAGCGCTTCTCATTTCTGCGTATGAAAGGCGTTTTGTGCTATTCGTGTAATTTAGTGTAAAAAATGCGCTTTTTTTCGCGTATTTTTACACGAATATTTTAGGAAAATCAACATTTTTTGACACCATGATAAAAACCGTACACGCGCAACGCCTTGCCCAGCTTGCGTTTGTACAGTTTTGTTGTCTTAATGATGATGCTCTGACACATCATCATTAATTTTATCAGAAAATACTCATTCTGCCAGGACCTTAGATGCTACCATATTTTCTGCAATCAATTGCCTGGATAGGTCCATAATATTTTCATCAACAGCATGTTCTTCTTGTTCTGCAGTCTTCGGTGGATACTTTTCTTCGAATGTACGCAATACACCAAGCAGTCTTTTGTCCAGATAGCTTATGCCCTGCTCCCGTAGTTTTTGCGGAATGCCGTAGTAGCATTCTGCTACCGCACCGGTGATTGCTGCCAGTGTGTCGCTGTCGCCGCCAATCGAAATAGCATTACGGATTGCATACTCATAGCTTGTCGACTCGAAGAAGGCCATCAATGCCTGCGGTACGGTATTCTGACAGGTTTCGTTGAACATGTAGGAATCGCGGATGCCATCGAGCGTAAAGTCCATAGGATAATAGTTGGCATCAATATAATCCCTGATGGCTTGCATATCTGCGCCCTGCTTAGCCATAAAGGCTGCCACAGCAGTTGCTTCCGCTCCCTTAATGCCCTCCGGATGGTTGTGCGTCACATCTGTCACCATCAGCGAAAGCTGTTTGACCTGCTCCATGGTATTCGCAGCATAGACAACACCGCTCACGCGCATTGCCGAACCATTGCCATAGCTGTTATAAGGCTGCGGGTCACCAAAATAAAGCCAGCAGGAAAACGTTCTGCCATAACCGGCATCAGGATATGCATCACCAAAGGCACGCATTTTTGCTACAGCCTGCTCGCGCAAATCGCTGAAATCAGGCTTGCTCTCCAAAAGCGCCTCACATAACGCCAAAGATATTACGCTGTCGTCTGTGAAAAAGCAGTCATTTGTCAAAAACTCAAAATCCTTCGCTTTGTAATTATCCCATTCAAAACGTGAACCGACAATATCGCCGATAATTGCACCTAGCATTGTATACGCCTCCACTCTTTTGTTATATGTATATTATAGCATAATTGCTGCGATATTACTTGTGATGCACGTATATACGTGCTAAAATGAAACTATAAACAGCCATATTCGATAGTCTTCTTAAACTTTTTTATATTCTAGAAGGAGTTGATCATCTTGGAATACCTGGTTATAAAAAATAATATTACTGACATAGAATGTGATGCTGTCGTTAATTCAGCTAATCAATATTTAATTAAAGGATCTGGCATTTGCAAATCAATATACGAAAGTGCTGGGGAAGCAGAATTGGATAAGTATTTAGAATGCGCTGATGGTCTTGTTGATGGTGAATGTGTTGCAACACCAGGATTCAATTTGCCGGCAAAATATATTTTTCATGTTCTCACTCCCAAGTATTATATAAAGAATGATAGAAAGATAGAAAAATTTAGTCAGTGCTATGCCTCTATTCTACAAGCAGCAGAATACTATCGTTGTGAAACAATAGCCATTCCATGTATTGGCACGGGACATCATGGCTGGCCGTTGGATTTGTCTTCTAACATTGCTGTAGATACTTTATATTGGATTATAAATGCAGACGAATCGCGATTTTCTTTCTTAAAGCAAGTTATTTTTAGTTGTCCTAATTGGCAGCATTACTTAACCTATAAGGGATTAATAAATACAAGGAAACTATAAATATATACTATTGTATCTTTCCGTACATTATCGAACATAAAGGAGGCGCTACATCATGCTCGTTATATATCCCGCAATTATTCATGTTGATGATGATGGCCTGTGGGCAGAATTCCCCGACCTTCCTGGCTGCTTTACGCAAGGCGATACGCAGGAGGAGCTTCTGGCCAACGCGGCGGAAGCTATGGAATGCTTTTTGCTGGGACTGCTGGAGGACGGCGAAAAGCTGCCTCAGGCTTCTGCTCCTCAAAACATCAAATTGACCGAACCCAATACCTATACTTCCTTGATTCAGTCGAAAATAGACTTGGCGAAGAATTCAAAGTCCGTGAAAAAGACTCTGACTATTCCTGCGTGGCTCAATAAGCGTGCTCTGGATGCTAATATCAATTTCAGCAGCCTGCTGCAGAACGCTCTTGTAAAAGAATTGAAAATCGTCTAAACCGTACACCATAACAAAAACCGTACATGCGCAAAGCCTTGCCCCGCTTGCGTTTGTACGGTTTATACGGTTTTGTACGGTTTTTGAGGATAGCCAAAATATACGCATATATACAGAAACGCTCTGCCAACCTTGCAGTCAGCAGAGCGTTTTATTGTGTCGGTTTTAAGTGTTATATATTTTATTCTTCCCTCGCCTGCTTTGAAGATGTCCATAAAGTATATTGCACTAAGATAAGTATACCAACTAATACCATAGCTAAAGCTAAATACGGACTATCAAGCAAAAACAAAAGAAGAATTAATCCTGCAGGTGCCAGATAATTTTTATAATCTGGATGATTTCTGTAATAATCTATGTTGCTTCTCTGCTTATCAGTTCTATCGTTTATAGTGTTTGCCCGATAACGGACTGCCCACAGATCATGTAAATCGCAGATATCAACAAGCAAGAACCCGAAAAAGAACGGAAAAGCAATTGCGAAAGCATAAAAAGCAAAAGTATAATCAGGTTGCCACCAAAGCTTATTTGTTACTAGTATAGATGCAATCAAAAGCATCATGCTGTAAAACCAGATTCTGAATATCAGCAGTATATTGTAATAAAATGTCTTTACAAGATGGAGACTTTGGGGCCATAATATCCTTTTATCCATAAAGTAATTTCTGCGTTTAAAAATCAACAGAAAGTATGCTACGCAAATGGCGTACAACCTTACATCTTGCAGGACAAGCAGAAAAAACATAACTATACAGATTATTATTTTCTTGCCAGTTTCCGCTTCATCGTCTGTTTTTTCCTCTGGCTCGCATTGTTGATATGTATTTGCAACCTGTTGGCCATTATCATCCAGGTAATTGACCATGCTTTCCGGATTAACGCTTTCCTGTGCAGTATTCGGGAAATCTTCATCCGCTGAAGCAAGAGGAACAGGTGGAGTATCTTCAGTCTTATCATCACTTTCATCTAATACTTTCTTTAGCACCCCGGATTTTTGCATAGATGCACCAACGGCAGCAGGAGCAAGTAGCAAAACAAAAGCTAGTAATCCTGAATATAAACCATATGTTGCATATTTAATTGCACCTACAACAATAGCGAAGAAAACACATGCCCCTACTGCTAGCTTGGTACGTTTATCGTAAAGTGCGTGCAATATTGTGACTACAAAGAAAAGATATAAATATATCTGCCATTTTTCCATGTGCATGTCCTTTTAAAATACCATTCTCCGCAAAGTATTAAGGATGTGTGGCATTTTTCTTTCATATTTTTATAAAGTTGCTTAGAATTGGTACTTTACAGGCTCATTACGGCTTGTGAAGGGATCAAGGATATCAATGATTAAAGAAAATATCCGTATCACCTTTTTGTGCAATATCTGAAGCATTAGCAGTGCCTAGGGACATAATTAAAAAAAGTCCTAATCCTAAAGCTAAAATCTTTTTCATCTTATAATTTCCTCTCTATATTTTTTTTCATTTACAATTATTGTATAAGCTTTACATTTTAATTATTCGCTATGAATATAAATTTCCCTGCATATACCGCATCATTATTTCTCCTTCTTTATCTTATGGTTACAATGAAAGACAAGGCCCTGCTCAACCTCTTGTTGAAAAACGGTTGGGAACTGACTAACGTCTAAACCGTACACCATAACAAAAACCGTACATGCGCAAAGCCTTGCCCTGCCTGCGTTTGTACGGTTTGTACGGTATTGTACGGTTTTTGAGGATAGCCAAAATATACGCATATAAAGCTAAAGAAACGCTCTGCCAACCTTGCGGTCAGCAGAGCATTTTATTGTGTCGGTATTAAGCCTCAGCTTATTTGAAGTAGCTTACGCCGGACAGGAAAATCTTCTGATCCTTGTCGCCCGCAATATTGCGGAACAGGCCCGGAGCAAAGCGCTCGCTGTGGCCCATCTTGCCGAGGATACGTCCGTCGGGGCTGGTGATGCCTTCGATAGCATACAGGCTGCCGTTCGGGTTGAACGGAGTGTTCATGGTCGGTACGCCTTGAGCATTTACATACTGGGTAGCAACCTGGCCGTTAGCGAACAGCTCTTTGATAGTGCTTTCCGGCGCGTAGAAGCGGCCTTCGCCGTGAGATACGGCAACTGCATGCTCTTCGCCGGGCTCGCACAGGCTGAACCACGGAGATTTGTTGGAAACAACTCTGGTGGTAACAATCTGGGAAATATGACGGCCGATGTTGTTGAAGGTCAGTGTCGGTGCATCGCTAGTCATATCGCGGATATCGCCGTACGGAACAAGGCCGAGCTTAATCAATGCCTGGAAGCCGTTGCAGATACCCAGCATCAGGCCATCGCGGTTCTCTAAGAGGTCGCTGATTGCTTCCTTGATGCGCGGGTTGCGGAACATGGTAGCGATGAACTTGCCGCTGCCGTCAGGCTCGTCACCGGCGCTGAAGCCACCGGGAATCATCACGATCTGGGAGTTGTTGATATATTTAACCATTGCTTCTACGGATTCTTCGATAGCAGCAGCGGTAAGGTTGCGCACGATGAAGGTGTTAGCTTCGGCACCTGCAGCTTCAAAAGCACGTGCGCTGTCGTATTCGCAGTTGTTGCCGGGGAATACGGGGATGAATACGCGCGGTTTGGCGATATTCACCGGAGCGGTCAAAGTCAGCTCGCTCTTGTACAGCGGCATAGCGATGTCAGCAGGCTCCTCTGCCTTCGGAGTGCCGTCCGGGAAGATGCCTAGCAGCGGCTCGCGGTATGCGGCAAAGGCTTTCTCAGCGTCAATCTTGGTGTCGTTGATGGTGATGCCTGCTTCGGCAGTAGTGTGGCCGAGCAGCATGTAATCCAGGCCTTCGAACAGCTCTTCCGGTTCAACGCCTGCTGCCAGCTCGATAACCATGCCACCGGGCTGCAGAGTGAAGAGGCTGTCGGTATCGTGGAACGGTTTGATGAATTCAAAGCCAAGCTCGTTGCCCAAGCTCATGGTGGTAACAAGTGCAGCTACGCCACCCTCTTTAACAGCGGCAGCAGCAGCAATCTTGCCTGCTTCCATAGCCTTGTGTACAGCGGTCAGGTTTTCCTTCAGCGCTGCAAAGTCCAGTACTTCGGCACTGTTGCGCGGGCAGGACAGGAAGATTACCTTGTCGCCTGCTGCCTTGAAGTCGGCAGATACAGCCTTGTTGCCGTCGATTACGCCTACAGCGAAGGAAACGAGTGTCGGCGGAACGGTTTTGTCCATGAAGGTACCGCTCATGCTGTCCTTGCCGCCGATTGCCGGCAGATCCAGAGCATCAAGTGCGGTGAAGGCACCCAGCAGTGCGCTGAACGGCTGGCCCCAGCTGCTGGCATCATGCAGCTTCGAGAAGTACTCCTGCAGAGTCAGACGCAGCTTAGCGGGATCAGCACCCAATGCTACAGCACGAACTATGGATTCGGTTACAGCGTACATTGCGCCGTGGAACGGGCTCCAGCAGGCAACGTTCGGGTTATAGCCGCAGGCCATTACGCTGGCTGCGGTGGTGTTGCCGTGCAGCACAGGAATGCGGCCTACCATACCCTCGCTCGGAGTGAGCTGGGTTTTGCCGCCGAACGGCATCATTACGGTACCGCGGCCGATGGTGCTGTCAAAGCGCTCGGACAGGCCCTTTTCACTGCAGACATTCAGACGGCCGAGGTTAGCCAGCCATGCAGCCTCAAGGTCAGCAGCGGAGGTTACTTCGGCAGGAACCTGCTCGAATACGTTGTCCTCTTTTTCTTCGCTTACTACGATGTTTGTGTGTTGTGCAACGCCGTTGGTATCGAGGAAAGCGCGGGACAGGTCAACAATTTTATCGCCACGCCAGAACATAACCAGGCGCGGTTCTTCGGTAACGTCGGCAACAACAGTTGCCTCCAGGTTTTCTTCGTCAGCATATTTGATGAAGGCATCGCGGTCAGCGGCAGCGATAACAACAGCCATACGCTCCTGAGATTCGGAGATAGCCAGCTCGGTGCCGTCAAGGCCTTCGTATTTCTTGGGAACCTTGTCGAGGTCAATAACAAGACCGTCGGTCAGCTCGCCGATAGCAACGGATACACCGCCTGCACCGAAGTCATTGCAGCGTTTGATCATTGCGGTTACGGCAGGGTTACGAAATAAACGTTGGATTTTGCGTTCGGTCGGAGGATTGCCCTTCTGTACCTCTGCGCCGCAGCTCATGAGGGAGTCAACGGTGTGCTCCTTAGAGGAACCGGTTGCACCGCCGCAGCCGTCACGGCCGGTTTTGCCGCCCAACAGCACTACGATATCGCCGGCAGCGGGACGCTCACGGCGAACTGCACTGCGGGGAGCAGCGCCGATTACGCCGCCGATTTCCATACGCTTCGCAACAAATTTATCATGATAGTATTCCTGTACATGGCCGGTTGCCAGACCGATCTGGTTGCCGTAGGAGCTGTAGCCTGCAGCTGCGCCGATGGTAATCTTGCGCTGAGGCAGCTTGCCGGGCAGAGTTTCGCTAATCGGGGTGCGCGGGTCGGCACTGCCGGTTACACGCATAGCTTGATATACATAAGAACGGCCGGACAGCGGATCACGGATGGCACCGCCGAGGCAGGTAGCAGCGCCGCCGAACGGTTCGATTTCGGTCGGATGGTTATGGGTTTCGTTCTTGAACATTACCAGCCACTCTTCGGTTTTGCCGTCGATTTCGATAGGCACAACGATAGAGCATGCGTTGATTTCTTCGGACTGGTCAAGATCAGCCAGCTTGCCTTCCTTGCGCAGCTTCTTCATGCCGATTACGGCAATGTCCATCAATGTTACCGGACGCTCGGTGTCTTCACCGTAAACCTCGTCACGGGCAGCCATGTATTTGTCATAAGCCTCTTGTACAGGCTGGGTAAAGGTGTCGGGAACGATATCTACATCTTCAATCTGAGTCATGAAGGTGGTATGACGGCAGTGGTCGGACCAGTAGGTATCCAGCACACGAATTTCGGTAATAGTCGGCTCGCGGTGCTCTTCGTTGAAGTATTTCTGGCACCACAACAGGTCATCCAGGCTCATAGCCAGACCCATGGATTGGCGCAGTGCTTCCGCTTCTTCCTTGGACATGGTCAGGAAACCGGTAACAGATTTTACCTTTTCCGGCTCCTCGCAGGTGCTGATGAGGGTTTCGGGCTTAGCCTGCTCAGCCTCACGCGCTTCAATCGGGTTGATGCAGTAAGCCTTGATTTTTTCTACTTCTTCCGCAGTCAGCTCGCCTTCCAGCACATATACCTTAGCGGCAGCAACCATCGGGCGCTCCTTCTGGGTAATCAGCTGGATACATTGTTCGGCAAAATCCTCGCGCTGGTCGTATTGACCGGGCAGCAGCTCTACGGCAAAGGCAGCCTCGCCTGCAGTCAGTGGCAGCTCTTCTTCTACGACATTGTCGACAGGCGGCTCGGACAGCACCAGCTGTTTAGCCATAGCGAATTCTTCATCGCTCAGGCCCATCACGTCATAGCGGTTAACGATACGCATACCGGTAAGATTGCTCATACCGAGGTTGCTGCGCAGGTCTGCCAGCAAGCCATGTGCTTCGACAGCAAAGGCATCCTTCTTTTCTACAAAAAGTCTTCTAATGTTACTCATATACACGGCCTCCAATGTAATTTTTTCGAGGTGAATACTTGCTATTTATGTTTCTATTTTAACACACTTCGGCGTTTTATCCAATATGGATAGCGATAAATATAGGCATATTAGTGAACATTTTTCAGTTATAACTAAAAATAATTCGGAAAATCAGCCATAATGTAAGAATGGCCATCCTAAAAGATGACCATAATTTTATTGAACAGGAACCTTTATTATAACGCTTGTTATTTGGCAAACTCTTGGCTTATCTTGGCAATAGCTCTTACCGTAGCGCGGATATCGGGCTGAGCCAGTATGCCGCTGACTATGGCTGCGCCGTCAGCGCCTGCCGCGCGCACCTCGCGGTAATTGTCCGCAGTCACGCCGCCGATGCCGACAACAGGCAGTCCTTTAGCCTTGCAAATAGCCGCCAGTCCGTCCGTACCCAGCTTTTTGACGTCTGCCTTCGTAGCAGTGCCGAAGACAGCGCCGCAGCCAAGGTAATCGGCACCGCTTTGCAGTGCCTCTGCGGCTTCCGCCGGATTGTGCGCGGAAACGCCGATGAGATATTCCTCGCCTAAAATTCTGCGTGCCGCAGCACAGGGAAGGTCGTCCTGCCCCAAATGTACGCCTGCTGCCCCCACTGCCATAGCGATATCAAGGCGGTCGTTGATAATCAGCGGCACGTTAAAGCTGTCACATAGTGCTTTCAGCTGCAGCGCTTCCGCGTACATCTCCGCGCTGGATGCCGTCTTGGCGCGGTACTGCACCAGCGTTACGCCGCCCTCGAGCGCCTCATGCACACAGTCAAGCAGCGCCCTGCCCTGCAGGCAGCCATCGTCCGTAACCAGATAAATACTGTAATCAGGCTGTGCTTTCATCAGGACACCTTTTCCTCCGGCTTCAGGTTCACCAGATTCCACTTCGTAGTTACATGGTAGATAGCGTCAATCAGGCGTACCTTGAACATGCCGGGGCCGTCCTTCTTCTCGAGGAAGTTGGCAGCCAGCTCGGCGCTCTGACCCATGATTACTACGCCCAGTGCTGCCGCAACAAGCATATCCTTGGTGATAGCAGCGCAGCAGGCAACTAAGGTAGTAGTCATGCAGCCGCTGCCGGTGATGTCCTGCAGCAGCGGGTGACCGTTGTTAAGCACAACAGCCTGCTTGCCGTTGCTGATGTTGTCAATCGGGCCGGTGACAGCAAATACGCAGCCGAATTTGGCAGCAGCGTCCTTAGCGGTGCGCAGTGCTTCGCCCTCTTCAGTACCCTGCTCCATATTGTCCACACCACGGCCGCCGGTTGCACCCAGCAGCAGCGCCTGGCATTCGCTGTGATTGCCGCGCACGATGTCAATATAGCCTGCGTTCAGCAGCTTCAGCGCGAAGTTCAAGCGTACGGTAGAAGCCATTACGCCCACAGGGTCCAGCACTACGGGGATGCCCTTGGTTTTGGCCGCCTGCGCCGCACGCTCCATAGCAATCTGCTTATTGAAGCTTAGCGTACCGAGATTCAGCACCAGTGCGTCGGCACCGGCAGTAATTTCGATAACCTCCTCCGGCTCATCGGCCATCACAGGAGAAGCACCTGCTGCCAGCGCAGCGTCAGCACAGCTTTCTGCCGTAACATAATTAGTAATTTCGTGAATGACAGGTCTTGCCTTACGCAGCTTGTCAACCAGCTCGCCAAAAGTATTTTTTAAGTCCATTAGTCTAAGATACCAGCCTTTCTGTATAAATCAACAAAATGATGCGTCGGTCCGCAGCCGCTGCCCAGTTCAATGCCATGCCCGATGGCTTCGGTAACGTAGGCCTTGGAGGCGCGTACCGCATCCGTCAGCTCCAGTCCCTTGGCCAGATTTGCCGCCAGACTGCTCGAGAGCGTACAGCCTGTGCCATGCGTATTCTTCGTAGGGATGCGCTTGCCGGGGAACCATGTTTCCGTGCTACCGTCAAAGAGCAAATCATCCGCCGTATCGCTCAAATGACCGCCCTTCACGAGCACAGCCTTCGCGCCCTGGGAGATAATTTTTTCCGCTACGGCGCGCATCTGCGCCTTTTCCGTAACCTGCATACCGGTAATCGCCTCTGCTTCCGGCAGGTTGGGCGTAACCAGCGTAGCCAACGGCAGGAGCTCCTTAATCAGCGTTTCGCAGGCCTCCGGTGCCAGCAGCGGATAACCGCTTTTGGAAATCATCACCGGGTCCACCACGATAATGCGCGGCTGATAACGGCGCAGGCAGGCGGCAATCGTGCGGATAATCTCCGGCTGCGACACCATGCCTATTTTCACAGCGTCCACACGGATATCATCAAAAACGGCAGCAATCTGTGCTTCGACGATATCACAGTCAATATTCTGTACTGCGGTAACACCACAGGTGTTTTGTGCCGTAACGGCGGTAATGACGCTCATACCGAAGGTGCCATGAGCGGCAAATGTCTTTAAATCGGCTTGAATTCCTGCGCCGCCGCTGGAATCACTGCCGGCAATCGTCAGCAAATTCTTCATCTGCTTTCTGCCTCCTTTAATGCGCACTCAACGCGCGCAGGTATTTTCTTTGTTCTGTCCGGAGTAATCGAACAGGCCATCGTTCTTTTCCTCCAACGCTTTGATAATATGATAGGTATATTCGTTGTAGGGAGTGGGAATCCCCAGCTCCTTGCCCATCGCCATCAGAGCACCGGAGAACATATCAATCTCGGTGTGTCTGCCTGCGTCCAGATCCTGCAGCGTGGAATAGCGCACAGATGGCGGAACGGCGCTGCCACGGCCGGAGCTTGCGGGACATTTGCTCATATCAATGCCCTTGGCGGCGGCGATGGCCTCCAGCTCACGGCGCAGACCTTCCTTAATAGCACGCATATGCTCGCTGTCCTGATAGCAGCCAAGACCTGCGCCAATCACAGCCTGTGGCAGATTGTTGCAGACGTTCAGGCGGAACTTGCACCAGATTTCTTCATTAATGCAATCCGTATGGCGGATATGGATATCGGCGCTGCACATAAGCGCTTCAATCGCCAGCACACGCTCACTCTCAAACGGTGCCTGCGCTTCGCCGAAAACAATACCGATAGTTTTCTCCGCATTAAAGCGCACGCCATTGCCATCGTGACGCGACGCAATCTTAATCAGAGCAGGCAGAATCTGCTTGCTGTCGACTACGCCGGCAATAATCTCCTCGCTGTCAACGCCGTTCATCAGGCTCATGACAGTAGTATTGGGGCCTACTGCCTCGCGAATGCTTGCCAACGCGCCGGGCAGAGCGCCATATTTTAAGGCGACAATCAAAAGATCTACGCCCTTGGCCTCCTGCGGGCTCCATACCTGCGGATGATAGGTAACGTTGTTGATGCTGCAGCCCTCGTCACGCAAACGCGTAGCACGGCTGCCTTCGGCGATGATGCCGAAGCTGATATCGGGGAGCTTGCTCAGTCCCCAGATTATATAAGAGCCGACGGCTCCTGCTCCCAAAAGAGCGACAGATTTTATCTCCATGCTTATCACTCCTTATCGCTTGCAAATAAGCACTGCAGACCGTAGCGGAATTTATTCCGCTGAGGCTGTAACGCTCATTGCAGTAAAGCTAATTATACATTATATATTATAGCATATCGGGGCGCATAAAAAAACAGCAGCGAAGTGCAAGGCACGAGCTGCTGTGAAGAACGGGTGAAATTTATAATATTATGGAAGCAGTTATTATGCGGTCAGCTTGGAGGCAAGCTTTTTATATCTCTCATTCAAGCAACCATTTTATCAGGTTTTTCTTTTGTATTCCATTATAATTAGCTTCGCCAAAAAGCTCGTCAAGTGTCAAAAGATATTTTGGATAATTATCCTGTATGCTTTGTAGCGGTGCCAACGCTCTTGCTAATGTATCAGGGTTTAACGTAGTGGCGGATATCTGGTAATATTCTGTCTGGTTGTTTTTAATGGCTACAAAGTCAACCTCACCTTTATCAATATCCCCCACGTATACATCATAACCGCGTCGCATCAGCTCCAGATAGGCAAGGTTTTCTATGATATGACCTATATCGCTTTCTTTATTACGTATCAGGATATTGCGCATACCAATATCGACAATATAATATTTAGGCATATTGGTAAGTAGTTGCTTTCCTTTTACTTATATTGTAAAGCAAACCTGTTATAAACGCAAGAAAACTTGGAATACATTCCAAGTTTTCTCTATTTCACCTAAAAGTTTGGAATGCATTCCAAACTTTTGCATTTTTAATATGAAATTCGGATTCCATTCCAAAGGTAACGAATAATATTATATACTATATGATGAATAGAACCTTGCAAGCCAATAGTATATACATATATTTTTCAGGATATCTTAAAAAAAGGCATTCTACAGTATCGTCTGCAGAACACCTTTAGTTTAATGTGCTCTTATGCTGTCAGCTTGGACGCCAGCTCACGCACCCACAATTAAAGGCGTTCTACCGCAGTCGGGTAGAACGCCTTTAGTGTTCTACATTCACTTCTTCACAGCCAGGCTGCGAATAGAAACATTCACGTTCTTCACCTTCATCGCTGTCATATACTCAATCTTTTCCTTAATCTTCGCCTGGAACTGCTTCGTAACGGCAAAGAGCTTAACGCCGTAATACAACACAACCTCCACGCTGATGACAATGCCCTTGCTATTGTCACTGCGGCGGCGCACCTTAATCGATGTCACCCGCTCAATTCCCTCCAGCTTACGCCCGATAATGTTGATGATATCCTCCAGCGCACTGTCGGAAATCAGCAGCTTGCCGTAAAAGCTGAACGACGGACGTACAATTGAACGGTCCGCATCCTTCTCCTGCTTGCGCTTGCTGGAAAAAAGGTTGTACGGCAGATCAGCAAAATAGCCTGTAAAATGCGGCTTCAGCTCCACCGTCGGCACCGGTACGATATGCTTGCCCTCCTGCAGACGTGCATGTCGTGCCTTCTTGATTTCGGCCTTGCTGGCAATTTGGTTGATATACACCGTCTTGACCGGCTTATCCAGCTTCAGCCTGCCGACAATCTTGTTAATCATATTGTCGGAGGTAGCAATAATCAGCAGACGATGAATATTGTTAGTGGCCAGCGCCTCACGCACTGCCTGCGCGTGCCCTTCATCTGTGAAGATGGCACGCTTAACGGCCTGTATTCTGTTGTCTTCGTTCTTGGCGGACGTGCCTGCAAGGATTTTGGTACCCTTAATCAGCAGGCCGTCGTCAATAATAGCATCGCAGCGGTTGTCAAAGGCCACGCCGATGGCATGGTGGCTCTTGCCTGTGCCGCTGGGTCCTACAAAAGCAACTACTTCCATTCTATTACACCCTTAACATCATCATATTGCACCTGCCAGATTCCCAGCTTCGTGGGGAAACGGTCAGGTATTCCGTGAAAGTCACTGCCGCCGCTCACCAGCAGACCACGCTGCTTGGCCAGCGCCAGCCAATGGGCCTGCGCCTGTGCATCCGCGCTGGGGTGCCACACCTCGATGCCGTCAAAAGGCTCTGCAGCTAAAAATCGTTCGGGCAGAGTTTTATCCACCAGCTCCGAGGGATGTGCCAGCACAGCGATGCCGCCTGCCTCGTGAATCAGCGTCACTGCCTCCTGCGGCGAGAGCTTGGGCTGCGGCACATACGCCGGTCCGCCGCGGTGCAGCAGTGCGTCGAAAACCTCCTGCACGGTAGCAAAATAGCCCTTGGCCAACAGTGCCTTGGCCACATGCGGACGGCCCACTGCCCTGTTCTTGGGGTCGCAGGCCTCTACCTCCACATGGTAGCCTAATTTTTCCAACTTTTCCAGCATGGCATATAAACGGTGCTCGCGCGCATGGCGCATTTCATCCATTTTCTTATGCAGCGCTTCACAGTTCATAGAAACGTGATAGCCTAAAATATGCACGGCATCATCCTCGTACTGCGTTCCCAGCTCCACGCCGGTGAGGACGCGGATGCGTCCGCCGTGGCGCTTCGCCGCCTCGTGCGCTTCCGCCATACCATTCCACGAATCATGGTCGGTGACAGCGATAACGCTGATGCCTTTAGACACAGCCTCGTCCACCAGCATGGTCGGCGTATAGCGTCCGTCGCTGAAGGTGCTGTGCAAATGTAAATCTACAAGCTGCGCAGCCATTACAGCATACCTGCCAGCTTGATAAGCGTCATAGTGCCAAAGGCAGTACCGCCTTTAACCTTGAAGCCCTCCGTCTTGGTTGCGGTGGAGGTGCCGCCGATATCAAGATGCGCCCACGGGATATCTTTATCAACGAATTCACCAATGAACAGACCGCCGGTGATGCAGCCTCCGGCACGTCCTGCGCTGTTGAGCAGGTCCGCAACGTCGCTCTTGATGGCTTCCTTGCATTCAGGCAGGGAAGGCAGCTGCCAGTAGTTTTCACCGGCCATGCGACCTGCCAGCTTAATCTGCTCCACCAGCTTGTCGTCATTGGCCACAATACCGCTGGTTTCGTTGCCAAGGGCGATGATTACTGCACCGGTGAGCGTTGCTATATCAATAACCTTCTTGGCACCCATTTGGCAGGCATACCAGACTGCGTCCGCCAGCACCATGCGTCCTTCCGCATCGGTGGAAACAACCTCGATGGTCTTGCCGTTAGCTGCACGCACGATGTCGCCGGGGCGTTGCGCCTTGCCGTCAGGCATATTTTCCGCGCAGGCCAGCACACCGATAACGTTGCATTTCAGGCCTAAACGTGCGATGGCACGCATAGCGCCGAGCACAGCGCCTGCACCCGTCATGTCGTCCTTCATCTCGCCCATGTTATCGTCAGGCTTAATGGAAATACCGCCGCTGTCGAAGGTGATGCCCTTGCCTACGAAGGCTGTATAGGGAGCGTCTCCGTTGCCGTTGTAGCGCAAGGCAACGAGGCACGGAGGGTTATGACTGCCCTGACCAACTGCCAGCAGTGCGTGCATGCCTCTTGCTTCCATCAGGGTTTCGTCCATAATAGTTATTTCCAGCGGCAGCTCCTGCCCCAGCTTCAAGGCATCGTCGGCCATGGTCTGCGGTGTTACCACGTTACCGGGGTTATTCACCAGATCACGTGCATAGCATACTGCTTCGGCAGAGATTTCCGCAGCGTTAATGATTTCCGCCGCCTCCGGCACAACGCTCAGCACTGCAGCCTCACACAGCGGTGCCTGCTTTGCTTCACTCTTGAAGCGGTTGAAGGTGTACGCGCCGAGGTACAGGCCTTCAACAAGCGCCTGCAGGTTTTTGCTGCGTTCGGCGTTCATCAGGATAGGCGCAGCCAGTACAGCCTTTTGCGCCTTAGCCTTATGCAAAGCGCGAGCAGCAGCGCCGGCAGCCTTACGGAAATTGTTCGGCTTGCAGTCCTTGCCCTCGCCACAGCCTGCCAAAAGCAGTGTTAGCAGACCTTCGCCATGAGGCAGCACCAGGGTGGTAACGCTGCCTGCATCATAAATATCGTCGTGCTGCGCGGTGTACGCCATTGCCGCCTTGGCTGCTGTCTCCGGCAGCTCCAGCTTGTCGATAGCCGCCGCACATTCCTTACACAGAAAGAGGACAATACTGTCCACATCATTATAGGCTGCAGTGTTGACTTCCGCTGCAATGCATTGAAATTGGTTTAACATATCTTAAACTCTCCTATCATTATTTATATTCGATTGCAGTCTGCAATTCATTAAGCATAGTATTGCCGTTGGCGCGCTGCAACGACAAATCGCTCACCAGCACCTTCATCTCGCGCATCAGGCGGCCCTTGGAAAAATAAGAGCCCAGCGCATGAATCGTATACGGTGTCTGATTGATATTGCCGATATACATCAGGCAGTGGCCGTCCATATAAAGCGCTGCACCGGGCATCAGCTTGCTGATAACAGCGGCGCGTTCCTGTGAGCTGCCGCTGAGCTTTTTCTTCGTGCCTGCGGTCAGCTCCTGCTGGTCGGCATTACGCGGCAGCACAATGCCTACAGTGCGGTAAGCATTGAACACCAGGCTTGAGCAGTCCACGCTGTTCTTCAAACCGCCCCAGCCATAAGGCTTGCCGTAAAATTCGAAGGCGGAGCTCAGCAGATTATTGCTGGTATAAGGCAAATAACCGTAATGCACGGCAGAAGCAGCCTTCGGCACCAGCAGCTTCTGCTTCTGCAGCAGGCCTGTTTTTGTGCGCACCGGCGCAAGCACCGTATAGGTATCGCTTTGCACACTGTCAACCGGCAGGCGCGCACCCTGCTGGTACAGCACCTGCTCGCCGTCTGTTTTCAGGTTATATTCCGCATCGGTAACAACCAAAAACTTCTGCGGCTTTACAAAGCTGCTCCAGGTGTTCTTGTCGGTCATGGCTACATTATACTTGCTCACCCAACCGCTGTAATTTACTGCCTGCACATAGTAAAAATAACCGTTGGCACTGGTGTGCAGCACAGCCACAGGCTCGCCCGGGTCCAGCATAGTTTCCTGCAGCGCGTCAAAATCCCTGTCGCCTGCGTAATAATACAGGCCCTCGCCCGTAGGCAGCGCGCGTACAGCGGTACGGCGTACCGTCACTGCATATTGCACAGTCACGCTTTTGGGAATAGCGCTGATATTGCTCTGCTTGCGCAGGATATTCTTATAGTTTTCGCTCACCTTATTGCCATGCAGATACAGGTCATCGTCAAGTATGGAATAATCCATAATCCTCGTTTTGAGCGCATCACCGCTCATCGTCGCAGGGTAATTTGCCAGGTCAGGCATACTGCGGGAAGCAGCGCGCACCTTGGCGTTGAAGGCTGCCACACCCTTCGCATCCAGAATAACCGTATCACCGCTTTTGTTCTGCTCCGTCCAGTGTGACGGGTTCACCAGCGGCGGATAATTGGTAATGCCTGCAGCCGAAGCGCCCAATGGCAGCAGCAGTCCGCATACAACGGCAGCTGTATATAAAAGCTTTGCTAATCGCAATTTTGTTCCTCCCTTCTTGCAGCATATATTTTACTGCAAGTAACCTAAAATACTTGTAATATTATTATATTCTTTAGGCAGAACAAAAATCCTGCTTTAGTATATGAAAAAAGCTGATGTAAGCATTGGCCTACATCAGCGTAGAAGCGATATTATTTCTGCAGATCCTTGGCATTACCCGGTTTGATTTTGCTTTCGGTGCCTGTGAGCAGGCGATGTATATTTTTCTTGTGGCGCAAAACTACAAAGAAAGCGGCAACCACCGAGAAAATCACATAGGCAGAGGGATAACCCAGATACCACGCCAACGGCGGCGTAAAGATGGCAGCCATAATGGAACCGAGCGATACATAGCGCGTCAGCAGCACGCACACCAGCCAGATACCGAAGCTTGCTACCGCAACCTTAGGCATCATAAAAATCAACAGGCCCAGTGCGGTCGCAACGCCCTTGCCACCCTTAAAGCCCAGAAACAGCGAATAATTGTGTCCCAAAAGCGCACCCAAAGCCGTAATCACATCCAGCAGCGGATTGTGGAAAAAATAACTCATAATACCAACCGCGAGAATACCCTTGAAGGCATCGGCAATCAGCACCAGTACCGCAGTCTTGGGACCGACGGTACGGAAAACGTTCGTTGTGCCGATATTTTTGCTGCCGTAATTACGGATATCAATACCGTGAAAGGCCTGCACCAGCCATAAGCCGCTGGGAACAGAGCCGCAGACATGACCGAGCATAAAGCCCAGCAGAAAATGTAATATACCCACCTCATTGAACATAACAAATCACCTGACTTTTATTTATTCATCCTCGTTCTTACCACGGATAATCATCTGAATCGGTGTACCTTCAAAGCCAAAGGCCTCACGCAGTTTGTTCTCCAGATAACGCTGATAGGAGAAATGCATAATTTCCGGTTCGTTGACAAAGATAACAAAGGTTGGCGGTTTGATTTTGACCTGTGTAACATAAAGAATCTTAAGACGCTTGCCCTTTTCGGTCGGCGGCGGATTGATAGCCACAGCATCCTCGATAACCTGGTTGAGAATACTGGTAGCGATACGCATAGCGTTCTGCTCGGCAACATAGGAGATAACCTCCGGCAGACGGTGAATACGCTGCTTGGTAACGGCAGAAACGAAAACTACCGGCGCATACTGCAGGAAAACAAGCTCCTTGCGCAGAGTTTCGGTGTAACGCAGAGTGGAGGAATTGTCCTTTTCGTACAAATCCCATTTGTTGACAACCAGAATAACAGCCTTGCCTGCCTCATGAGCATAGCCTACAATACGTTTATCCTGCTCAGTAACACCTTCGACAGCATCAAAAACCATCAGCACAACGTCACTGCGGTCAACTGCGCGCAGAGAACGCATAACGCTGTATTTCTCAATTGGTTCGTCAACCTTAGCCTTGCGGCGCATGCCTGCAGTATCAATGAACAGGTACTTCTGACCGTTGCGTACTACCGGAGTATCAATCGCATCACGGGTAGTGCCTGCAACATCACTTACGATAGAACGCTCCTCGCCTACCAGTGCGTTGAAAATAGAGGACTTGCCTACGTTAGGACGGCCGATCAGAGCAACCTTGATTTCGTCCTCTTCCTCCAGGTCGCCTGCCATCTTATCGGACGGGAACTTGGCAACAACGGCATCCAGCAAATCGCCCAGGCCCAAATGGTTGGACGCGGAAACAGCAATCGGATCACCGATACCCAGATTATAGAATTCAAAGGTATTCATCTCCTGCTTCGGAGAATCCGCCTTATTGACAGCCAGAACAATCGGCTTCTTGGACTGACGCAACAGACGGGCAACGTCAGCATCCTCGGTAGTAATGCCTGCGCGCGCATCGCAGACGAACAGAATAACGTCCGCCTCCTTAATCGCAATCTGTGCCTGCTGACGGATAGAAACAGCAATAGCATCGGCATTCATGATTTCGATACCGCCGGTATCAACCATCATAAACTCGTGGTCCAGCCATTCGGCGGTAGCATACAGACGGTCGCGGGTAACGCCCGGTGTATCCTCAACAATGGAAATCCTGCTGTTGGCAAAAATATTAAAAAGAGTAGATTTGCCTACGTTAGGACGTCCAACTATAGCAACTATCGGTTTAGCCATAATCAAATCTCCTTCATCATAATAAATTTTTTAGTATGTGTCTATCATAGAAATGTAAAATTTTTTGCATATTTATGGGGAATATGTCCCATTATAAGCTTAAACACCCAAACGAGCAATTCACATATCGCAGAGCAAGCATCCCCCTTCCGTCAGTTCGCCAAGGGGCAGGCAAGAAGGATAACAGAACACCAACACGAGCAATTAACATATCGTGTAGGGAATAGCAATTTTAGCAAATGAGTGTCTGGAACCATAGAAGCAAGGGTACGTAA
>OLSD01000062.1_pt1 | contig 102399 bp, 94 predicted proteins | sample 1672211 | NCBI WGS metagenome assembly OLSD01 (sample SAMEA3136659, study PRJEB25190) | human gut metagenome | reverse complement strand
CAACTATCCAAAATCGTTGGTGAAGTTAACTTGCAAATTTTCCTGAACAAAATAATTGTATGGTTCGATGCCGTAACTCCGAAAAAAATCTAGTCATTGAAATTATTCCAAGTCCGTCGTTTATAGACAAACTTACTGCTAATTTTCATAGATTATATATAATCCGGCAGCGTCCGTTTGAGATAAAATCTGATCGCAGCAAACCCGAATTTGCAGGAATGCCTTGTTGGAGGGAGCTGAAGCCGCGAGTGGGAGTCCACCACAGCCGAAACATCACAATCATCCGGAAAATACGAAAAGGCGTACCTTATGTGAACTCACATAAAGTACGCCTCAGTATTTTAAGCATAATCTATTTTGTAGATTCCTTCAGTACAACTTCGTATGGAAGCAGTGTTCTTGTCTCAACATTCACGCCCTCAATCAGATCCAGAAGCGTCTTGCATGCCACCATACCAAGTTCCTTTGAATCAAATTCCAGAGACGTAATGGATGGGACATTGTTATCCAGAACCATACTGTTATAAAAAGACGCCACCCGAATATCTTTCGGAACACTGATATGCTTCTCCCGAAGCTTTTTAAGCACCCGGCTGCAGATTGCATCATCCATACACAGAATGCAGTCAGCTTTGCGTTCCAACACTTCCTCGACGGTTCTGTCAATGACAACATTATTATCCAGATTCAGATACAACAGTGTCGGGTCGATCAGCTCATGCATTTTCTCATACGCCTCGCGGAATCCCCGAAGGCGGCTTTGGGTTACCACATGGTTTTCATCGCCCCCGATCAAAGCGATGCGCTTCATCCCTTTCATAAGAATGATTGATGTCAATTCTTTACATGCACTCTTATGGTTGTGATCAACCTGAATTACGCCCTCGTAAACAGACGATCCTATGGTCACAAACGGAATCGTTTTCGCCTGAAGATACTCAACCGGCTTATCTTCCACAAAAGTCCTCATCAGGATGACCCCGTCCACTTTGTGGTTCATGACAATTCTCTCCAAAGAGGTGATATCGTCATTCTTACAAATAGACAGCAGAATGTCATACTCCATAATCCCTGCAATCTCCTGGATTCCAAGAAGACATTCCTGAAAAAAGGACAGGTCAACGACCGCATAGTCCGCCGGCATAACGACACACAGATTGTAGGTTTTCGATTGCGCCAGTCCCTTTGCAATTACATTCGGCTTATAATCATGCTCCTCTATGTATTTTAAAACACGATCCCTCGTTGCAATACCAATTCTTCCCTTTCCGGAAATCGCACGGGATACCGTTGTCTTCGACACCCCAAGTGCCTCCGCAACATCCGCAATTGTCAGATTTTTGTTTTCATCATTCCCCATAACGTGTCTCACTTCCCCAGCATCTGCATCCTGCACCTTCCATCCGAAAAGTGGCATAATTCAGGCTCCCCGCCCCTGTGATGCTTTATTTTGATTCGTTGTTGTTTCTCAACTGCGCATCCTTGCGCAACTTCATTATCATACCATTGATACCGAAAATCAAGCATCTTTATTTACAATTTTGTGCACAAATGGTATAATTATTTTGCGCAAACGGTTGCGTCATTTCTATAATATAGAAATTTACCGCATTTGTCAATCCTTCCGGATGTTTTTTGTGCATAATTCCCAATAAGAAAACACATATGATTTTGAGAGGAGAATTCATTTTATGAAGACAGATCATCTATTATTCGGAGCTGCTTACTACTCGGAATATCTGCCATACGACCGCGTGGAGAAGGATATGGAAATGATGGCAAAAGCCGGAATGAACACGATCCGTATTGCAGAGTCTACCTGGAGCACGATCGAGCCACAGGACGGCGTCTTTGATTTCACACATTTGGATAAAATGCTGAATGCAGCTGCAAAGTTTGGCATCTCGGTCATCGTCGGTACTCCGACCTACGCGATTCCAACCTGGCTGGCAAAGAAATATCCGGATATTCTTGCGCTCACGAACAACGGACAAAACATTTACGGTGCAAGACAGAATATGGATATCACACATGCCGGATACCGTTTCCACTGCGAGCGTGTCATCCGCGCGATGATGGAGCATATCAAAGATATTCCTCATATTATCGGCTTCCAGCTTGACAACGAGACGAAAAGCTACGGCACTGCCGGACCTCGCGCGCAGGCAATGTTCGTTGATTATCTAAAAAACAAATATCCGGATATCAATGAGTTCAACCATGAATTCGGCTTTGACTACTGGAGCAACCGCATCAATACATGGGAGGATTTCCCGGATGTGCGCGGCACGATCAATCAGAGTTTCGCAGCAGAATATGCCAAGTTCCAACGTCTTCTTGTCACAGATTTTCTAAAGTGGCAGGCTGGCATTGTATCGGAATACAAGCGTAATGATCAGTTCATCACACAGAATTTCGACTACGAATGGACGGATCATTCGATCGGTTATCAACCGGAAGTGAATCAATATGAAGCATCGAATGCAACAACGGTTGCAGGATGTGATATCTACCATCCTTCCCAGTCGCTGCTCACCGGTGAAGAAATTACTTTCTGTGGTAATATTTCCCGCAGCCTTAAGAAAGACAATTATCTCGTTCTTGAGACACAGGCACAGGGCAATATTGCCTGGCTGCCATATCCGGGACAGCTCCGTTTACAGGCATACAGCCACATTGCGAACGGATCAAACAGTATTATGTACTGGCACTGGCATTCCATCCACAATGCGATTGAGAGCTACTGGAAAGGTGTGCTTTCCCACGATTTCTCCGAGAACGAGACTTACCGCGAGGCTTGCACGATCGGTGCGGACTGGAAACGCATCGGTACACATATTATGAATTTAAAAAAGACGAACCGTGTGGCGATCATGCTTGACAATAACTCGCTGACCGGACTGCGTCTTTTCCCGATTGGTGAGCTTGGCGAACACAGCTACAATGCGGTTGCCCGCTGGATCGGCGATACGCTTTACCGCATGAACATCGAGTACGACATGATTTCTTCTGCTGAGCGTGACTTCGCCGCATATGACTGCGTGATCGCACCGGCACTCTACAGCGCTTCCGAGGAATTGCTGCATGCGTTAAATGATTACGTTCGGGATGGTGGCCACTTGATCACAACGTTCCGCAGCGCCTTTTCCGATGAGCAGATCAAGATCTACAGCGATATGCAGCCGCACATTCTGCATGAATGTCTCGGCATCCACTATGACCAGTACACGTATCCGGAAGATGTGAAGATTACGCTTGCTGATGGTACGACGAGCGATTGTAAATACTGGATGGACATGGTCAGCTGTGATACTGCGAAGTCTCTGTGCTTCTATGAGCATCCGGCATGGAACCGCTACGCTGCTGCAACGGTAAATACCTATGGAAAAGGCTCTGCGCTGTATCTTGCTACAATGTTTGATCAGGCTGCTCTCACGAAGATTCTTCGTGATTTCTTCGCAGATACAGACCCTTCGATCCTTACCAACAGTGACTGCCATTTCCCGGTAATCATCAAGGAAGGTACGAACGATTTCGGCAAAAAGATCCGCTTCTATTTCAACTACTCTGGCGAGAAGCAGACCGTTGTATGCAAGGGATTGTCCGGCACAGAACTACTGTCCGGAGATAACGTTTCAGATGGAGATACGATCCAGATGAACGCATGGGATTTTGTCATTATCGAAGCCTGCTAGTGATCTAGTCTATATGCATAATAGTAAAGCGGCCAATCACCATTTGATTGACCGCTTTCATTATAACACTCACATAGCCTTTTCAATCAGGCAACTATGTTCCCGTGTTGTCTTATCATAATTGATTCCAACCAGAAGCACTTCTCCCCGAAAATCCTTTAATGCTCTCACATATTTCTTTTCTTTCATCTGTTCCACTGCAGCGTCCTTTGTCTTATCCCATTTCAACTCTACAATGAGCGCAGGTGCCTGTGTTTCCCTCTTCGGATAAAATATCATATCCGCAATGCCTTTGCCGGCTGGCATCTCTTCCACTCTTGTATAATAATCCAGACTGCTCAGATACGCCATCTTGACAACACTTCGCAATGCCTGCTCATTATTATAAAAAAGAGAAGCCATGTCCTCATCATGAATTTCATTGATTAATTCTGCTACCGAATCTCCGTCCTTCTGCCACGTCGCCTGCAGAATCTCGTCCGACCGTTGGATTGCCTTCATGAGTTCTGTACGATTTCCATTCTTAATCGCACGCACAAATTCCTGTCGCACCTCAACATTAGGAATTCTGACCGACTGCTTATCCTCATCATACGCAAGATAGCCAAGATGAATCAGCAAAGTAAGTACATCATCTTTACTTTTCATCGAAGTCATATCATTCTGAAAGGAACCGGTATCCACTTCACACGCAGCACCACCTAACATATTGACAACTGCATCTTTCAGTCCATCAAAGTTCATATCGATATAATCGCGAAGCGCCTCATAAGTCTCCGTTTTCGTCCAATAGCTGCTGAATTTATCACGCAGGATAGACTCCATAACCGACTTAGGATTATACACATGAATTCCACCAACAAAGTAACCATCATACCACTGCTGCATAGAAGCATAATCTTTCTGATGCTTTCTGCAAAGTCTTTCTACTTCTTCCTCTGTAAAGCCGATATATTCCTGTAATGGGTTCGGATCCACCATTGTATATTCATAAAAATCGCTGACCGCAGATTCATGTCCATACTTCTTAATTGGTAGAATACCCGTCATATACACTCCTGCAAAAAGTTGATCCGTCAGACTACTCTTAAACAAAGAACGTAACAACAAAATATAAGTATCCAAAATCTTGTCCTGTCCCTTGCATTCACGAAACATAGCATCCCATTCATCGATAATAAGAATAATTTTCTCATTCGTAATCTCATGCATGATACATAACGCATCGATCAGATTCTCCTGATTCTGCACCTGTGGATATACACGCTCTAAATCCCGAATAATTTCTTTTTCCATTCGTTTTACTAACTGGTCGTCCTGTTTTAGCGTTGATAAGAAAAGCGTGATATCCAAATAGATTACATGATACTGATTCAGATTTGTTTCAAAGGTCGAATCCTGTGCGATCTTTAAATTTTCGAACAAATCCCGCGAGTCACAATCCTTGCTGTAGTATGCACAAAGCATCTTGGTTGCAAACGACTTTCCAAACCGTCTCGGTCTGCTGACACAGATCAGTTTCTGTGGTGTATTAAGACAACGATTCATAAATCCAACCAAACCGGACTTGTCGATGTATTCACCATTCCGGATCGAACGAAACCCTGCATTTCCTATATTCAGATATTTCCCACTGGTTGCCGCTACTTTCTGCATCTGCTTCTCTCCTTTATTTGCATCTAATTAAATTCAACTATTTTTCTGCAAAAAGCTTCTGCTTTCGTCCGATCATCTCATCAATTCTTGCAATATACTGTGCGACATCCTTGACATTCTCACATCGCTCGATCCGGTGTGTACCATCCGGATTTGCCTCCTGCCAGACACGCTTCGTACTGCTTCCTGCGCCGCATGCGATGATCGTCTGGCGTTCCTCCATGATGAGCACGTTGTATACGCCCGCCTTGCCCGGCTTTGCATATCCGACATTCTCCATATTGCCCGCCATACCCTTCTGGCGATACAGATAATATGGTGACAAGCCCATCTTCTTACAGTAATCCGCACACAGATCCATATGCTCCTGCGTATTAACCATCTGCATACTCTCGTAACGATCCTTGAAGATATTCAGACGCGCCGCACGCTTGATGGCAAGCGAATGGATCGTGATATTGTCCGGATCCAGTTCCTTTAACACTTCCATCGTGTGACGCACATCATCGATATCCTCTTCCGGCAGTCCCATAATAAGATCCATATTGATGTTGTCAAAACCAAGACTTCTGGCTAATTTAAAGCTTTCGATTGTCTGATCAACCGTATGATGACGTCCGATAATATCCAGTGTCTCCTGCTTCATCGTCTGCGGATTGATGGAAATGCGGCTGATGCCGTTATTACGCAGCACCTGCAACTTCTCCTTCGTGATGGAATCCGGTCTGCCCGCTTCCACGGTAAATTCGATACAGTGGCTTAGGTCAAAGCTGCAACGAATCTTACGGATCAGCCGGTCAAGCTGGTACGGCTCCAGCGTTGTCGGCGTACCTCCACCGATATAGATGGAGTTCAGCTTCTTGTGATAATTCTTCGCTGCCACATAATCGAGTTCCTTCTCCAAAGCATCCAGATACGCATCCACCTGATTTCTCCATGAAGCCAGTGGATACGACGTAAATGAACAATACAGACAGGTGCTCGGGCAGAACGGAATACCAATATAAAGGCTGTATCCCTTCTTATAATCCAGCCTGGAGAGCAGTGCACGCTCACGCTCCGCAATTGCAATGGAAAGGTCAATCTTCTCATCCGATGCAAGATACGTCTTCTTCATGTAATCTGCCACTTCGCGTTCTGACTTTCCCTCATCCAGAAGCTGCATCGGGATCTTCGTCGGGCGGATTCCAGTTAAAGTTCCCCACGGAAGGCTTCGCCCGGTCTCTTCCTCAAGCAGTCGGTACAGATGCTCTTTTAACGCATTTTTCGTCTCAGCACGGTTCGCAAAATCCACCTTAAATGTGCGGAGTCCCGGGCCTTCTACCGCTTCATCATCCACGTCCTCAAGCGTCGAATACTCATCCGTCCGGTTCGAGGTTGTACCCAACAGACGAAGGGGCATTCCATCCCATGCAATGGAAATCTTATCGTCCGCATAATGAATCGTAAAACGCGAAACATTCTCTTCGTTTGCATTTTCTGCAAAATGATTCGTGCACGCAACATTTTTCTCATCCGCATGTGCCTCCGCCGTATAGTAGATTTCGACATCCTCCTTCGGGAAAAAGGCCTTCAGCAGCGAGTGAATATCATATTCAAATTCCGTTCGGTTTAAATTTACTGTAATCATAGGTATGGGTTATACATCCTCTCATGTTCAATGCTTGTAATATCGTTGTGTCCCGGATAGACCATCGTCCGATCCGGCAGTTTCATCAGCTTGTCCTTGACTGCACGCACAAGCTGCGAAGAACTTCCTCCCTTGAAATCCGTGCGGCCGATTGATCCGCAAAACAGGGAATCTCCGGTAAACACCACATCCTCATATGGAAAATAGTAGCAGCAGCCCCCCGGTGTATGTCCAGGCGTATGGAGTACACGGATATGAAATCCCGCCAGATCGATTTCCTGCTCATCCTTCAAGAATTTATCCGCGTGAAATACCAGCTTCCTGCCCATCATGTAGCTCACATTCATTTCCGGGTCCTCAAGCGTCGCCTTGTCGTCCTCATAAATATAAATTGGGATATCAAATTCCTGTGCCAGTTCCTCCGCACCGGTCGCATGGTCAAAATGTCCATGTGTCAAAAGAATGGCAACCGGTGTGCATCCTTCCTGACGGATGCGCTCCGCAAGCTGCTTTGCGCTTGCGCCCGGATCGATCACAAGAAGTTCATTGGTTTCCTCATTGATTGCAAAATAACAGTTGGTCTGCACCGGGCCTACCACATAGTGATTGATTTTAAGCTTTGACATAACGATTCCTTACCTTTCTATCAGCAAATCGAGTAGGTTACCCTACTCGATTCCATAAGTTCCACTTAACCCGTGGTTCTCTCAATATCCATTACACTTTCGATCTGACGAATCTTCTCTACGATTTTTGTAATCTGGTCGCGTCCTTTTGTTTGGAAAGCGACCTCGATCGTTGCGATCTCCTGCTTGCTCGTCTTCGAGTGAATACCGGAGATATTGATATCCGCCTCGGTAAATACACGGGTAATATCCACAAGAAGTCCGGAACGATCGTGTGCGAAAATCTTGATCTCCGCATGATACTCGCCAAATTCCTCGCGCTCCGCACCTGCCTGCCACTCGGCCTCGATCAGACGCGCACGCTCCATATCTGACAAATGCAATATATTTACACAATCCGTACGGTGGATGGATACACCTCTGCCTCGCGTTACGAAACCAACGATCTCATCCCCCGGCACCGGAGAACAACACTTGCTGAAATGTACCGCAACGTCATAAAGACCTTTGACGACAATACCACTCTTCGAATGCAGCGGTGCTTCCGCAGGCTTATTCTCTGCTACGCTGTCAAGGACATCCTGATCCGTGACAAGAACCGGATGATCCTTCTGATACTCGTCATACATACGGTTGACAATCTGGCTTTCCTTTAAGCCGCCATGTCCAACCGTGGCCAGACAGGAATTCCAGTCATGGAAACCATATTTGCGGATGATCTTCTCCTGATATTCCGGCTTATTGATTTCACCGAAATTGATACCTTTGGATTTGGCATATGCTGTGATCAGGTCCTTGCCATGCTGAATATTTTCTTCTTTTAATTCACTTCTAAACCACTGGTTGATCTTGTTCTTTGCCTGGGTGCTTTTGACGATATTCAGCCAGTCGCGGCTCGGGCCTCTCGAATTCTGCGAAGTAATGACCTCGATGCGGTCTCCGTTCTGAATCACATAATCAATCGGCACCAGTTTACCATTGACCTTTGCACCGACCATCTTGTTGCCGACCGCCGAATGGATGCTGTACGCGAAATCGATCGGTGTCGATCCGTTCGGAAGATTCTTGACATCTCCGGACGGAGTAAAACAAAATACCGTATCGGAAAAGAGATCTAAGTCGCTTTTCAGCAGCGTCATGAACTCTTTGTTATCCGACATATCCTGCTGCCACTCAAGAATCTGCTTGAGCCAGCTTAATTTTTCTTCCTCTGTAACCGTCGTTGAGGTTGCGCATCCATTGTTTGCTTCCTTGTATTTCCAGTGGGCAGCGATACCATACTCCGCAGTACGATGCATCTCAAAAGTCCTGATCTGGATCTCAAACGGCTGTCCGCTCGGTCCGATCAGCGTCGTATGCAGCGACTGGTACATGTTCGGCTTCGGCATCGCGATATAATCCTTGAACCGTCCCGGAATCGGTTTATACTTTTCATGCATGATTCCAAGTGCCGCATAACAATCCTTGATGGAGTCCACAATAATCCGGATAGCGAACAGATCATAGATCTGATCGATCGTCTTGTCCTGATTCTTCATCTTCTTATAAATAGAGAAGAAATGTTTTGCACGTCCCGAAATCTCTGCCTTGATACCGGCCTTCTCAATCTCCGCACGTACTTCTTCCACAAGACTTTGCACATATTCATCCCGCACATTCTTGCGCAAAGCGACTTTCTCCACCAGATCATAGTAAGCCTCCGGCTCCAGATACTTCAGCGACAGATCATCCAGCTCAATCTTAATCTTGCTGATACCAAGACGTTGTGCGATCGGACAATAAATTTCCTGCGTCTCACGCGCGATACGGATCTGCGCCTCGCGCGACTGATACTTAAGCGTCCGCATATTGTGCAGACGATCCGCAAGCTTGATCATGATAACACGGATATCCTTTGCCATCGCGAGAAACATCTTCCGAAGATTCTCGGCCTGCATCTCCAGACGGTCCGCATTCTTATCTTTCGGATTCTTGATATTGTCCGTCAGATGCAGATGCTGCAGCTTGGTCACACCATCAACAAGTAAAAGAACTTCCTCGCCGAACTCCTCTTTCATCTGCTCATTCGTCATCACGGTATCTTCCAATACATCGTGAAGAAGTCCGGCAGCGATCGTCTCCTTATCCAGCTCGAGTTCCGCCAGGATGATTGCAACGCAAAGCGGATGGATGATATAAGCCTCGCCGGATTTACGCACCTGCCCCTCATGTGCCTGATACGCAACCTTATACGCCTTCTCGATCAGAGAGATATCGGTCGAAGGATGGTACTTCCTGATACTCGCGATCAGGTCTTTGTACAGATCCTCCGGTTTTGCAAATTCTTTTGTTGTCTTAATCGTTCCTGGACCCGAATGAAATTCCTGTTCGATTCGTTCCAGTTCTTCTGTAGAAATGTCTGCCATCTGCTCACCCGCTTACTATGAATGCTTTTTTGTATAATACTAAATTATATTTTATTTTTTTACGTATTGCAAGATTTTGTGCAAGGTTCTTGCCTATTTTCGTTATCAATATTTTGTTTTATGTCCGGTCGAAATCATATACATACCTTCTGGTTCTGCTTCCCGACACATCGGTATCCTCCAGGTAGGTAAACCCCAGCTTCTCAAGCAAAGCGATCGATGCCACATTGTCCGCCTCCGTCAAGGCATTCAGCCTCGGAAAATCCGTGTTCTCTCTCGCATACTCCATGATAGTGGAACATACCTCATATGCAATTCCCCTTCGCTGCCACCCCGGATCAATGACATAGCCCATCTCCAGTTCCACACCGTCTTCATACTCGCGGTTTTCAAGTCCCGCACGACCGATGATGCGTGGCCGGCTTTTTTCTGCACGATCCGTTTCCACCTCCGTCTGCTCATCCGGACATTGCTGCTTCGCTTCGTTCCTGTTTCCAATCGTCTGTCCGGATTCAGCACGTTCCAAACAATAACGCTGCCTCTCTGTGACGATCCACATACCATATTCAAAATATCCGTACATATTCTCAATATAGCACCGCTGGTACTCTTCTTCCTCCTCACGCGGCAGCAGCGGTTCAATATATCCCGGAACTTTTTTCCCATTCTCAATCCGGTAAGAAACGCCCGGCTGATCATAGAGTTCCACCAGACCATCCATATCATCCATCGTAAATTCCCGCAGGATCCAGCGATCCGTCCGAGCGATCTCCCACGGAAGATGATGTTCTCTCTCATACACTCTTTCCAAAAAAAGCGCATCCACTTCCTCGAAGCCTTCCACTATCATTCTGACACTGCTGAAAGAATTTGTATTCTTTGCGATATCATGTTTCATACATGACCGATTGTCATACCCAAGCGTTGCCAGCCCCAGCATCTGCGCCGCGCGTAGGCTTTCCTCTGTCGCTGCGATATATAACAGATTCTGCGGATCAACGTTCTTTTGTATCATTGTATCTTTGATCAGGTCAGCATATTCCGAAATGTTCACTTGGGAATTTATTTGTACCGATGATTTCTCTTGCTTATGTGATATGGATTGCATTTTGGGTATTTCACAGTACATATATCGGTCCCGCACCTCTTTTTTCAGCAATTCCGGCGACCATTCGCCCTCCCGGTACACAATTGTAGTCAAGTGAAGCCTCTCTGTGGGCATATTCTGTTGTTTTTGCTTCATATACCCTTTTTCTCCTTTGCCCGAGGGTATATACAAACATTTTTGATCCATATACCCTTATTTTTCTCTACATTTGGGTATATTCATGCATTTTCGTCCCATATACCCTTATTTCATCTTGTCCGTGGGTATTTTCAGGCTTTTCTGCTCCATATACCCATGCCCCCATATTTCTTCGAAAAAAGGCAGATCCCGAAGAATCTGCCTTCTATCATTCTTTTCTCTATACCGTCTCCGGCTCCGGATATTCCTCGTCGAATGTCTCAACAACAACTGTCTCCATCACCTGATCCTCAAGCGGACGGTCACTGTAATCGGTTGCAACCTCTGCGATCGCATTGACTACATCCTGACCCTCGATGATCTTGCCAAATGCGGCATATGCACCATCAAGATGCGGAGCATCCTTGTGCATGATAAAGAACTGGCTTCCTGCGGAATCCGGCATCATGGAACGTGCCATAGACAGAACGCCTGCGGTATGCTTTAAGTCATTCTGCACACCATTCTGTGCGAACTCTCCTTTGATTCCGTATCCAGGTCCACCCATTCCGGTGCCCTCCGGATCGCCACCCTGAATCATAAATCCGTTGATGACACGGTGGAAGATCAGTCCGTTGTAAAAGCCTTTGTTTACAAGGCTGATAAAGTTATTAACAGTGTTTGGTGCGACTTCCGGATAGAGTTCTGCTTTCATCACTCTTCCGTCAGCCATCGTAAATGTAACAATTGGGTTTGCCATAATATCGTTCCTCTGCTTTCTTTTTATTATATTAGATTACCTTCGATCCCTAAAGATGTCAATATCGCTTTTCTTTAAGCATCCAAAACATTTTTATAGACACATTCTTCCTCTATGATATAATAAATATAACCAACAATTGAGTTTCATCCACAAGAAAGGAACGGTAATATCATGTCTCAACAAACAATATTCTCGCAGCTGAAAGATAAAATCTCACAGCCGAAATCATTTCGTGTTGACCTGCCAGATGAATATGCTTTCCCGGCATCCTATCCGGGCGCAAAAGACTATCCGACACCACCGGATAACGCTGTGATCGATGCATTAATGAAATACAGCGAGTCCACGCATGAGGCAATTGAATTTATCAGTACCGATACACCGATACGATTTTCCTTGATTACAAAGAATGGACCTGAAATCTATCAGGCAAATATTGTAAAAGGCGCTCATCATCCACGCAATCTCGGTTACTACATTTCCTGTATTCAAATATAAAACAAAAGCTCCATCGACCACCAAGTCAACGGAGCTTTTCATTTCACTATCGTACGCCTTCATAGTGCGTCCACATTCTGATAATTTTTACAGTTCCTTCATATCGGATTCCGTTCAACTCCACAGATTCGTTGTACACCTGATAAACTAATCTATGCTGTATATTGATTCGCCTGGAGTAGACGCCCTGCAAATTTCCAACCAAAGCTTCATATGGCGGCGGATTTTGAAATGGATTTTCTTTGAGTAATTCCACTAATTTTTTTGCTTTTACATCGAGACGAACACTTTTTAAATTCTTAATGTCCTTCACCGCCTGTTTTTCATATACTATTCTGTACATAAAACTACCATTCTACATCATCTTCTGATATACAATCTTCTATAGGTGTATCCATGCCTCTCCTTATCGATTCAACCATTTCCGGAATCGAATTGAGATATACAGTTTCCTGAATCGCATTCCAGTCACTTTCTGAAACAAGAACCGCATTTCCTTTTTTACTCACGATCAAAGTCGGCTCACTATATAAATTGACATCTTCGACTAAATTGTAGAGTTCCTTTCTTGCATTTGTTATATTGATTGCTGACATAATAAATCTCCTTTTTTTAACATCTGATTTCGTGTCTCTAACTAGGACATTTTCGTTTGTAATATCTTTTGTAAATAATTTTTTCTCGTACATTCTATTGTTATTTTATACTTTATTCTTTCTTTATAGTAAAACATATCATTAATTTGTATAATTGCTAATTCTTCTAGCCTATCGTTATTTGGAATGACGAGATTTTTTATGTCACAAAAATTATAACGTACGTTTTTGCGTACGTCAATGACTTTTAGCCCAAATTTTCAAAAAGCTCCGTTGACCACCAAAGTCAACGGAGCTTTCCTCTTATTCTCATTATTTATTTTTCTTACTGAGTGCTTCCACAATCTGCGGGAACTGCATAAAATGCGATGCTTTCACAAGGATCGTATCGCCCTCTTTGACGAAAGCCAAAAGTTCCGGAAGAAGCTTCTCCACCGTCTCGTAATAGTAGATCTGGCAGTTCACATTGCTTGTTGCTGCCGCACGCGCGTATTCTGCCGCAAGCTTGCCTGCGCAGAAAAGTACATCGATACCGGATCTTCCGACTGCCTCGCCGACGCCGTAATGGAGTGCAGCTTCATTCTCACCGAGTTCGCCCATATCACCGAGCACCGCGATCCTGCGTCCTGCCGTATTGGCAAGTACCTCGATCGACGCTTTCATGGAAACCGGATTCGCGTTGTAACAATCATCGATCACGGTCATTCCGGCGGTATGGATCACGTTCGTTCTGCCGGATATCGTCTGCGCACTTGCAATGCCCTGCTGGATTTCCGGAAGCGTTAAACCAAGCTGCAGACCGACTGCCGTGCCCGCCAAAGCATTATACACATTATGCTCGCCCGGAATCGGAATATGTGCCATAAAGTCGCCCTCCGGCGTGTAAATGTGCGCCTGCATTCCGTCCAGTCCGAGGTTCTTCACATCGGTCGCATAAATGCTTTTTTCTGCCATCGGTTCCCGATCTGCCGAAAGAAGCGCCTCCCTGCCCATGCCATAGAAAATTGCCGGCTTTCCGCCAACCACTTTCCTTGTGCAAAGCTTATCGTCATCACCGTTTAAGATCACGGTTCCGTCCGGCTGCATGTGCTCGAAGCACTCCGTCTTCGCCTTTAAGATACCGTCTCTTGTTCCAAGATTCTCCAGATGGCATAAACCGATATTCGTGATCACGCAGATATCCGGCTGCGCCATAGTGGACAGACGATGCATCTCACCGAAATCCGAGATTCCCATCTCAAGTACCGCAACCTGATGCTTGGCGCGGATATTAAAAATCGTCAGCGGCAATCCGATCTCATTGTTGAAATTGCCCGCGGTCTTGAGCACCGAATATTTCTGCGACAATACCGAAGCGATCATCTCCTTCGTGCTCGTCTTGCCGACACTTCCCGTGATTCCGACCACTTTGATATCCAGCTGCCTGCGATAGAAGGCGGCAATCTTTTTCATTGCCTCCGTTGTGGAATCCACAAGGATATACGGTCCTGCCGGATGATCCAGCGCAGCTTCCGAGAGTACGGCAAGAGCTCCTTTTTCAAATACATCCGGGATAAAACAATGACCATCCACGCGCTCACCCCTGATCGGGATGAACAGATAATCTTTCTCCACCTTGCGACTGTCTGTGACTGCGCCTGCAATCACTTTCTGCAGATCCGCAGACTCACCGACATAAGTGCCTTCACATGCCTTTGCGATATTTTCCAAAGTCATATTTGGCATACCATTCTCAAGTTCGTTCTTATAATAACATCCAAACATGCTTAATCCTCATATTTCTTCATCGAGATCTCGATCAGTTTCTCACACAGTTCGTTGAAGTTCACGCCAACCACAGCAGCTTCCTGTGGAAGTAAACTGGTTGGGGTCATGCCCGGAAGTGTGTTTGCCTCGAGACAGTACATCTTGTTATCCTTGTCGAGAAGGAAGTCGGAACGGGAATAAGTATCAAGTCCGATCACCTTGGCAACTTCTTCTGCATAATGACGCATCTGCGCAGATACCTCCTCCGGAAGTTCTGCCGGACAGGTCTCGACTGCACTGCCTGCCTTGTATTTGTTCTTATAATCATAGAATCCCTGAATCGGAGCAATCTCAATAACCGGAAGTGCCTTGCCCTCAATGACACCGACGGAAAATTCACGTCCCTCGATAAACTCCTCGATCACAAGCTCATTCTCCCAACGGAACGCCTCATCAAGCGCTGCCTTAAACTCCGCCGCATCCCTTACGATCGTGACACCGATGCTGGATCCGCCGCAGCAAGGCTTTACGATACATGGAAGATGAAGATTTAACTTTGTCACATCATCCTCGCGTGTCTCTCTGGTCATAGAAATTCCCATCGGAGTCGGAATACCAGCTTCCACAAAAAGCTTCTTCGCCATGCCTTTGTTCATCGCAATCGCACTGCTTAAATAATCGCTTCCTGTATATCTGACACCAAACAGGTCAAATGCTGCCTGTACCTTACCATTCTCTCCATTCTCTCCGTGCAGCGCCATAAACACGATATCTGCAATCTGGCACATACGGATTACATTCGGACCGAAAAAGCATGGTGACTGATCCTTTCTTGACGCTTTGACAGCGGCAAGATCCGGCGCAACCTCCGGAATATCGGAAACCTTCACGCTGATCTCATCTGCGCGATCAAAGATTCCATTTAAATCCACTTCCTGCTCACCATATCCCATAAACACATCCAGAAGAATCACTCTGTGTCCATTCTCCTTGAGTGCTGCTGCAACCATACTTCCTGTCTTGAATGACACATCACGCTCCGTGCTGAGTCCTCCGGCTAATACTACGATATCCATTTTTTGCATCTCCTCTATCTTAATATAGTATCTATCAATTTCCTATCGTTCTATTATAGCCACTCCCACCACTCAAACACAAGAGAAAGAATTTGTTTGCGCACTTTTTTTGATGTTTGTAGCACAATTGTAAAAACAAGTAACGATTCCTATTACAATTAAAAAAGGAAGCCGTCAGTTCACCGGCTTCCATAACGCAATTGTGAAAATGCATTCCCTTCTCTTTTGTATTTTCTTTAAACTCGCTACGCTTCCATAAGTTCGCCGGATTCGATCTGTCCGATCAATACCGCCATCATGGAAAAAAGCTTTCTGCCACAGTAATTCTTCTCGGTCAGACAACTTCCATATTCATACAATGCCTCTTTCAACTGCTCCGTTTCCGACAGATCAATCTCATATACGAGATGCCTGAGAATCAACAGACGTTTATCTCCCCATATATCGAGCCAGTTTGAAATCTCATTCATAAAGTTCTCATTTGTGACCATTGTTTGAAAATGTTTCTGTAAAGTATTATTACTAGTTTCTCTCATTACCCTCCTTAGCATCTTCACAACTGCAAGGCTACGACTCCCCATCTCGCGTCTCTACCCTCAAAATTATCGTATTTATGCCTAAAAAGCAAGACGCGTTTCGCGTATAGTTAATGCACAATTTCGTAGATACTGTTTTGTGCATATTTGTCGTAATCATTGCCAAAATATCATGCAGGTCCTGGCTTTCATTCGTTGCATTCAAAATAAAGTGTATGTTTGCCGCACACTCTCATGCCCGAGCGGAATTTCCTATATAGTAAAAAAACCGCAGACCTTATAGGTCTGCGGCATCTTACACATTCATTCAAAAGAATAAATTTGATCCTAGCACTCCGGCTCGATCAGTCCGTATGTATTTCCTTTTCTCTTGTATACGACATTCACTTCGTCCGTCTCTGCGTTACGGAATACGAAGAAATCGTGTCCTGTCAGTTCCATCTGGATGCAGGCATCTTCCGGATACATCGGCTTCATACCAAATCTCTTGGTACGAACAATCTTCACTTCCTCATCCTCGTCCACATCTGCCTCGATGAAATCTGCGTTAAAGCTTTCTGCAACGTTCATCTTCTTGGAAGCGAGCTTCGTGCGGTATTTTCTAAGCTGACGCTCAATGACTTCCTCTACTAAATCAATGGAAACATACATATCGTTGCTGACCTGCTCAGAACGAATAACATGTCCCTTAATCGGAATCGTTACCTCAATCTTCTGGCGTTCCTTCTCCACACTCAATGTAACAAATACATCGGTATCCGCCGTAAAGAATTTCTCAAGTTTAGAAAGGCGCTCCTCCACAGCAGCCTTAAGTCCCTCTGTAAGTTCAATATTTCTTCCGGTAATTGTGATTCTCATGCTGTCCAACCCCTTTGCTGTGTATTTGATACGACTTAAGTTGTATCATGTACACATTATATCATAAGTACCAAAAAAAGCAACGAGTTTTCTAAATATTTATGCACATTTTATATTTTTCTCATAAAATTCACAAAATATAGGCTTCATAATTCGACAATGGTGCATCTATGAAAATAGCTCCGGTGGCTTCCCGGAGCTATTTTTATCGATGTGCCATATTTAACTATGCCTCAAGCGCCTCAAGTTCCTGCGAGAGCGCCTCCCAATTCTCCATGTCTTCCATGATTTCCTCTTCCATGGCATCGATCTCATTCTGGATCTCCGTCAGTTTGGAATAGCTGGACTGATACTCCGGCTTAAGCAGCTCCGCTTTCAGTTCCTCAAGCTTTGCTTCCTTAACTTCAAGCTCCTCTTCCGCCTTCTTCACTTTCTTCTCCAGCTTCGAGCGTTCCTTGCCCGGATTGTAGTAAGCCTTCTTTCCGGTTGTCTCGCCTGCTGCCTGTGCATTCTTCGCATTACTGCCGTTCTGGCTGATTGCTCCGCCAAGTGCCACAGGAGACTTCCGATATCCGTTGTCCGCTTCCGCCTCACGATCCAGTTTCTCCTGATATTCTTCATAACCGAACTGGTAGAGGTGCGTTGTTCCATCCTCGAATACCAGCAGGCGATCCGCAACCTTTTTCACAAAATAACGGTCATGCGATACGAAGATCAGTGTTCCGGTGAAATCCTTAAGCATACTCTCAAGTGTCTCTTTTCCGACGATATCCATATGGTTCGTCGGCTCATCGAGCACGAGCACATTCGGGCGTCTCTTTAAAATCTTACAGAGTGCAAGACGCACCTTCTCGCCTCCGGAGAGCATATCGATGTTCTTAAAGACATCATCCCCGCTGAACAGGAACGCGCCCAGCGAATTTCGAACTTCCGTCTCTGTCAGATTCGGGAACTCATCCCAGTAATCATCAAGTACCGTCTTATTGCTGGAATACATCGCCATCTGCTGGTCAAAATATCCGATCTGCACATTCGTGCCGAACCGGTACTCGCCGGACAATGCCGGGAGACGGTTCACTAAAGTCTTAAGTAATGTTGATTTTCCTAAACCGTTGCCTCCGAGGATACCGAGTTTTTCGCCTTTTTTCAGATCAAAGCTGACCGTAGAAAGCGCATGATCGTATCCGATCGCAAGATTTGATACCATCAAGACATCGTTTCCGGTCTCAGTCTGCGGCTGAAAATTCGCATGAAACGTCTTCGTGTCAAAGCGGTCCGGTGCCTCGATCTTCACCATATGCTCGATTGCTTTCTCCTTGGAATGTGCCATCGACACTTTCGTCGGCTTATTCTTGAAGCGGTCAACCATGCGCTGCAGGCGCGCGATCTCCTTCTGCTGCGCAGTGTAATCCTTCATGAGCTTGCGGTAATTCTCCTTCTTGCGCTCCATGAAGTTCGTATAATTGCCCGGATAGCGGGTCGCTGTACCGTACTCGATCTCATAAACCACATCAACGATGTTGTCAAGGAACATTCGGTCATGGGATACAACAACGACTGCCTTGGGGTAGCTTTTCAGATAACTCTCCAGCCACTCAATTGTCGTGATATCCAGGTGGTTCGTCGGCTCGTCGAGAAGCAGGATGTCCGGTTTGCTGAGAAGCAGCTTGATGAATGCAATCTTCGTCTGCTGCCCACCGGAAAACTCCGACAGAGGTTTCTTGCGCTCCTCTTCGGAGAAACCGAACTTGCGGATCAGGACATCGTATTCCTTCTCGAAATAATATCCGCCGTCCTCCTTGAACTTCTCCTCTAACGCGGTATAGCGCGCCACCTGCTCCTCGGAGTAATCCGTTTCCAGTGCTGCCGCTGCCGCTTCAAGTTCCCGCTTCCGCTGCTCCATCGGTGCAAAGACTTTTCGCACTTCTTCCTCAAGTGTGATGGACGGATCGTCGAAAGCGATCTGGCGCAGATAACCGATCTGTGGATTGCCCGCCTTCGCGATAAAGACATCCGTATCACTCTCGCCTTTTTCCAGGTCCACCTCCCCGTTGATCAGCTTCAGAAGTGTGGTCTTGCCGCAGCCGTTACGTCCGACCACAGCGATCTTCTCTGTATTTCTTATTTCAAAATTAATATCGTGTAGGATGACGTCGTCTGCAAATGCGACGGCTCCATGACTAATCTGATATAACATGATTTCTCCTTGTTTCCACTGTTTCCAATCCATCCGAATGTGCCATAAAAGTAACTTCCGACCTATCGCACATTGCAAACGTAACAGGAATTCAAATATTTATTGGAATGCCTCCGGCTGCGATGCAAGATAGTTGACGAACTGCTCCGCTGTACGTCCGGAGATTCCTCCGTGGGAAAGCTCCCACTTGTTCGCCTCTGCCTTCAACTTCTCGTCGTCCAATGTCACGCCGGCGCGTCTTGCCAGATTGACGACAATGTCGAAGTATTCCTTCTGTGTTGGCTTTGAGTAATTGATCGTGACACCGAAACGATTGACCAGAGAAAGTTTCTCCTCGACCGTGTCAGAATGATGGCGATCGTTGGAATTATCCTGATCGTTGCGGTCGTTCCAGCTCTCCTTGATGAGATGTCTGCGGTTCGATGTCGCATAGATTAAGATATTCTCAGGCTTTGTCTCCACGCCGCCCTCGATGACCGCCTTCAAGAACTTGTACTCGATCTCAAACTCTTCGAAGGAGAGATCGTCCATATAAATAATGAACTTGTAGTTACGGTTCTTGATGTCCGCAATAATCGTGGACAGATACTTAAACTGGTGCTTGTAGATTTCGATCATGCGCAGACCGTCTTTGTAATACTGGTTAACGATTGCCTTAATACTCGTCGACTTACCGGTTCCGCTATCACCAAAAAGCAATACGTTGTTGGCTTTCTTGCCCTGCACAAACGCCTCTGTGTTGTCCACAAGTTTCTTCTTCTGAATCTCATATCCGACAAGATCATCGAGCATAACGGTATCCATATTGTTGATCGCACGGAACGCAATACCGCCCTCCGGCTTCTCATCGATACGAAACGCCTTGTTGAGCCCGAACATACCGACACCAAAATCCTTATAGAATCCCGTCACACCATCGAAGAATTCCTTCTCGTCCTTCGCCGCCTCGAGCTTCTTGCTGAGCGCGCGCACCTTCTCGCTCACGTTCTTGTTGTACATGAGATCCTTCTTATGGATCGCCTTATAATCGGAAATCTGGCTGAAGCAGCTGATGCCGAGGTCCTTCTCGATCGGTCCGAAATCATAATCAAACAATGCCTTAAAAATGCGGAAATCATTCTGCACAAGCGCATTCACGCTTCCCTCGCTCGCACCGACCTTCTCGCAGGTCATGCTGAACGGATTCTCGCTCATCATAAGGAAGAACGTCAGGTAATTGTGCCACAGATTGTCATCAAATCCGTAATCTGTTGCTACTTTCAGAATTCGCTTTACCTGTACATTGATATCTCTGACAAGTCCGGTCTTGTTATACTCTCCGGTCTCGTATTTTGCAAAAATCTCTCCCATCTGGTAGAGGATGCTGTCCTCCTCCAAATCTCCATACATCAGTAATTGTGAAATTTCCTGATACATCGTATCGCCTCTTTCTTATGTGTATTGTTTTTATTTCCACAAACCTGTTTTATCATAAGTCTGCGGAATTGCTAATCTATGCTATCCTTTCGATTATGCCACACAAATTTAAGATATGCAAGTTTCGTTGCATTGAACGCAATACTCACAAAAAGGATTCGTCCTTTTGGAAAATAAAAAGAACCCGGACAGTCCTCATTGGAACCGTCCGGGTTCCTTTCCACTTCATATTTATTTCAGATTGATTGGTCGATACACCGTGTAAGTGTACGTTCCGTCCTCGTTCTTCGTGATAGAATCTCCAAATGTTCCTGCGAGTGTTTCATCCGAAGAAAATGCGCTTACGGTCTCAACACCGACCTCTTTCGGTAACGTGTCCTTGTCGTATTCTGCCTCTCCCGCATTCGTCTGCACATAGAGACCTTCGTTTTCATTTAGTGTGTAGGTCTCCCGAAAGTAAACTTCCGCATGCTGCTTTAGAAACTCCTGTGCATCCGGTGTTAAAAGATTCTTAAACGATACCATATTATGCATCCATTGCTTTGTCAGTTCATTCTCATCCGACGAAGATTCCGCGTCTACCTTTTCATCCTGTGCTTCTGTCCCGCTATCCGAATCCTGTGCATCCTCAGCTTCAATTTCTTGAAAGAACTTCTCTGCTGCGGCATCGTCAGCCTTCGACTTATCAAGCGGGATGGTAAAAAGTGCTTTCATTCCGTCATACGATTCGTCGACACGGTACTCGCCGGTCTCTTTGTCCATCGTAAACGCATGCGACTCCTCTCCGAAGTCCTCCACCACACCAACATATACGCCGATATTTGCAAAAATCTCCAGATTATCACACTCTAAAATCTGATACTGCACACCATCCTGCTCAAATGCGTAAGCTCCGGCATTCAACGTTCCGTTATTCACATCCATAAAGCTTTTGTCCTTGACCAGTGCGGACGCACAGAAGATCTGGTAATCGTTGTCCTGCATGCCTGGCATCGGTGATCCGTCTTCTTTTGCGATCGCGAGTACCGCGTATGTCTTCTCCTTGCTGATGCTATCCAAACTGTCCTCCGGTGCAACCGGCATCAGATCCTTTCCGGATACAAGTCCCATCAGTGTGATGTCATATCCGGCTGTCTTCTGCGTCTCATTGACAAGCACTGCATCCTTACTCTCGAACGCCTTGGCAAGTGCTCCTCCATCCGTAATCTCATCTGCAACCTGCGAAGGCGTGAGGTAGCGGTATGCTGCATACGCGGATACCGATCCCACTGCAAGAATTGCGATTGCAGCCGCAGCTGCTGCTCCTGAACGAAATGTTTTATGTTTCATAGTCTGTGTCTCCTTTGCCTTTTCCAAAATTGATGCATTCAGGCTCTCATCTGGAACACAGTCGGGAAGAAGATTCTGTTTTAATAATTCATCCATATCTTTCATGAATAATAATCCTCCAATTCTTTTTCCAACAATTGTCTGGCTTTGTGCAGTCGGCTTTTGACCGTTCCCTGTGGGATTGATAAAAGCTCTGCCAGTTCTGCGATGCTTTGCTCCTCCATATAATAGAGAAGAAGCGGGATACGGTAGCGGTCATCCAAAGCATCAATTGCCTTCCAAAGCATGCCTCGTTCCTCATTTGCGACCGCTTTCTCACTCACGTCAGGGGTTGCACCACCTTCCTGCTCAAGCGTCGTCTCTCCAACCTGCGGCGCAATCCGGTTCCGCCACGCGAGTTTTCTCACGCGGTTCTTCCACAAGCGGATTGCCACAGACAACAGGTAGCTTTTCGGGTTATCCTCATACCGAATCGCTGCCAGCTTCTTCATCGCCTCAAGAAATGTATTCTGATAGAGATCGTCCGCGCTCCCCTTCTCTTTTGTCAAATGCATACAGAACGAGTAGATATCCTTGCCGTAAAGCTGAATGCATCGTTCCAGTTCCTGAATTGTCATACTGTTTGTGTCCTTTACTTATCGTGAACGTCAGCCCATGCGAATTGCTGACACCAATTGCGGCATTGCGTGGCTGACACTTTTGCGGTACATCAAAGATGTATCACATTCTGTGCACAGACATTGAAAAACGTGTTCTGTTCGCCTTTCACTTATACATTGTAATAACTTTGAGGGCGGTTCATTTACTGCCTTTATATTTTAAGACGATAAGCAAAAACGTGTGCAGGCAACTAAGAAGCTTACACACGTTTTTCATGTACAATATGTTTTTATCAATCTTTTCGCTTTTTCTCAATCATAACAAAGGCAAAAACTGCGACTACAATATATGCAATCAATGCAATCACCGATGACTCAAATCTGAGCGCGGCAAACCGGATTTAGAAAGTCACCTTCATCGTGGTACCCTTTCCCGGTTCACTCTCCACCGTAATCTGTGCATCATGGAGTTCTACAATATGCTTAACGATCGCAAGTCCAAGTCCCGTACCGCCAGTCTGCTTTGACCGACTCTTGTCTACGCGGTAGAACCGCTCGAAGATGCGCTCCTGCTGATCCTTCGGAATTCCGATTCCGTTATCCTCTACGATCAGTACCGGCTGCATGTTCTCATGGGTTACTCTGACATGCACCTCTCCTCCCTCATTGTTGTAACGGATGGCATTGGCGGTCAGATTATCTACAAGCTCCGCGAGCATGCCACGATCCGCGCGGATTTCACACGGTTCCCCTTCATAATAAAGCTTTACATTGCGCTTCTGTGCATTGACATTGAGATTATTTACACATTCCTGTGCAACAGGGTCTAAATCCACCTGTTCATAACGGATCAGGCTCTCACTGTTATCCAGCTCCGAGAGACGGATGATGTCATTGATCAGAGAAAGCAGACGGTTTGAATTCTGCTGGATTTCCTGTGCAAAACGTGTCTCCTGTTCCGGTCCCACCATATGATTTTCGATCAGTTCCGCATATCCGGAGATTGCGGTCAACGGTGTCTTAAGCTCATGCGATACATTCGCCGTAAAATCCTGCCGCACTTTTGCTGCCATCAGAATATTCTCATGCTGCGCGCGGATCGTATTGACAAAAGGAACCAGTTCCTTGTATGCCGGAGCCTTCGTCGTATCCTCCATATTTTCTGCCATAAACTCAATCGGCTGCAGAAGCTGTCTCGTCAGGACATGTGCAAGACACACACATACAACAATGATCAATGCCAGGATTGCGGCGATCATTGGTGTTGCAGTCAGGAAAACATTCCAGATACTTCTGGCCTGTGTTGCAACACGAAGTACCGTTCCGTTGTCCAGACAAAGCGCATAATAAAATGTTGTCATATTCATCGTATTGGAATTGCGGACACACTCACCTTCTCCGGTCTGCAAAGCGCTCCTGACCTCCGGACGATCGGCATGATTCTCCAGTTTATCCGCATTCGCGTCATTGTCATAGAGAACGGTTCCATCCGTATCAATCCATGTAATTCGAAGATCTTCCTTGGCAATATCAAAACTTTTGGCAGGTATTCTTACATCGTCAAAAGCACCGGTCTCACCCAGCACCTGTGCCTGAATCTTTAAATCTTTGCGCACCTGCTTCTGAAAAAGGCTATAATATACAGATGTCATACAGATCAGTGTCGCCAGCACTGCCAGCACTGCGATACCGATGAGACGCACGTTGATCTTCTGCTTCATCGTTTTCTCCTCCTTTGTCGATTCAAGCTTTCTCGATCACATATCCGACATTTCGCACAGTTCTTATCTTGCTTCCCGCCTCGCCGAGTTTCTGGCGCAGCGTCTTAATATGCATATCCACCGTTCGTGACTCTCCCTCGAACTCCGTGCCCCAGACATGCCTCATGATCACCTCTCGAGACAACACCACATTCTGGTTGGTCATCAGAAGACGAAGCAATTCGTACTCCTTGAATGTCAGTTCCACCTGCTTATTGTCAACAAATACCATATGGCGCTCATGATCAAGCACAAGATTGTCCACCTGCAGATACTTGATATCTTCTGTGATCGTTCTGCGCAGCAACGCTTTCACTCTTGTGATCAGCTCCATAATAGAGAATGGTTTCTTGATATAATCATCCGCACCCTCGTCAAGTCCTTTGATCATATCCATCTCCGCCGTCTTGGCAGTCACCATAATGATCGGAAGCTGGCGCGTCGTCGGATCCTTTCTAAGCTTTCTTACAATATCATATCCGCTCTCATCCGGAAGCATGACATCTAGAAGCACCAGATCCGGCATAATGTCTTCTAACTTGCGGTAGAAATCTTTTGCCTTCTCAAATGCACACACCATATAATTGCTGTTCTTAAGTGCAATCGTCTCGATTTCCCGAATATTTTCATCATCTTCTACGATATAGATTAAAGCCATCTTATTCACCTGTTCCTTCTTATTTTTTATTACGCATTCTTCGACTTCTTATTCGGCAAGGCATACTTCTTTGACAGACGATAAAACTCCTCCTCGAACCAAGGCGCTTTCTCCTCCTTGATCACGTCCAGATACTCATGGGTATCAAAACCATCTTCATTCACACGGATCATGCATACAGCAATGTTCGAACAGTGATCCGAGATTCTCTCAAAGTTCGTGATCATATCCTCAAGGATCAGCCCCAGTTCAATCGTACATTTTCCTTTACGCAGACGATGGATATGTCTCTGCTTCAGCTCAATATTCAGACTGTCAATGACCTGCTCAAAAGGCTCGATCTGTCTCGCTTTGTCCAGATCATTCATGGTAAACGCTTCCATCGTCTCATCAACAATATCGCGGAGGGCATCCGAAAATACCTTCAGTTCCTCCATCGCTTTCTTCGAAAACTCCAGCTTCTTCTCATGCATCTGTGTAGAAGAATCCGTGATGTTGACCGCATGATCCGAAATTCGCTCGAAGTTGCCGATGCAATGAAGCAGAATGGAGAGCGTCCGGCTGTCCTTCTGCGAAAGGTCACAATTATTTAACTTGACAAGATAGGTCCCGAGCGCATCCTCGTAGCGGTCAACGCTCTCCTCCATCTCAATGATCTTCGCCACTCTGCTTTCACTATACATGGTTACGTTGTCGAGCGCAAGATGAAGTGCATCCCTCGACTCTTGCGCCATGCGGACTGCTGCATTACGACACAGCTCCATCGCGAAAGCCGGCTTCTCTAAGAAACGCTCGTCAAGGACAGCAAGCTCGTCCGGTTTCTCCTCGGTCTCTCCCACGTGATCCGGAATGGTCAGCTGCGCAAGCTTCACAAGCTTATCTCCAAACGGATATAAGACCAGAACCGTTCCAATGTTAAAAAGCGAATGAACCACTGCGATTCCTGCAGCATTGGCTGGGTTGTCTAAGAACGCAAAGCCACCGATGATTGCATTGATACTGTAAAATACAACCATGAACAGAACCGTTCCGATCAGGTTAAAATACAGATGTACCATAGAAGCACGCTTTGCATTCTTGCTGGCACCGATGGATGAAATCAAAGCTGTCACGCACGTTCCGATATTCTGTCCCATGATGATCGGGATTGCCGTCTTATAACCGACCGCACCGGTCACACACAGTGCCTGTAAGATTCCGACCGATGCTGATGAACTCTGAATGACTGCTGTCAGCACAAGTCCTGCGATCATTCCGAGGATCGGATTCGAAAACATCGTCAGAACACTGGTAAATTTCTCGTTTTCTGCAAGCGGAGCAACCGCGCCACTCATCGTATCCATTCCAAACATCAGGATTGCAAATCCGACCAGAATGTTTCCGATGTCTTTCTTCTTATTATTATCCTTCGCCGTCATGATCAGTACAATACCGATTGCTGCAAGCACCGGTGAGAACGACGTTGGTTTCAAAAGCTGTATAAACAGGCTCGATCCCTGTATGCCGGACAGTGACAGAATCCACGAAGTGACCGTCGTTCCGACATTTGCACCCATGATGATGCCCACCGCCTGTGAAAGCTGCATAATACCGGAATTTACAAATCCGACTACCATGACCGTGGTCGCGGATGAAGACTGGATTACTGCCGTAACCGCAATACCAAGAAGCACCGCCATAATTCGTTTCGAAGTCAGCTTCTCTAAAATCTGTTCCAGCTTACCTCCCGATAATTTTGCAAGACCATCTCCCATCGCATCCATTCCATACAGGAACATCGCGAGACCGCCAATCATTGTCAGAACACTGAATATGTTCATACTCTCTCTCCTTTATACTTTGTGCAGGCAGCCTGTCCATTCCAAATGAACAAGCGCCACCTTCTTTCTTAGGTTCGAGAGTATCATATCGTACGAATGTAAAATATAAATGTAATGTTATGTAAAGTTTATGTAAAATTGAAAAGCAGACTCCTCCCTTATTTCTTGTTTCTCAAAAAACTTAGGAAAAAGTCTGCTTTTTAATTAATTCTGCATTGTATTTTTCTTATCATCCAAAGCGAAAATAATAAGTTCCGCAAGGTTTGTCGCATGATCGCCGATTCGCTCAAAATACTTGGCTACCATCAGCATATCCGCAGCCTGCTCACTGACTGCAGGATTCTTTCGGATCATCTCGATGAGTTCCTGCTTTACTTTGTTGAACAGTTCATCCACGATATCATCATGATCGATCACAGATTGCGCCTTGAGCATATCTTTCTCAACGTAAGCCTCGATGCTTCGGATCAGCATAAGAACGGTTTCACTTGCCATCTTTTTGATGTCGCTGAGATCCACAACATATGGCTCACTTGCCATCATAACAGTCATCTCAGAGATGTCTGCCGCATGGTCACCGATACGCTCCATGTCCGTTACCATCTTCATTGCTGCGGAAATCACACGCAGGTCACGCGCAACAGGCTGCTGCTGCATCAGAAGATTGAAACAGATATTCTCGATCTTCTTCTGCTCGCGATCTACCTCGTTGTCTGCCTCCATAATTTCTTTCGCCAAAGCACTGTTCTGTCCGATCAGTGCCTCGATTGCCTTCTGAATCTTGTCCTCTATCATGCTGCCCATATGCATCATTTCCTGGTTGAGCATATGAAGCTGCTCGTCGAATTTTGCACGCATTAGCCGAACCTCCCTGTAATATAATCTTCTGTCCGCTTATCCTTCGGGTAAGAGAAAATTGTCTTGGTATCGCCGTATTCCACCATCTCTCCGACAAGGAAAAATGCGGTATCGTCCGACACGCGGAGAGCCTGCTGCATATTATGGGTTACGACAACAACCGTATATTTCTTCTTTAAGTCCTCCATCAGTTCCTCGATCTTGGATGTCGAAATCGGATCCAGCGCCGATGTCGGCTCATCCATCAAAAGAACCTCCGGCTGTACGGCAAGCGCTCTTGCGATACAGATACGCTGCTGCTGTCCTCCGGAGAGACCCAAAGCGGATTTCTTCAGTCGATCCTTAACTTCGTCAAAGATTGCTGCGCCGCGAAGACTTTCTTCCACGATCTCATCAAGCTTTGCTTTGTCCTTGATGCCGTGGACACGCGGTCCATACGCGATATTGTCATAAATACTCATTGGAAATGGATTTGGCTGCTGGAATACCATACCGACTCTTTTTCTAAGAACCGTGGTATCCACACCCTCACCATAGATGTCCTCATCGTCAAGCTTCAGCTCGCCGGTGATTCTAACATTATCGATCAGATCGTTCATTCGATTGATCGTTTTTAGAAATGTCGATTTTCCGCAACCGGATGGTCCGATTAAAGCGGTCACGCCTTTTTCGCGAATATCCATATTGATATCCTTGAGGGCGTGATTCTCGCCGTAATACAGATTCAGATCGCGGACCGTAAGTTTGATACGTTTCTCCATGTTACGCTCCTTTATCTATCCTTTCTTAGGATTTAAGGAGATTATACACATGAAATGTAAAGTCTGCTTGCAAAGAAATGTAAAATCTATGTAACTATTCAGAACCAAGACCGGTGTTGAATAATTACTTGTTCCCCTTATCAAAAAACATAAGCAAAAAACTGACAAGAAGCAGTCCGCAGCATACCCAGATAATGCAGAATCCAAACTTCGCCGACAGATTGCCGCCGACACCTGCTCCGACTGCAAAAAGCCCGATAATTCCGAAATAATGGAGCGCCTGACGGATCTTCTCCTTGTTGTGTGTGCGCATGTAATCGGAAAGTGCCGCTGTACCGCTTCTCAAGTTTCCGATGCACATCGTGCTGGCGTATCCGTATCCATTGACCTTGCGGAAGGTCTGTACCTGCATCGCACAGGAGAAGGAAACCAAAACCGTCGCAACCATATTCGCCTCCTTCGGGATGAAACCGACCGCAAACAGGATCAGAATCTCCAGAAGCAGAATTCCCTGCCGCCAGTGAAGTTTCTTGGCATATTTGTATTTTGCCTGAAGACGCTCCGCAAAAAATACACCACCGGCGAAAGCCAGAAGTGGGAACAGATACTTGATTCCCTGCATCCACTCTCCCATCATCAGGTGCGTGCTCATCAATACGACGTTACCGGTCTGCGCGTTGGAGAATACCTCATCTCTTGTAAAATAAGTGTACGCATCCTGAAATCCTCCGGACAGCGCCAGAAACATACTCGTAATAAAAGCTTCCGACATCTGCACATCGGAAGCCAATTTTTTAAATTCTCTATTCATCATTCAACTTCCTGCCTTATCGATGATTTGTGATTCAACCAGATTGTCTCAAATAATCTGCTACGCAAATTCTGGCACAATCTGCCATATGAACCGGAAGTATTATAAAACGGGAATCCCAATTTGTAAAGTTATGGCAGCCGTTGTACCCTAAAACATACAACCGGCTGCCATATTTTTATCTTGCCACATCGAAATGCTTTGCAAGGCCTTTTGCAAGGAAATTAATTCCAAGTACAATAATAAGAAGTACGAAAGCGATACCGAATGCCACACCAAACTCACCCTTAGTCGCACTCAGATAAAGCTGAATCGTCAGTGTTCCGCCCGGCTCGATGATCTTCTTTATACAACCCATCAGGCTGTTCGGCAGTACCTTGAAGCTTCCTGCCGTAAACAGTAATGCGGCTGACTCGCCTACGATTCGTCCAACCGCAAGAATCACACCTGTGATGATTCCCGGCATTGCGGACGGAAGAAGAATGGTTCTTATCATGTGCCACTTACCGGCACCAAGACCGATCGCACCGCTTCGGTAACTGTCCGGAACGGTTTTCAATGCTTCCTGCGTATTTCTTGTGATCAGAGGAAGCACCATCAATACCATCGTCAGTGATCCGGTCAGAATACTGTAACTGAGTCCCATCAACTCTCCAAAGAATGTCAGACCGAAGAGACCGAAAATAATGGAAGGAATACCGGAAAGTGTTTCGGTTGCGAACTCGATCGCATTCACAAATTTTCCCGGTTTTGCATACTCATTCAAATAGATGGCTGCGCCCACACCGATTGGTGTAGCGATCAGCATCGTAAGAACAATAATGTAGAGGGTATTGACGATGTTACCCGCAATACCTGTCGTACCTTTCAGTACCGAAGTAACGCTGGTCAGGAAGGACCAGTTTACATTTGGCAGGCCTTTTACCGTAACAAATACCGCAATACCTAACAATAATGCGACAGCCAAAGCGGCACAGACATAAATGAGTGAAAGCATAAGCACATCCATCGGATGTCTCTTTTTCGTTTGAATACTAGTCATTTTCTGCCACTCCTTTCTTCTTCAGCTTCGCAAGAATCAGATTAATGATCATGATGAATACAAACAGTACAAGTCCGACGGTGAAAAGTACCTGTCTGTGAAGACCGTCTGCATACGACATCTCGCTGACAATCTGTGTGGTCAGGAAACGTACGGAGTTGAACGGCAATGGAAGATTTACCGAACCTCCGGCAACCATGTTGATTGCCATCGCCTCACCGATCGCACGTCCGATGCCAAGTACTACACCGGTCATGATTCCGGATTTTGCTGCCGGGATCAATACCTTAAATACAGTCTGCATATGGGTTGCACCGAGTGCAAGAGATGCCGACTTCAGATGACTTGGCACCGCGCGAAGGGAGGATACGCTGATGCTGATCACCGTCGGCAGGATCATAATTGCAAGTACGATGATTGCAGATAAAAGGTTGGATCCACCGGTGAACTGATGCGTGGTGCTTCCCGCAAAGATTCTTTTTTCAATTCGGTACATAAGCGGGTTCAAAAGCATCATACCGAGGAGACCGTAGATTACGGACGGGATTGCTGCAAGGAGCTCCACTGCTGGCTGTACAACTGCTGCAAGCTTTTTGTTTGCTACTTCCGTAATGAAAACGGCGGTCATAAGTCCGACCGGCACACCGATCAATACCGCTGCCGCTGTACCGACGATTGATGTCAGAATGATATATAGAATTCCGTATGATGCAGGATTTGCTGTCGGTGCCCACACTGTTTTGAATAATAAGTCAGTCACCCCGACACGCTCAAGTGCCGGGGTTCCCTTTATGATCATGTAAACAGTGATGGAAAGAACAGCTGCAATGGCAACGACCGCACACACTAAGAATATGATTTTGGCGATCAGTTCCACGATAGATTTTTTACTGCCTTTCATCTTGTTCCTCCTTAAAATCAGTTCACATCTGCGACATATCATAGATGCCGCAGATGTTACTTTTTACCCGGTTTTCTTCAAAACCGATATATTCTACTGTGGAATGATCAGTCCTACAGATGTGATAACCTGCTGGCCTTCCTCAGAATGAATGAAGTCGAAGAATGCTTTTACAAGGTCGTTCTGCTCTGAAATCTCGCCCATAGTTGCCATAACGAATGGTCTCTGTAATACATAAGTTCCAGCAAGGATGTTATCTTCTGTAGCATCTACGGAATTTAACTGTAATGCCTTAACAGTATCATCAACAACATCAAGTGATACATATCCGATTGCACCAGGAGTTGCTGCCACCTTTGCAAGTACTGCACCTGTGGAATCAAGTTCCTGTGCATATTTGCAGGCATCCTTTACATCGTTTAATTCCTCGAATGCATCTCTTGTACCTGATCCAGCCTCACGACCGATAACTACGATCTGCTCATCAGCTCCACCAAGGTCGCTCCAGTTTGTGATCTCACCTGTGTAGATCTGTGCAAGCTGCTCACTTGTGATATCCGATACAGCGTTCTCAGGATCTGTGATAACTGCGATTCCATCGATTGCTACGATGTTCTCAACAGCTCCGCCAGCCTTCTCATCATCCGATAAAGCACGGGAAGCATCTCCGATATCTACAGTTCCTTTTGCAAGAGACTCAAGTCCTGCACCAGATCCTGTGAACTCAGGAGCTACGGTAACATTCGGATATTTCTCCATGAATGCTTCTGCCATAGCGTTTGCAAGCTTCTCCATAGAAGTACTTCCTGCAAGTGTGATCTTACCACTTAAGTCTGCGCTTGCTGTTGTATCGGTTGTTGCATCTGCAGCCTGGCTTGTTGTGTTTGCATCTGCGTTACTGTCGGTTGCTGCGTTTCCGCCACATCCCATTACTCCGACTGCTACAACTGCAGCGGATAACATTGCCATCATTTTTCTCATTTTGTTTTTCATTTCTCATGTCCTCTTTTCTTCTTCATTTTGCAGATTGGATACTGCGAATCAATTCTTTTATTCTCTCGATTACAGATGCTATCTTAAATTCCTTCTGTAAAATGCATAACCAGCACTCCGTAAATTCTGTGTAAAAAGCGTGTGGAGTCTGTTGTCGTTTCGAAAGAGATGCCACTGCGTGAGAAATTCAAGCCAACGCCCTGATTTAAAGTTCATTTAAGGAATCGGAGATATAATTCTACTTATAGATATGTTAGAATGTGTTCGTAAAGAACGAGGAGGAATCACCTATGCGTTTACTGCTCGCAGAAGACGCCTACATATTCAAATAAAAAGGGACCAAACCGGTCCCTCTTAAAGTCTTATGTAGTACGTCAATTTTCGCAAAGCAAATTTTAATGGATTTAATGTAAAAAGCCGAATGAACTTACAATTGCAGCTTCCTTCGCCTTGCCTGAACAGATCTGGAAGAAGCAGATGATCTTGACAACCAGAATAATGATTGCACACACGCCGCCTGCCATCGGAACGATCACGGTCCAGCACAGAAGCAGAGAAACGATTCCTACAAGAATAGCGCATACCGTAAGCTTTAACGCCTCACGCACATGGAACATAATGTATTTCGAATCTTTTGCTGCAAGTAAAGCGATAATGATTCCGATCGTGCCGAGCAGATATGGAAGCATTGCGAATACCTTATGCTCCGAGATATCCTGCGGCGTAAACTCTGCAGTATGATCCTTTGGGTCTACATACGGAGCACCGTAAGGCGGCATTCCGTTACCGGCATAATTCTGCTGATATCCCTGATTGTTAAACTGTGGATTTCCCTGCGCGTTAAACTGTGGGTTCCCCTGCGCATTGAACTGCGGATTAGGATTTCCCTGATTCTGATTGTCTCCCTGCGGAGCAGCTCCCTCCGGCTGAGAATAGTTCTGCTGATTATTTCCACCCAGCGCAGCACCACACTTTGTACAGAATGCGCTGCCGTCTGTTACTTCACTTTGGCATTTTGGACATATCATGTTTTCTTCCTCCTCAAATGGTGTAATTTGTTTACTCATTATTGTAATGATTCCACCTTTCCATGTCAATGAAGGAACCTTTTCGTTTCCTTAAGATTCTTTTAACTTGCTTTAAGGTTCGTATTGTACACTAAGTCCATCAAAAGAAAGTTATCACATAAAGGAGTTTTAACATGAGTGATCAGATGATCTTCAAACGATATGAAATCAAATATATGCTGACCCGCGAGCAGAAAAAACGTTTATGCCACCTGATGAAAGATGAAATGATTGCTGACGAGCATGGGCAAAGCACCATCCAGAGTCTGTACTTTGACACACCGGATTACCTGCTGATCCGCCGCTCACTGGACAAACCGTTCTATACCGTTACAAGAATCATGCCACCCAAAGCTTCCTGATTACACTCGCATTACTGCCAGCAACCGTCTGTGCCATCATCCTGATGGTGAACGGTAATGTTGGTGCAGGCGTGGCAGTAGCTGGCGCTTTTTCCCTCGTGAGATTCCGTTCCATACCGGGAAATGCGCGTGACATCGGAACGATCTTCCTGGCGATGGCAGCCGGTCTCATGACCGGAATGGGCTATCTTGGATATGCAGTGCTTTTTTCCGTAATTCTGGGGCTTGTGATGGTAATTCTGACACAGACCGGATTCGGCATGCATGACGGGTCGGATGCCGACAAGACGCTGCGCATCACGATCCCGGAAGATTTGAATTACTCCAATGTCTTTGACGATCTGTTTGCGCAGTACACCACAAGCTGCAAGCTGATTTCTGTCAAGACCACCAACATGGGCAGCATGTTTAAGTTGCAGTATCATCTGACACTCGCGGATCCTTCCGCAGAAAAAGCGTTCATCGATGCGCTCCGCTGCCGTAACGGCAACCTCGAGATCAGCATCGCAAGGCAGGAGGCGAATACTTATGAGTTATAACAATACGAAATTACTGGCAGACAGTGCGACAAGCTGCAGCGACAATTCCTTAACTGTAACGGATGACACGATAACTATTTCTGATGAGGGCACCTATATTCTAAGCGGCAGCCTGAACGATGGGCAGGTCATCATTGATGCCGATGAAAATGCGAAGATTCAGCTGGTGCTTGACAATGTTTCCATCAATTGTGACACAAGCGCCGCAATCTATGTCAGACAGGCAGACAAAGTTTTTGTCACACTTGCAGACGACTCCGAAAATACATTAAGTAACACAAGTGATTTTGTCGCGATCGACGACAACAACATTGACGGTGTCATCTTCTCCAAATCCGACCTGACATTAAACGGATCCGGCACGCTCACCGTAAATGCCGCTTTCGGGCACGGCATTGTATCCAAAGATGATCTGGTCATCACGAGCGGAACTTATGTCATTACGGCTGCCAGGCACGCATTAAATGGTAAAGACAGCGTCCGCATTGCAGACGGCGTACTCACGCTCGATGCCGGAACTGATGGCATCCACAGCGAGAATGCCGACAAAGATGGCAAAGGTTTCATTTATATTGCGGACGGCACGATCACCATCAAAGCAGACTCCGACGGCATAGATGCCGAGGAAACTTTACAGATTGACGGTGGTTCTATGACAATTGCCGCAGGCGACGACGGCGTGCATTCGGATCGTGATCTCATTATCACAGACGGAACGATTGATGTGACGAATACCGTGACTATGTCATCCCTGATCTACGGGGATGATCACATGGGACGATAAAATGCTTACTAATGTCATTGTATCACTTAGTCCTAAATTTCTAAAATCCAATTTGAAAAGTTTCATATAACTTAAAAGGTGAATCGAGAATTTTCCCGGTTCACCTTAAGTTTACATCATTTCATTATATTTTCTTACTGTCCGAGTGTGAGCATCGTATTGATGCAGCGACCGGCTTCTTTCATAACCTTCTCATCCAACGCAATTTCTTCTCCGCCATCTCCGAGCAGACAGTGATATACATCACCCAGTGTGGTCAGCTTCATGTTGTGGCAGACACAATCCTTGGACAACGGATAGAATTTCTTATCCGGGCACTCATACTGCAGATGCTGAACGATGCTGTTCTCCGTTCCGATAATGAATTCCTTCGCATCGCTTTTCCTGGCGTAATCCATGATACCGGTAGTTGATCCACGGAAATCCGCTTTTTCCGATACTTCCGGAAGACACTCCGGGTGTACAAGAAGAAGCGCATCCGGATGAGCTTTCCTTGCTTTCTCCACATCGCGGACCGACATGCGCACATGGGTCGGGCAGCCTCCCTGAAGCAACTTGATGTTCTTCTCCGGCACCTGGTCGGCAACCCATTTTCCAAGGTTGCAGTCCGGAATAAATAAGATGTTTTTGTTTTCAATGTTGCGCACGATCTGCACTGCGGAAGAAGAAGTCACGCACACATCGCAGATGGTTTTCAATTCAGACGTTGTGTTAATGTAAGCAACTACCGTGTAATCCGGATACATCTGCTTGACACCGGAGATCAGTTCCACATCCATCTGCTCCGCCATCGGACAGCCCGCCTGTGCATTGGACAGGATTACCTTCTTCTCCGGCGAAAGGATCTTACAGGTCTCCGCCATAAAACGCACACCACACATAAGAACGGTTTTGTTCGTTGCCTGCGCCGCCTGTTTGCTGAGCCCATAGGAATCACCAACATAATCGGCAACCTCCCAGATATCATGACTCTGGTATGCATGTGCAAGAATGCACACATCCTTCTCCTTTTTTAACCGGATGATCTCATCCTGTAATTCTCTTGTTGTAAACATAATTTTGCTCCCATCATAAATGCCAGCCTCACAGTTGGCACAATCTCTCTTTCTATTGCTCTCCGAAAAAAGCGTTATCCCTAGTATACCCACTGTCTATTCTAGTGTCAAGACAGTAAACAAAATCTAAAACAACTCTTATCGCACACAACAAAAAATCCGGCAGATCTCCTATTTTCAAAGGAGTCCACCGGACTTTATTCCTGTCTTATCTAATTTTGAAACCACGGAAACTTGTGGAATGGAATAATCACCTTAACCTCACACTTGATGTCATCATAGGAAATATAAGGATTCTCCCAATAGCGCGCATCGAGTGATACCTCACGATTATCACCAAGCAGGAACACACATCCCTCCGGCACCGTAAACGTCTCGTCACACTCCGTCAAAACATCATCCGCAAGATACGCAGATTCATCGAGCGGCTCACCATCAATATATACATGATCATTCACAAACGAAACGGTCTCACCCGGAAGTCCGATCACACGTTTCACCATGATCGTATCCTCTTCCGCCTGGTAGAAATTAATAATATCGCCTCGTTGCGGCGCCTCACTTGTATATGCATTACGATCTCCGATCGTCCAATCATGCACCATGATGGTCGGCTCCATACTCTCCGACGGGATGCGTGCCATCATCAAAAAGAAGTGGAATGTAATATAGATTGCAACGAGGATTGCTCCGTAGATGCCCCAGCCGAGAAGTGTTTTCCTGCGGCTTGGCGCTTTGTTTTCATCCTTCACCAGGCTCCCATCATTCTCCTTGGCATCTGAAGCTTCTGTGTTTGCCTCTGCTGCATTTCTATCCTCAACAGATGTGTCTTCTGTCGTATTTGTTTCTTCATTCAGATCTTCTATATTGATATTCTGCTCTGTCATATCTGCACCTGTTCTTTCTCATGATTTTCTAATTATATCATTTCTCTTTGTGCATGACAATTTATAAAAATTATAAGTTCTCTTCCAGCAGAAGCACATCCCACTTCTTTAATTTCATTCCTGTTTCTGTCATCTTACCGTTTATCATGTCCTTCTTGCCTGCAAGACTCTCCGGCAGTACCTGCTCCTCATCAGTAAAATTCATAACATAATAGAAGCGGGTGGTATCACTGACTCTTGTGACAACTTCAAGCCCGGTCTGCTCCGGAATCACCGGATGAACGCCTGCCTCACTGACCGCCTGATCCAGGATCTTAGCAAGACCGTCCTCCTCGAACATCGTTGCAATATAGTATGTCTTGCCTTTTCCATAGGAATTTCTGGAAGCAGCCGGCATGCCTGCATAGAAATCGTCCTCATAAGCTGCCAGAGCCTCAGCGCCCTCCAGATGCATCAGGTCGCACAACAGACCGCATTCTGCCTCACTTCCGTCCGCAAACTTGGCTTTGTTCTTCTGCTCCGGAGCGAGTGCATCAATTTCCTCGACCCACACGCCTGCCATCTCACGAAGCGGTCCCGGATATCCGCCAAGATAGACGTTGTCCGACTGTCCGACGATTCCGCTCATGTAAGTCGTGATAAGGACTCCTCCGTTCTTCACGAAGCTTTCTAATGCTTCCTTCATGCCTTCTTTTACCATGTAAAGCACCGGAGCCACAACAATCTTGTATTTGGAGAAATCCGCGTCCACCGGGATCATATCCACACCAATATTTCTCTTGTAGAAATATTCATAGTAATGGTGAATCTGCTCCACATATTTCAGATCCTCGGAAGGTCCGCTCGTGTACTCAAGCGCCCAATAATTATCCCAATCGAAGATAACGCCGACCTCCGATTCATTTCTGGATCCAAGTGTGCGGTCACCGAAGCTTTCCAGTTCTGCACCAAGCTGTGCCACCTCACGGAAAACGCGAGTGTTCTCATCGCCCACATGCGCAATGACAGCACCGTGGAATTTCTCGCATCCACCCACGCTTCTTCGCAGCTGGAAAAACTGGATTGTATCCGCTCCGTGTGCCAGTGTCTGGTAGCTCTGCGCACGCATCTGTCCCGGTCGCTTCAGCGAATTGTACTTCTGCCAGTTCTGCTGGCTCGGTGTCTGTTCCATCAGCATGAAAGGTTCATCCTTAAGGCCTCGCATCAGATCATGTGTCATTGCGATGCTGCTCCAAGGTGTATCATATGCCGGATAATTATCCCACGATACAACATCCATCTCTTTCGCCCATTTAAAGTAATCGAGGCCCTTGAAAGTTCCCATCAGATTGGTGGTAATAAATGCATCCGGCTTCACACTACGGATTGCATCGCGCTCCATCTTGAAGCACTCCAACTGACTGTCCGAATAGAATCTGCGATAATCAATGGAAATTCCTGCAAAAGCCGTCTTCTCGGTTCCGATTCCGTCGCCTAACGCATTCGGTGCAACAACATCATCCCAGTCGTATACCGTATGTCCCCAGAATTCCATGTTCCAAGCTTCGTTTAAGGCATCGATTGTCTTATACTTATCCTTTAACCACACACGGAATGCTTTCTGGCAGTTCTCGCAGAAACACTCTCCACCGTACTCATTGCTGATATGCCAGCAGGTCACATGAGGATTATCTGCATAACGCTCGGCAAGCTTGTGTGCCAGTTCCCGCGCATAATGCTTAAACACGAGTGAATTCGGGCAGGCATTATGGCGCATGCCGAATTTGTGACGTCGTCCCTCATAGTCCGTGAACATAACTTCCGGATATTTGCGTACCATCCATCCTGGCAGCGCTGCTGTCGAAGTTGCAAAAACGATATCATAATTTTCTTTGGAAAGCATATCGACGATCTCATCCAGCTCGTCAAAATAATACTCATGCTCCGATGGCTGAATCTTCGCCCATGAAAAGACGTTGATCGTTGCGGTATTGATATGGGCATCTTTAAAAATGCGCATATCCTCCTTCCATACCTCCTTCGACCACTGATTGGGATTGTAATCTCCTCCGTAGAGGATTCTCTTAAAATTTGAACTCATGTTTTCCTCCTGTCTGCTTTATTATAATAATGGATTCTGAATATTCACTTATTATTACGGTTGCTTCTATTTGCTCCAATCATATACTATTTTTCATGCTTTTTATATAGCAGGATAAACCTGATAATATAACATTCCGAAACTATTTATCTTTCCTTTCTTCTATGCTAAGATACCTTGGTAAATATTGCGTCCTGCAATGACAAGGTCTGTTCGTGCACCAACTTGAAGGAGGTAGTCCTATGCCGATCTATTTCAGCAACACGTTGAATCATAATCCGTTCCAGTTTGATTCCATCGGGAACAACTGGACACAGGAAGCTGTGCGGAGAGCACAAGGTTACCCGCAGTATCATTATCTGCAGACCGAAGAAGGCTGCGGAATTCTTGTGCTCGACAACAAAGAATATCTGCTGCCGGAAGGACACGGAGTCCTGATCACGCCCCATATTCCGCATGCTTACCACTCTGCAACGCAAAGCGACTGGATCACATGTTTCGCAACCTTCGGTGGTTCTTTGGAGCCACAGTTATCCCATATCTTCGGGACGGAACGCATTCTCTTCACCGAGAAAGAACAGGCTGCGGAAATCAAAGCTGCCATCGACCGGAGTGTGACGCATTTTGAAACAGAACCTAATAATCTGCATCAGTTATCCTGCGACTGTTATTCACTTCTTCTTCATTTTTCAGGGGGATTTGTGAATTCAAATACGAGTGATCTTCCATGGGAAAAATATGTGCATCCGGTTCTAAAACTGATTGAGGAACATTATATGGATGATCTGACGACCGAGAAGTTATGCCGGGAAGTTTATGTGTCGCCGCAATATCTGTCGCGTCTGTTTGTACGCTACCTCGGCTGCTCCGTGTACGAATATCTGACCAGTTACCGGATCACACGAGCCAAGGAATTGCTGCTCACCCACCGGGATCGCAAGATTCAGGAGATTGGACTTGATGTAGGTTATCCCGATGCCAGTCACTTTATCGTGATGTTCCGCAAATTTACCGGAATGACACCATCCCAGTTCCGGAAACAATAAATTTTCTGTTTCATCCGATCAGTTCATCCACCGACACCTGCAATGCTTCCGCAAGCCGGACAAGTTCATGTACATCGGGCGCACGCCTTCCGGTTCTGTATCCGCTGATGGTTGTCGGTGCAACGGTCATCATGGTTGCAAGCTGCTGATTGGATATGTTCCTTGCAATCATGATCGTATTTAATTTGTAGCCGAACGGCTCATGTTTATATTGTGTGTGTGATTTCTTTTCCATAGATTGATTATAAATATAGTTGTCAAAAAAAGAAATCCATGTTTTTCAATTTGATAATCTCATTCTATATTCAATTCAAAATACAGATAATGAATCTACGCCCTGCTTATGATTCTGAATTGTTGCATCTATAAAAATCAAATCCATCCACCGTCCAGCGTGATGATCTGTCCGTTCAAATACGCATGACCGCTTGCAATCGAAAATGCAAGCTCTGCCACTTCTTCCGGCCGTCCCATCCGTTCCGCTGGAATCTCTGCGATCAGATCCGCCCGCTCTTCTTCCGAAAAGCAACGGTTCATATCCGTGTCAATCACACCACAGGCGATCGCATTCACCGTAATCTGACTCGGTGCCAATTCCTTGCCCAAAGCCCGTGTGAAGGAATTGATTCCGCCCTTGCAGGCAGAATACGCAACCTCACAGGAAGCGCCCACATTTCCCCAGACCGACGAGATATTGATGATTCTGCCTCGCTTATTATGCACCATCGACGGAACCACGCATCGGCAGGTAGAAAATACGGAGGTCAGATTCGTTGCAACGATCCGGTTCCAGTCCTCAATCGACATATCCGTAAGCAATCCAATGTATGAAATTCCAGCATTGTTGATCAGCACATCAATCACACCAAACGCCTCAAGTGTCGCATCGACCATCGTCTTGACGAACGCATAGTCCCCGACATCCCCGATACGCACCAACACCGTCGTATGATATTGTTCCTGCAGTCTCTTAGAAAGTGTCATAAGTTTTTCTTCCGAATGCTGGCAGCATAATGTAAGCTGATATCCTGCACGCGCGAACGTTTCCGCAAGTGCGGCACCGATGCCGCGCGAAGCACCAGTGATAAGTGCAGTCTGTTTCATAATGATTCTCCTTCTATGAAGAACTAAAATATGGGTATAAAAAAGGATCTCAGAAACTTAATGAAAAGCCTCTGAGACCGCCCCTGCCAAGGATTCTCTCACCTATGTACCGGAATCCTTGAAATCGTCGGCGCGACAGGATTTGAACCTGCGACCTCTGCGTCCCGAACGCAGCGCTCTACCAAGCTGAGCCACGCGCCGAATTTCAACTGCCCAATTATATTATCACATACGTGCGGATTTGTCTAGATATATTTTTATTTTATAGCCGACACTCTAACAAAAAGGAATCTCCCACCGGAGATTCCTTTTTAAAGTATCTACGCTTCATCCTTCTCAGCGACCAGAATCACGGTCGAGCGGCTCGGCATCTGCACCTGATTCCAGCTATAATGCGTCTGTTCCTGCGGTTCGAGATCATCCCGATACTCACAATTTGTATTGGCAACGATCTTCCAGTGTAATCCCTGCGGAAGTTCCGGAAGCTTCAGTAAAAGCGGCTCCCAATAAGAATTCATTGCGTAAAATACAATATCATCCTCGGTATCCTGTGCATTTCTGCCGGCATACATAATACCGATCAGGTGTGTATTGAAATCTGTGTGATTGCGATACGGCTCTCCGTTATGAATACTGATCATCGGAAGTCCGCACAACGCCGGCTTCGTATCCTTGCGAAGAACCGGATGGTCCTTACGGAAATGAATCATAAAACGTACGAAATCATGGATCTCCTTGTATTCATCCAGGCGGTTCCAGTCCAGCCAGGAGATGATGTTATCCTGACAGTACGCATTGTTATTGCCAAACTGTGTATTACAAAACTCATCCCCGGCAAAGAACATCGCCGGTCCCCTGCTGCACAGAAGCGCTGCGAAAGCGTTCTTGACCAATCGCCTTCTTAAACCTTCCACCTCCGGATCCGCGGAAGCGCCTTCCACGCCGCAGTTCCAGCTGTGTCCATTGTTATCTCCATCGGTGTTGTTCCATCCGTTTTTCTCATTGTGTTTCTGATTATAAGAATACAGATCATAAAGCGTGAATCCGTCATGACAGGTCAGGAAGTTGACGGAAGCACTGTATCCGCGGCTTGCAGGATCATACATATCGGAAGAACCGGTGATTCTTGTGATTGCACGCTCCGCCATACCCGGATCGCCTTTTAAGAAGCAGCGCATGTCATCCCTGTAACGGCCGTTCCACTCAGCCCAACGGTTCCACGAAGGAAAGCTTCCAACCTGATACAGTCCGCCCGCATCCCATGCCTCGGCGATCAGCTTCATATTGCCAAGAACCGAATCGAAGGCCAATGCCTCAAGTATTGGCGGATTGTTCATCGGTGCACCGTTCTGGTCACGTCCGAGAATCGAAGCCAGATCAAAACGGAAACCATCCACACGATACTCAACCGCCCAATGGCGCAGACAGTCCACGATAAAGTTGCGCACAACCGGGTGGTTACAGTTCATAACATTACCACATCCACTAAAATTATAATAATGTGCATCCGGTGTCAGCATATAATAAATATTGTTGTCAATTCCCTTGAAACAGAAGCTCGGTCCCATCTCGTTTCCCTCCGCTGTATGGTTAAATACAACGTCAAGAATAACCTCAATTCCGTTCTCCTTCAGTTCGCGGATCAGATGTTTCAGCTCATCGCCCTCATGGTTATGCTCCTCACGAAAAGCATAACTGGTATTCGGTGAGAAGAAGGATACCGTATTGTAGCCCCAGTAATTATAAAGTTCCTCACCGTCCACGATCCGGTGGCTCTCCATCTCATCAAACTCGAAGATTGGCATCAGTTCCACTGCATTAATTCCGAGATCCTTCAGATACGGAATCTTCTGTCTGAGTCCCTCAAAGGTTCCGGCACCATCCACGTTCGAAGACGCATCCTTCGTAAAGCCACGCACATGTGCCTCATAGATAACAAGATCCTCAAACGGATGATTGAGCTGACCATGACAGCCCCAGTCAAACGCGCTTCTTACGACACGCGCCTTGTACACGAAATCTTTGCCGCCCTCCGGCCGCTCTCCCCACTGACGTTGTCCTGTGACAGCCTTTGCGTACGGATCGAGAAGAATATTATTTTTGTCAAAAAGCTTGCCTTTTTCCGGTTCATACGATCCGTCGATCTCATAGGCATACTCAAATTCTTCAATTTTCAGTCCATATACCAGAATCGAATACGTATTGCCGATGCGGTAGTTCTCCGGAATCGGAATTCTTGCATACGGTTCGTTCGCCTTCGGATGGAACAAAAGCAACGTACAGCTGGTCGCTCCGTGGGAGCTGATCGTAAAACTGACACCTCCCGGAACCACATACGCTCCGTTCATTCGAAAAAAGCCAGGCCGCACATCAAAGCCACCAATATTCTCCAGCGGCTTTAACGAATCCTCGCCCTTCACATTCTGTGCCGATGCATTATTCGACCATTGATTTATGAAATTCATACTCATTTCCTTATTCCTCTTATTCCGTTTTATTTTTCGCCGGTGCAGCATTTAGTTCTTATCTCCCAGATAAAGCATCCCCTCCGCGTCCAGCTGGAGTTCACTATAAGGTTTGCTGTACTCGTTCAGTTCCTCGATAATGGTTGCCTTGCGCTCTCCGCTTGCAACCGTCGGCTGAAAATCATTGACCGAATTGGTAGAACTGATCGTGCATGGTATCATCTTCGCCGAGATATTGTTCTGTAACTCCCCATCCACAAACGTGAAGGTCTGCTGGAAGATTGCCGTATCCTTTACCTGTGGATTCCGGTTGCCGCCGAAGCAGAAGTTTCCAAGACTGTAACAGATCATCTTGCCTTCGTACAATTCCACACCCTGCAGCACATGCGGGTGGTTGCCAATGACTGCATCCGCACCCCAGTCAATGATCTGATGTGCGGTCGTCTTCTGGTAATCATTCGGGTAATGATCCCCCTCAATTCCCCAGTGGCAGCATGCGATCACAAGATCTGCGCCCTCTTCACGCAGCTTCGTGATGCCATCCCGGATATAATTCGCGCGTTCCTGCGTCTGCGCCAGAAGATTCGCAGAGACAATGCCGATCACAATTCCGGATTCTGTCGTATAAGTTGCCACATGTTCATTATATCCATACACAATGCCGGCCTGATCCAGCACATTCTCCGTATCGGTCAGACTCTGCGGACCATAATCCAAAGTATGATTATTACCGAGACTGCAACCCTCCACAGAGCTTCCTGTCATGATGCCGACATACTCCGGCTTCCCCTTGAGATTCCATGTCTTCTCAACACGGTCCGTCGATTCCGTCAGAACACACTCCAGATTCACCAGTGTAAAATCATCCTTTTCAAAAATATCACGGACATCATCAAAGAAATAATCCTGTCCGTATTTGTCATAGTACTCGTGAAACGAGCCCGCATATCCATGTGTCTGTGTCGCACCGAGCGTACAATCCCCCGTTGCGGTCAGCGTCACGGTCTGAATGAGTGGCTCGGCTTCCTGCGTCTCGGTCGGTTGGATCTCCTCCTGCGCGGTTGTCTCCGGCTGCACTGTCTGTGTGTTCTCCACGACAGCCTCTTTTTCAGTCTCCTGCTCGGGCACATTCACGGTCGTTGTACAGCCACCAAGCAGTAATGCCGCCGCCAGCGTCCATACAAGTTGTCTTCTTTTGTTCATATACTCTCCTTATTCGAAGCATCTGCTTCGATACGTAGCAATGGATCTGTATCAGGTCACTACACCTGGCTTTCAGATTTCTTAAGGATATCCACCGTATGACTGCTCGCTCCCATAAGATCCATTCTCTCACAGGTTGCCATATGATAGTGAATAAATGCCTCGTATTCTTCCTCTGTCAAAGCGTTTAAGTACGGTCTGATATAGTTTGCCGCACCATCCGCCGCGATAATTTTAACGCGCGTCAATCCCGCCCGCTCATCCAGTCTTGCAATATCCTCTAATCTTACCATCGAATACAGCGGATTTGCAGCATCCGTGCAGTGGTATGTCTCATCGAGCATTCCTGTCTGCAATCCTTCCAATATGTGTCGTTCTTTGAATGCGTATGTGATCACACTGAACTCATTCATAATATATGCAACAAAAATGGTTCCGCCTTTTTTCGTAACACGCTTTGCCTCGCTTAACGCCTGCAGCTTGTCCTCTTCACTGTGCAGGTGATACATCGGGCCAAAAAGCAGCGTCACGTCAAAACTCTCATCCTCAAACCGCTTCAGTTTGAGTGCATTCCCCTGATATGCTTTCACACTGCTGCCCTTTTGTTTCAAACGTCCGAGGTTGTGCTTGACCAGTTCTACCGCCGACACATCATATCCTTCATTCGCAAGCGGTACCGAATATCTTCCGGTTCCAGCACCGATGTCAAGGATCTTAATGTCTGCACGCTCCCTTGTTTTCTCCAGTTCTCCGAGCGCTTCATGAATATAATGCATGCTGGTCACAAACTCGACATTTCCATGCCTGCTGTTCAGCCTTTTTTCCTCGTTAAATTTATTATAATACGCTTCTAATTCTGTCACTTTTTCCTTTTAATTCCTTCTTATTCTCGTACATTATGGCATCCGCACGAAGTCTGATATCTTCGATCGTCTTATCGTAGTTCTCATCATAACTTGCATATCCGCATGCGATCTCGATTGCTACATCCGGCTTCCGCTGGTTATATTCGCGTTCTGCCTGCATAAGCTTTATCTTCAACTCCTGCAGTCTCTTTTGGGACAATCCCTGCGTAACCACACAGAATTCGTCTCCGCCGATTCGGTATACCTTTCCATATCGTCCGTACACGCTACGGATAATGGTTGCCGAATCACACAAATATTTATCTCCACACTGATGTCCATAAGTATCATTACAATATTTGAGATCATTCAGATCGAAGGTCACAACCTGCGACTTTCCGGTCTCTGTATCATGCCCAAGATTCTCATCATACGCATTACGGTTATAGCATCCCGTCAAGATATCCTTCATTGCCATCTCCCGATACATCTCAAGCTGCTTTTCCTCATCAATATGCTGTCTGGTCTCCCGCAACGTCTCGATTCCAACCAGCAGGATGTAGATCAGAATACCGAATTTTCCGGTCTGGTTCGCATTGACCCTGTTGTCATAATAGGAATACATATCGATAGACATCGTGATAAGAATGCCAGCAAATCCAATCAGATTGACAATACTTCTTCTCACGTAACAATGCTGATATAAATTGATGCAGATACCGTAAAACATATAGATTACGCTCGCCGCAATCATAATGTGTGTCAGGATAACCGTCTGCTTCATATCGCGGATATTCAAAAACTGCAGCAATTCACAGATTACAATTTCCACAAATCCGTATACCAGAAGACCCCGGTACCAGAACTGATCCTGCAGATGCATAAACCGATGTACAAACATGACAAACATACTTCCAATCGCCATCAGGCAGGTGTGCGCCATATAGGAAGCTGCCACACGATTCTGCACCGCATAGATGAATCCCTGCGTCTCCCCGAGCGACCATACGCCCATAAAGCAGACAAGAATGCCTAAATACAGCACATCTGTCATCCACCGTCTGCGCATTCCAAAGAATCCCCAGAAACATAGCATACAGACACCGATGATGATAATGCCAATACACATAAGCATCGAAGGGAAAGAATCCTTCAGAATCGCATATCCCATCGCCACACCATTGCCCTGATAGAACTCACATGTCTTCTGTATCACGGACGGATACACCGGTGTTATGACAACCTTAACCGTTCCGCTTCGCTCCGGCATCGCAATCTGATTCCATACTGCACCCGTCGTATGACCAAAGATGGAATCCGCCCTCGTATTCGCATAGATCATGATATCATCCATATACACATGAACTTCCTGATGATTCGTGTAAAAAAGCAGATTGCGAGTTTTCGGCGTCAGCTTACTGAATTCAAACGTGTACAGCGTGCCACCATCTGCCCCCGTCTCTACCGACGCTGGGTCAATCCTGTGCAATCCCTTTTCATTTCCCGGATTATATACCGTCGCATTAGCCAGAAAAAAGGAGCTGATTGCAAGTGTTATCATAACGATCAATAAAACAATATATACTTTTCTTCCATTTAAATTCTTTGCGATCTTCATATTAAAATTTATTGTACCATAAAAATCGACAAATACCAACTGACAATCTGTTCAAAACCGCATACAATCCACGTTTTTTGCATTTTCTATTACAAAATACCCACTCCCTCAACTTACGTTCCCGCAATAACGCAACACATAAATTATGATAAAAAACCGGACGATATTGTCAATGTCATCCCATTTACGAATGAACATCGCCATACCATCCGGTTTTTCTTTCATTTATCCTTATTTTTAAATAAAGTTACTGCCCGATTGCTTTCTCGAAAGCCGCCTTGACAGCGCTCGCATCATCACAGATGATCAGTACCGCATACTGATCCTTCGCAAAGACAAGTCCGTCATCAATACGCTTCACTTCCTCCGGCTCATACTGATCCAAAAGTTTCCGGCGGTTCTGTCTGTGTGTCTCGAGACTCTGCTTCGCCTCATCGATATCATTCACATCTTTGACCGCTACCACAGCAATCTCATCTGCCGTTCCTTCCTTCGCATAGCTTAAGAAGAAACTGTCCACCTTGTCATAATCCAGATCCGAGATATAGGCAAACTGATCCGCCGCATTCTCATCCGCACTGCTCGCATTGAGCATCTCCGGAAGACTCTTATCTGCTGCCTCCATCGTCTGACGCAGATCATACATGCTGACGGTATCGCTTGTTTTTGTGCCGCCGCAGCCGCACTGCAAGAGTACGACCAAGGCAAGCATTACGCTGATTATTTTCTTCATGCATTATTCTCCTGTTGTAAAGGTCGCGGTAGCTCCATCATCAGACATTGTCATCGTAGTTTCAGTCACATCCTCTGCTCCCATCGCATTCTTTCCTTCACTGCCATCATTCATCGTATTGTCCATACCATTGTCATAGGTCAGATTTCCCTGTTCATCATAGGCACCGGTCTGCAAACCTTCCATCGCCTTGGTTACGGCATCGTTGATCTTCTGCAGCTGATCATCCGTCAGATTCTGTGTATTGTTGTTCGTATTATAGCTGCTGAAGGTAATACTGTACAGATAGTCGCCGCTATCCGGATCCGTTACCCATGAATACGTATTGATTGCATACGGCATATCTTTATAGTTGTTGTTCATCAGCATATCGCTGACAGAGCTTACTGCTGCATTGGCGATCTGTGCCTTCTCATCATCGATTTTCTCCTTGAATGCGATCATCAGCGAACCCTGCTGCTTATCCATTGCCTTACGCAAAGCCTTTGGAATATCATAAACGCTGTCCACGGTCTGCTTATTCTGATAAGCCATATTGTATTTTAACGAATTTGCAACCGGGAAGAATTCCTGATCCCAACTCTGCTCCTGACTCCACATATTGTTCGTCATATTAAAGTGCGCATAATTTCCGTTACCCGCATCGGAGTATATATCGGTTATGTACCAGTCACCGTCAATCTTGACAACATCCCATGAATGATACTTCTCATTATTGTGTTCCACCATACACTCGATATCCAGCATCTGCATGAACATACGGAAGGTTGTCGCATATCCGACACATACCGCATTGTGATATTTGAGAACACCGTAAGGATTATCGCAATCTTCCTGTGTGGTAGGGATAACGGTCAATGCTCCCTGATCATGCTGCAATGAAGATGTCATCCAGTCATAAACCGCTTTCTCCTTCTCAAAGTCGGACATGTCATCTTTTATCTTCATCTCTTTTAAGGCATCCTTTGCCATATCAAGCGTTTCTTTTTCTTTATCCGTCAGCTTCGATGTATCGCCGGACTTATACGCATCCGAGATATTAGTTGTCGGCTTGATCTCATACTGCTCCGCAATCTTCACATAATCTTCGGTTGTCTCCTCGTTCTGGTCTTCCTGCTGGGAGGCAACATAAGATTTCAATGTTGCAAGGTTAAAAGCGGAAAGCGTTGTACTTCCTACCACACCTGCAGTCAACACGACCGCAAGAACTGCCTTCCAGGCGCCTCCATGATTCTTCTTCGGAGTCGGTGCATTCGCTACCGTTTCATCTACTGCATTCATTGCAGCATTCGTTACATTCTCATTCGTCTCGTTCGTTCCCATAATCTTCTTCCTTTCTTCTCACCTTACTGGATTGTATGAATCAAATACATCTTCCATGTATTCCAGTTTTCGTTTGCTGTAAGTTGATTATAGCTGATAAATTTGGAAAATGGGGGAATTTTAAAGAAACTTAAAAAAAGCTTAAGAATGCGTCAGTTTCTTAAGCTTTCTTTCAAAATTTAGTGATCTTCCTCGATATGCTCGCGTCCCTGTGCGATAATTGTACGCACATGTCCGTCTGCCAGTGAATAGAAGATAGACTTTCCTTCTCTGCGGCTTTTGACCAACTTGTTCTGTTTTAAGATACGCAGCTGGTGTGAGATTGCAGACTGTGTCATATTCAGCGCCTGTGCAAGATCGCACACACATACTTCCGCCTCGAACAAGACAAAAAGGATACGGATTCTCGTAGAATCCCCAAACACCTTAAACAATTCCGCCAGATCGTAAAGTTCTGTCTCCTCCGGCATCGTCTCATTTACAATTTTTAACAGATCTTCATGCACACATTCTTCCATGCAGCATTCTGCATTTTCGTTTTCTCTTGCCATATTTTCCTCCTGGGGTCTATCTGACTCTTTTTATGCTTTTACGCCCGCTTGTTTTTTCAAACGGGGCTTTTTCATCTCTTTCTATGTCTTTTCGCCCCGCTATTTTCTCACAGTGGGGCTTTTCTCAACTCTTTATATAGTATTGAGCCCCGCCCGACTATAATTTCTTCGTGAAAAGCACGCGGATTGCATTCAATACTGCAAGCACCATAACTCCGACATCAGCGAAGATGGCTACCCACATGTTAGCGATACCGATTGCGCCAAGGATCAGGCAGATCACCTTGATGCCGATCGCAAAATAGATATTCTCATAAACGATGCGCATACATTTCTTTGCAATACGGATTGCCTTGGAAATCTTAAGTGGATCGTCGTCCATCAATACGATATCTGCGGCTTCGATCGCAGCATCCGATCCGAGCGCCCCCATCGCGATGCCGATATCTGCGCGGGAAAGTACCGGAGCATCGTTGATTCCGTCTCCGACGAAAGCGAGCGCTTCCTTCTCCCCTTTCTGTGCAAGAAGACGTTCCACCTGTGCCACCTTGTCGGCAGGAAGAAGCCTACTGTGGACTTCCGTGATTCCGACCTGAGAAGCAACCTGCTTCGCAACTTTATCATCATCTCCGGTCAGCATAACAAGATTGCGCACACCGGATGCTTTCAGTTTCTTCATTGCTTCCGCAGCATGTGGCTTGATCACATCCGCGATCAGGATATGTCCGGCATATGTGCCGTCGATTGCAAGATGCACGATCGTTCCGACGCAGTTGCAGTCACGGTATTCGATGGAAAGCTGCTTCATCAGCTTATCATTTCCAGCTGCAACCTGATGTCCGTCAACCGTTGCGATCACACCGTGTCCGCTAATCTCCTGTACATCCGTCACACGTGTCTGATCCAATTTCTTACCATATGCTTTCTGCAGACTGACACTGATCGGATGTGTGCTATGGCACTCAGCCAAAGCCGCATACTCAAGGATATGTTCTTCCTCCGGTGTGTACTCCGGCTTGCATCCTCCGTTCTCGCGATTCTCCTCGGTACAATTATGCTGATGGATACCACAGACCTCAAATACGCCCTGTGTGATGGTTCCTGTCTTATCAAATACAACCGTCTTCGTCTGCGCAAGTGTCTCCATATAATTGGACCCCTTGATCAAAACGCCCTGTGAGCTTGCACCTCCGATTCCGGCAAAAAAGCTGAGCGGAATACTGATTACGAGTGCACACGGACAGCTGATTACAAGGAATGTCAGCGCACGGTAGATCCATGTGCCCCACATAGCCGGATTGCCAATCAGCAAACTGATGATTGGCGGAAGAATTGCTAATGCCAGGGCGCTGTAACATACTGCCGGTGTATAATAATGTGCAAATTTTGAAATAAAGTTCTCAGATCTTGATTTCTTGGAGCTTGCATTCTCCACAAGATCAAGAATCTTCGATACGGTAGACTCACCAAATTCCTTCGTTGTCTGAATCTTAATGAGTCCCGAGAGATTGATGCATCCACTGATGACTTCCTCTCCGGTTGTGGCAGAACGCGGCACACTCTCTCCAGTTAAGGCGCTCGTGTTGAGTGTCGTCTTTCCCTCTACAATGATACCGTCGATCGGCACCTTTTCTCCCGGCTGTACAACGATAATGCTTCCAATCTCCACTTCATCCGGATCGACTTTCTCCAGCTGTCCGTCACGCTCAATGTTCGCATAATCCGGACGGATATCCATCAGATCACTGATGTTTCTGCGGCTTTTGCCGACAGCATAACTCTGGAACAATTCACCGATCTGGTAGAAAAGCATTACGGCTACACCTTCCTTATAGTCGCCGAGCGCTACCGCACCAACGGTCGCTACCGCCATCAGGAAATTTTCGTCAAACACCTGATGGTTCATAATGCCTTTGACCGCTTTCTTTAAGATGTCATATCCGATTACAAGATACGGAATCATGTATAACACAAGCTCGATCCAGCGATTCAGCTCCACCAGTCTCGTAAGAATGGTCAAAGCGATCAGAAGGACGATGGACACAATAATCCGCACCAATACTTTCTTCTGCTTCTTATTCATAAGAATCTCCTTTTCCCAAAATTAACACAAAAGGCACCTGCCCTATGCAGATGCCTCACATTTTATAAGTAGATTTCGCAGTCGTCTTCGACTTTCTTGCAATTCTTTAAGACGTCCTGCATAACCGCTTTGGCATCTACACCTTCTTCAAATTCCACATTCATCTTCAGTGCCATAAAGTTAACAGTTGCCTCCTTAACTCCGGCTGTATTCTTCGCAGCCTCCTCCATCTTATTTGCACAGTTTGCACAGTCAACATCAATCTTGTATGTTTTTTTCATAACTTATTCCTTTCTATGGGCTGTTCCCACCTCAATCATATTAATTATATATGAACATTTATTCATATGTTTGTTTCTATTATAGCGCTCTATGCGTATTTGTCAACATAAAAAATGATTTTGTTGTGTAGCTTTCGGTATCCTGTCACTTTCCATTTTGAAATACCTGATAATAATATTTTGTATTCCGGCAAATTTCTTTGCACCATCCTACTTGCGTAAGACTTATGTAAAAGTAAATCATCCGGTTATGCTATCTTACGTTTACAGGAAATACAAAGTATAGTAAGATAATCTGACAACACAATAAACACAACACTTTTTCTCAATGAAAAAGGAGGATAAAATGCTTACCTATCACCAGACAACCGAACATGAAAAGTATGAGATCAACGACTGGAAATATAGCGGAGACTATGCGATCTACAACAATCCGCCTTATGAAGATCAAAAGAAAACAGGTCGCGGATTTGCCAATACTGCCAACCATTTCTATTCCTTTTACGATAACGCAGCACTCGTCGGATTTATCAATCTGTCCGATGAGGGATCAGAAGTTTTCTTTGGCATCGGCGCCAACCCGGAATATTGCGATAAAGGATACGGACAGCAGATGACGCAGACCGCATGGAAAATTTCCCAGCAACTGTTTCCGGGCAAACCGGTGTATCTTGAAGTGCGAACCTGGAACAAAAGAGCAGTCCGCTGCTATGAGAAAGCAGGGTTCCACATCATAGGAGACCCGATCCATCAGGCAACCTCTGCCGGCGACGGCGTGTTTTATCATATGATAAGAGAAGCGTAAAAAAAGAAGGATTCATCGACGAATCCTTCTTTTCTTATGGTTTCTTTTAAGACATTCCGTTGACGGTCTTATATTTGTAGAGCATCTCCGCATGATTCTGCTCCTCCACCTGAATATCCGCCAGCAATTTGCGCAGATTGGAATCCTCAAAAACAAATACATTCGAATTGTACTCACCGGATACCATCTTCTCGGTACCGATGCAATCTGTCGCAAGGAAGCAGTCATTCTTCTTATCCTCAGAGTTTGTCATGGTGTCATACGTTGCCTTTGGCTGGTACGAAGCACCGTCACTATCGTTGACATTGCACTGTGGAACCTGGCCTTTTAATACCTGACCGAGTGAATCGTAGTGATGCTGCTCCTCTTTCTCAAGTCGGTCAAAGAGATCCTTGAGAACCGGATCCTTTGCCTGCTGTCCGTATCTGTGATACTTCTCAACACAGCTCTGCTCCTGTGTGCGGAGATCCTCAATTGTTGTCTGTTCTTTTTCTTTTAAAACCATAAAAGCACCTCTTTCTTTCAAATTTTTCATCTGTAGTATGCGTAAATAACCATCGTTTATTCTCTGATTCAATTAGCAAATGTGTGATTTCTTACTATACTGAAAAAGACCACCAAATATTTGACATTCCTTCAAATATTTGATGGTCCATATAAGTCATGATTCTTTATTTTCTATGTGTCTGCTTACTCTTTTATAGAAAGTAAAAATCCAAAATGCCTACACCAGAATCTCCTTCAGTCTTGCATCTTCCCTCAGTACCTGCTTTGCCTTATCCCGGTACTGCTGCTCATGCAGATAAGTGTAGCGGAACGGCTTGATCGACGGTGCGATATCGATTGCCTTCTCAAAATCTTCACGCTTCATCTCCAACGTCTTCACATAATCCCAGAATCCGGTCTGCGTAAAAATCGTATCTACGCGGCGATATCTGTGATCCTGCACGACGCTCATCAGATAGGTTGCCACGCCGACCTGAATTCCGTGAAGCTGCGGCTGCTCCAGCATCTTGTCCAAAGCATGCGAGATCAGATGCTCACTGCCGCTTGTCGGTGCACTGCTGCCTGCAATCTCGTTTGCGATACCGCTCATCGCAAGGGAATCCAGAAGTTCCTTCAAAAACAGATCTTCCTCGATGCTTTCAAACGGTGTGCGCACGAAGCTGTTGACCGCCTTTTTCGCGATCATGACTGCAAAATCATTGACTTTGCCATATCCGTGCTGCTCCTCGAAAATCCAGTCATAGAGTGCCGTAATCTTCGACACCATATCACCGATACCGGAATATAAGAATTTCTTCGGTGCACTTTTGATGATCTTCGTGTCGACCACGATACCATACGCCAGCCGCGCCGGAACGGACTTTCGGTGTCCCTCCACCAGAAGCGATGCACTTGCACTGGAAAATCCATCGCTCGATGCAGACGTCGGAATACTGATGAAAGCAAGATTGCGCAGAAAGCCGCAATACTTTGCCGCATCAATGACTTTGCCGCCGCCGATGCCGATGATTGCCTGTGTCTTTGCAGGCATCGAAAACGCAAGACTCGTCAGATCCTCCAGGCGCACCGTATCCAGTTCCTGATACTCAAGCACTTCCACCCCGGATTCTTTCAACGACTCCATGACATCCATGCCGAACATATCGATCAATCCGTTGCCAAAAAGTATGACAACCTTCTGCAACTGTGCATCCATCAGATATGATCCCAGATTATCAAGTACCCCCGGTCCGATCTTCAGGATGACTGGTATTGCAATGTGTTTGCTGTCCATAATTCTTCTCCAATCCATATAATAACGCTTTTGCGAACATTATACCATAGTATGTAATCTTTCTTCAATTATTCCCCCTAATCATCCTTATTTCCTTACTTTTTCAAAAAACATTGAAAAAGAAAAGAAAAGCGAATATAATAATTCCGCTTGAAATGAAAAACAAAAATTCCATGCATATAGTCAAAGGATAATAGATAAAAAGATGAAAGATTTAACGAAGGGAAAGCCATCTACACTGATACTGGCATTCGCATTGCCGATTTTCCTGGCAAATTTATTACAACTTACCTACAGCCTTGTGGATACAAGAATTGTCGGTTCTTTTCTCGGAGAAAATACACTGGCAGCAGTGGGCGCTACAACGACACTGAGCAATCTGATGATTGGTTTCCTGATGGGACTGTCGAATGGATTTGCCATCATTACCGCACAGAAATTCGGAGCAAAAGACGAACAGGGCGTGAAGAAATCCTTTGCGATGTCTTTAAAATTAGGATGTGTGATTGCTCTGGCGATCACAGCATTATGCCTTTTATTTTTACAACCGATCCTGCGCTTTTTAAATGTGTCAGAGGCTTTGCGTCCGATCGCAACGTCCTACATATTTATTATAATTGCCGGACTGCTTGCCACGTTTTTGTATGACGCATGTGCGGCAGCGCTTCGAGCCCTTGGTGATACCATTACACCACTGATCATTCTGCTTATTTCCGTATGTCTGAATATTGTGGGCGATTTATTCTTTGTGGTTGGCATAAAGGTTGGGGTAAGAGGTGCAGCAATTGCCACTGTACTGGCACAGATACTGGCTTTTGTCATTTGCTGGATCTACATGGTGAAACGTTTTGAATTGTTACGTCTAAGCAGAACCGATTTCACAAATGATAATTCCCATATGTTGAAAAATATGTTAAGCGCGGGTCTGTCCATGGGATTTATGAGTTCTCTCGTCAATATCGGTTCATTGACATTACAGACTGCAATCAACAAACTGGGAAAGGATATCATCGTTGCGCATACTGCGGCACGTAAAATTTCAGAGATTTTTATGATCATGTTTACCGTATTTGGTCAGACGATGGCTACTTATTGCGGACAGAATATTGGTGCCGGAAAAGCCGATCGAGTAAAGAAAGGCATCCTGCTTTCGATTTTTTATACCAGTATCTGGTGCACACTTGCCATTGTAGCAAGCTATACCATTGGACCGTGGCTTGTGTATATGGTAACCGGAAGCCGCAATGAAGTGGTAATTACGAATGCTACCAATTATCTGAAATTTGACACATTATTTTATTATGTGACAGCCGTAATCTGTGTGGTAAGAAATGCTATGCAGGGACTCGGCGAGCAGATCACACCGCTTGTATCCAGTTCGCTTGAAATGCTCGGAAAAATCGTGATCGCATTCACTTTAGTTCCGATGCTCGGTTATACGGGAGTGATCGTGGCAGAACCATTGGTATGGTTTATTATGGTGATTCCATTGGTTGTTAAAATCTTTCGGATGCCGATACTCCATAAAGCAAAAGAAATGCCTTAACTATGCACATGATGACATGATGGAATGAAAGAACAGGTGAACATATGAAGAAAAAAGACTTAGCGCTCGAAGTCATTGAGCGTTTGAAAAAAGAATATCCCGACTCCGGCTGCAGCCTCGAATACAACGAGGCGTGGAAGCTGCTTGTCAGTGTCAGACTCGCCGCCCAGTGTACCGATGCCAGAGTCAATGTTGTTGTTCAGGAATTATATAAGAAATTTCCGGATGTAAATGCGCTTGCTGACGCCCCAGTGGAAGAAATTGAAGCGATCGTTCGTCCCTGCGGACTCGGCAAAAGCAAGGCCAAAGATATCAGTGGCTGCATGCGCATGCTGCGCGATGTATACGATTCAAAAGTTCCGGATGATTTTGATGCGCTTCTCGCACTTCCGGGTGTCGGTCGCAAAAGCGCCAATCTGATCATGGGCGATGTCTTCGGCAAACCGGCAATCGTCACGGATACCCATTGTATACGCCTCTGCAACCGCATCGGACTGGTAAATGAGAAGGATCCAAAGAGAGTAGAGATGGCTTTATGGAAGATCATTCCGCCGGAGGAAGGCAACGACTTCTGCCACCGGCTTGTTGATCACGGGCGTGCTGTATGCACCGCACGAACCAAGCCATATTGTGACAAATGCTGCCTGAATGATATTTGCGGGAAGCATATGTAAGTCACATTAGGTTCAACATGTCGATAGGCATCGGAACGCAAAATTCCATATGCTCACCGGTCATCGGATGAGGAAACGAAATCTTATGCGCATGAAGTGCCTGACGGTGGATTGGATAATCTGCCGCCTTTTCTTTCTTTATTTCTTCCGTCACATTTTCCGCAAGACGATCAATCTGATTGAGTGCATAGTTCGGATTATAGAGAAAATCCCCCACAAGCGGATACCCAAGATAACCCATATGCACACGGATCTGATGCGTGCGTCCCGTCTCCAGCTGCAATGCCACAAGGCTATATCTATCTGTTGTCTGTAAGACCTGATAATGCGTGATGGCACGTTCTCCATTTTCAAAATCTACAATACGTTCCAGACAGGAACTTTCTTTCCTTGCAATCGGAGCCTCAATCACTCCTTTCTCCGGCGACACATGCCCCTCCACGATTGCAAGATACTCTCTGTGAATTCCCTCTGCTTCCAAACCTTCCTTCGACTTTGCCGCAACCATATGACTTAAGATTGCGCCGCTTACCATGTGCTTCGCCACAATGGTAAGCCCCGACGTATCCCGGTCAAGCCGGTTAATACAGCGAAAAACAAATGGCTTTCCCTGCTTTTTAAAATACCACGCAAGTGCATTGCCAAGGGAATTGTCATAATTATGAAGCGACGGATGAATCGGCATTCCGGCAGGCTTATTGATCACAAGCAGATCCTCATCCTCATACACAATATCAAGTGGAAGCTCCACCGAAACGATTCCATCTGAATTCTCCTGCTCGCGGATCTGCACCTTCAGTTCATCCCCGGCCTGCAGAATGGTATTTTGAAATACGCACACGCCGTTCACCCAGATACTACGCGGATCCTTTTTTAAATTTATGCGATTCTGCGTGGAATATCCCTTCGCTTTCAGAAAGCTGCTCACTTTCTGCGAGGCACTCTCCGGTCCGATTTTATATGTAATTGATCTGCATAAGCGTTCGTCTTTCATCGTCTCTCCCACAACTTAAAGCTTCTTTCTTACATCTTACCATATTTCGTATTGACATTCCTACATAAATACATTATAGTTTTACTACGTCAGACATACTACGACAGGCGTAGGATTGTCAGTCGTAGTATGTCAGATGAAGTATTTGATGTACTCCTAGAAGTTACCAATGAACTTCCGGGAAAATAAATAAACATACCAAAAGAAGGGAGCAGCTATGCAAAACATCAGCAGTGATGTCATTCGCGGCTACAATGACACCATGATTCTCTACCTTCTCTGGGAGAAACCATCCTACGGTTACGAAATTTCCAAACAGATCAAGACTCTGTCCGACGAGAAATACGTGATCAAAGAGACAACGCTCTACTCCGCATTTACACGCATGGAGCGAAACGGATACATTGAGTCGTTCTCCAACGCAGACAATGCAGCCGGCAAGCGGCGTACCTATTACCGCATTACGGATGCCGGTCGCGCATATTATAGGGAAAAATGCGCAGAGTGGCGGCTCACCCAGGAAGTCGTAGAAAAGTTTATTAAAAATGAGGAGGCATTTTATGGAAACGATTAGAAACTATCTGGAGAATATGTTCTTAAATCTCCCCAACACTCCGGAAGTCTACAAAGCCAAGAATGAGCTTTGGCAGATGATGGAAGATAAATACACAGAACTGAAAGCGGAAGGCAAATCGGAAAATGAAGCTGTCGGCATCGTAATCTCAGAGTTTGGTAATCTCGATGAACTTGCGGCAGATCTCGGCATTGCATCCTTTATGCACAGTCCACAGATGCAGCCAACCGGAAGACCTTTAAGCTTAGGAGATGCAAAAGCCTACTTAAAGGATTCCGCCAGACATGCATACCGCATTGGACTCGGTGTCATGCTTTGTATCATATCCTGCTGCGGACCGATCTTCTTCGATGCAATTGGTGGCACCTATTTTCATCAGACAGATCTCCTCGATGCGATCGGTGTAACCGTCATGTTCCTTCTGATTGCGATCGCCGTCGGACTGTTCATTTACTCTGGTGTACAGATCAACCGTTGGGAGTATCTGAAAAAAGAACCTATCGTAACGGATTTTGCAACAACCGATTATATCCATCACGAGATGGAGCACTATAAGCCAGGTTATGCGTTACTTCTCACAATTGGTATCGCGCTCTGTATTATCTGTGCAGTTCCGGCAATCGTTTTGGATGCGCTTTTTGCATCAGATCCGTTCTGGTCAAGTATGTCCGGTGCATTTGTATTAGTCCTTATTGCCTTCGGTGTCTTCTTTATCGTGATGGCATCGATCCGATTCGGCAGCTACAAGACACTCCTCGGGCTCAACAACGGGGCGACCGTCGGCGGCAATTATGTTCCGAGCCAGAAAAAAGAATATAAGAACCCGACCGTGCGGGCGATCATGTCCGTTTACTGGCCGACCGTCACATGCATCTACCTGTGCTGGAGTTTTCTGACATTTGACTGGGAACTTACCTGGATCATCTGGCCAATTGCAGCGATCATCCACTCACTGATCCATAATCTTTTGACGGAGTAAAGGAGGCTCTCATGAAAAAAGGCATATATCTTACGATTATTACAATTATCACTGTAATCTGCATCATTGGTGGTAGTCTCTACCACCTGGTTAATTTCTTCTCGTACTTTCCGTTCCATTCTACAGGCACGAGCACGAACGGAACAGAGGAAAACATTGATTCTGCATCCATCAAGCAGCTGGAAGGTTTTGACAACATCTGGGCAGATGTAGACGTATCGGATATCCTGATTACACGCGGAGAGGATTACGCGATCGATTATCAGGCGACCAAAAATATCGCACCGAAATATGAAGTGAAAAACGGTACGCTGACCATCAAACAGACGATCAGGCATCGCCGCTTTGGCGATTACGGAACCCACAACCGCTCCTGCAAAATAACCATAACCATTCCAAAAGGTGCAACGCTCTCTTCCATTGAGCTTGATACCAATGTCGGCGACATCAGCATTGATTCCATTGTTGCCGACGAACTGATTACGGACAGTAATGTCGGTGATACCAAGATCCAACAATGTTCGATTGCCTCCATCGAGACAGACAGTTCCGTTGGAGACACCAAAATTACCGATTGCAGCTTCTCTGACCTTGATTCTGACAACGACGTCGGTGATATCATTGTCAAAAGCGCGCAGGATCTCTCCGATTACGAGATGGAGCTTGACACCAATATTGGAGATGTCACCATCAACAAACGATCCCACAAACGCAGCTACGAGCAAAGCGGCGCTGCCGGATCCATTACACTGGACAACTCCACCGGGGATATTTCCTTATCCTATTAAACGCAAGGACCTGCCACAAAGGCAGGTCCTTTTCTTATAAAGAGAGTATACTTATATATTTTATGCGACTACTTTGCCGCCTAAAATCACTTTTTGTGTTGCCAGATCATCCTTCGATAAAATAACGCAGTCACCGAGTTTTCCAGCTTCGATGCTTCCGCACACATCATCCACACCGATTGCCTTAGCCGGATTATAGGATGCACAACGAATTGCTGTCTCAAGCGGAATATCCATCTTCTTAACAACCGTACGCACACAGTCCATCAGGTTTGTCGCAGAACCTGCGATTGTTCCATCCGCAAGTGTTGCAAGGTTACCATGTACCTTAACCGGAAGACCCCCAAGCGAATAATCTCCGTCTTCCATTCCGGTAGCCATCATACTGTCACTGATCATGATCATTCTCTCCTTGCCGAACAGAGAGAATACAACACGAACCGCAGACGGATTAATATGAACACCATCACAGATCATCTCCGGCATAACATGCTTCTGGTCAAATGCCGCTCCGAAAACTCCCGGTGCACGATGCGTGAATGCAGGCATCGCATTAAAGAAATGCGTCACATGATCCGCACCAAGCGCAAATGCTTTATACGCGGTATCATAATCGCTGCATGTATGTCCAACCGAAATATGAACCTTCGAAGAAAGCTCCTTAATAAATTCCTCTGCGCCTTCCGTCTCCGGTGCAATCGTAATCAGCTTCACCAATCCATGTGCAGCGTCCTGCAAACGATTGAACATCGCAATATCCGGACTCTTAACATATGCCGGATTCTGCGCGCCCTTCTTCTCCATCGAGATAAATGGTCCTTCAAGGTGAATGCCGCAAAGTCTGGATCCTTCCGGCTTGTCCGTCTCAGGCTTCGTATAATATGCATAGGCATTCTCACAGACATTGGCAAGTGTCTCCTCCGCCAGTGTCATGGATGCCGGACAGATGGAGGTAATTCCATTCTTTAATTCATAGGCACCAATTGCCTGTAATGCCTCCGGCGTGCCATCCGAGAAATCATGTCCCGCACATCCGTGAAAATGAATGTCCACAAGTCCAGGAATCAGATAATTTCCCTGCGCATCAATGACGGTATCTTCCACGATATCCTCATCCGTAAATCTGCCATCCTTAATCTTTACCTCTTTGTTTACAAATCCCTGATCCAATGTAAACACGAGCGCATTCTTAATAATCATCGTATTCTGCCACCTCAATCCTATAAATGCATCAACTGATTAACCGGTAATTACTTGATCGGTGCCTTCGAAAGTGCGGCCTCATCACATACAACCGTTACATTCGGATGCATCTGAAGAATGGAAGCCGGAACATCCGGAGTAACCGGACCCCAGAATGCGCGGGCAACAATATCCGCCTTACCTTCTCCATTTGCAACGATAAGGATCTTCTTCGCCATCATAATGCTCTTGATTCCCATGGTATATGCCTGTGTCGGAACCTGATCGATCGAATCAAAGAATCTTGAATTCGCCTGAATCGTACTCTCTGTCAGGTCCACGCAATGCGTCTCCTTCTCAAAAGCCTCACTTGGTTCATTAAAACCAATATGTCCATTATTACCTAAACCAAGAAGCTGTAAATCAATTCCACCAAGCTTCTTAATAATCTCCTCGTGTGCAGCACACGCAGCCTCTGCATCCGGATTCGTTCCATCCGGTACGAAGGTAGCTTCCTCACGAATGTTCACATGCTTGAACAGATGCTCATGCATAAAGTAATAATAGCTCTGAGGATCCGTGTGTGAAAGACCTCTGTACTCATCCAGGTTTACACTGGATACCTGAGAGAAATCAAGATCTCCCTTCTTATACCAGTCAATTAACTGATCATAAGTTCCGATCGGGGTAGATCCTGTTGCAAGTCCAAGCACACAGTCCGGCTTCATAATAATCTGCGCAGAAATAATGTTGGCTGCCTTGCGGCTCATATCCTGATAATCTTTTGCTTTAATAATCTTCATAATGGTGCCCCCTTGTTATATATTTGCCCGGTCATCCCAGCTCATACCTTTATTTTATCAGCAGTTTGCATCCGTTTCAATAGAGTTTCATCAAATTCACAAGCAGGGTTAAAAAAAAGGCAAGGTTCCCTTATTTTGCCAAAAAGGGAGCATCTGCCCGATACTCCCTCAGCATCATTTCTATTCTATTATTTGCCAAGTATCTGATTACGATACTCATTGGCGGACACACCTTCCTGCTTCTTAAATACTCTCGAAAAATGCGCCAGATCCAGAAAGCCGACCTGTTCAGAAATATCTCCGATGCGAAGTGACGGATCCTTCAGTAATTCCTTTGCATGCTCGATTCGAGTATGATTCAAAATATCGGAAAAACTCTGTCCGGTATGCCGGTTTAATAATTTGCTAAGATGCCACTGACTGACGTAAGTCTTCTCTGCGACCTCTCCCAGCGTTAGCTTCTGCGTATAGTTCTCTTCTATGTAGGTCAATGCATTCTTGACAATAAAGCTGCTGGATGCACTCTCCTTCTTGTCCTCATCCGCTGCTGCCTGACCTTCCGAATTCTCAGATGAAGCCGTCTCCTCTTCGCCTGTAATTCCCTTCTTCTTCAGATTCACGCACATTGCGCTGATTGCTTCTTCAAGCTCATCCATGTTAGAAGGTTTGAGAAGGAAGCGTGTTACTCCGAGTCGGATCGCTTCTCTTGCATACTCAAAATCGCGAAATCCCGTGAGAACACATATCTGTAAATTCGGAAACTGCGACTTGATAGCGGCGATCATCGATAAACCATCCATCTCCGGCATATTAATATCCATAAAGATGATATCCGGTCGATATTCCTCAATCGATTTCTTGCCTTCAAGTCCATCGTGCGCAGTCGCTACGACTTTGCAGTTCCACTTATCCCATGCAATACTTCGCGACAGACCTTCCACAATGATTGGCTCGTCATCTACAATCATAACCTTGTACATAACTATCCCCTCCCAAAGTATCTCCCGTCTATACGAAGTAGTTTAGCCTTTTACAGCTCCTGCTGTCAATCCTTTAATGATATTTTTCTGCAATAATACATATACGATCATAACCGGAATGACAATGATGGTAACGGATGCCGCCATCAGTCCGAAATCGGTTCCGTACTGGGAACTGATCTGCTCAAGCAATGTAGAAATCGGGAATTTCTTAGGCTCACGCATCATGATCTTCTGAACAAACAGATCGTTGTAAGACCACAGGAAACTAAAGATTGCTACAGTTGCAAGAGACGGACGGCAAAGCGGAACGATAATCTTTCTGAATACTTTGAATACATTTGCGCCTTCCATATAGGCGGCCTCTTCCATCTCAAGCGGAATACTCTGCATAAAACCGGTCATAACGATTGTCGCAAAGCTTAAGTTTCCGGCAATCTGCGGAAGAATAACTGCGATACAGTTACTTAACAGATGCCACTGAACCATCATCTTGTACACCGGAATAATCGTTGCAAATACCGGGAACATCAAACTTGCTACGATCAGTGCATGTACAAAACCTTTTCCTTTAAAACGGTATCTGGTAAGACCAAATGCCATCAGAGAAGCAAATATCATAACTCCGATCGTTACCGTACCGGAAATAATAAAACTATACTTGTAAGCGGTCAATACATTCAGTTTGCTGAAAGCATTCTCATAATTGCCCCATGTGAACTCCTGCGGAAGCGAGAATGAGGAACGAAGCACCTCAGCCGATGGCTTGAATGAGTTGATCAATACCCATACAAATGGGAAAATCGTTAACAACGCCCAGATAATCAAGATTACATAAATAACAATGTTGCTGATCTTAACTTTTTTATGTTTCTTTGCTGTTGCACTCATTTATGCCACCCCCTTCTTTGCTGCTTTCTTTCTCTGACGCTCGAGTTTCTTTTCTTCTCTCTCATCAGAATCCATGGTAAGGAATCCAACTCCCTTAGAAACCACGATACCTAATACTACGATCAGTACAGCAAGTGTTGAACCGTAATCGTAATCATTTAATCCGAAAGTCTGCTGATACATATATGTACCAAGGAAATGGGTAAGTCCCTGCGGAGCTCCGTTTGGAACCATAACCCAAGGTAAATCGAATACCTTCAGTGCTCCGGTTACCGCAAGTGTAACGGATGTAAAGAACACCGGTTTCATCATTGGCAACGTAATGTAGAATACCTGTTTGAAACGATTACATCCATCAATAGATGCCGCTTCATATATATCATCAGAGATATCACTGAGTCCTGTCAAAAGAATTACAAAATAGAAACCGATGTAACTCCACAATGTAGGAATACAAACCATTGCAAATGCAAGCTTCGGTGATAACCAGTTTACCGGCTCAGCGCCGAACTTTTCTAAAATCTGATTCAACATACCGCCATTGTAATTGTAGAACAATTTGAACAGCAGACCGATTGCAGTTGCAGAAATGACTACCGGGAAGAAGTACACGGTACGGAACAGCTGCTGAAGCTTCTTGATCTGTGAAACCATAACTGCCAGTACGAACGCGATACCAACCTCGAAGATAACCGTCAGGATCATCATTTTAATCGAATTAATCAGTGCTCTTCCCACGTCTGGATCTGTAAACATTCTCTTGTAATTTTCGAATCCAATAAATTTCCATGTTGTACCCGGCATCTCAACGATTGCCGTCATATTGTAAAAACTATTCTTTATATTCTCAACAAATGGTATGTAAAGAAAGATCAGCATAAACAGTAAACCAGGTACTAAAAACACCAGTAATGGCCATTTTTTCTTATATAACATCTTTCTTCCACCTTTCTCTTATTAATTAAATCCTAATTTTGGGTATAAAAAACGAAGGGGCCTCATTTGGGCAAAGCCCCTTCGTTAAATTTAAGACTGTATTACTGCTGTACTAAAGCAAGTGATTCATTGATTGCATCTTCTGCTGACATAGCGCCTGTAGAAACCTTAACGATATCAGATACAAGTGTCTTGTATGCATCACCGATACGTGAATCGGTTGGAGCCACGATTGCAGATGCACCGCTTGTATAAGCTGCGATAGACTGTGCGAATGGTGTAGCACCATCAACAGGTGTAACCTCAACAGCTGCCTGTGATACGGCACCAGTTGCTTCCCAATATCTCTGAACACCAGCCTTGCATGTATGAGCCATTACGAACTTAACTGCTGCATCTCTCTTGTCTGGATCATCCCAAGCTTTCTTTGTGATATAGAATCCGGAAGAGATACCACCAACTAATGAACCTGCCTCAGCCTTCTGATCCGGAACACCTGGGAATGCGATAACTACAGTATTGTCTGTATCCTCAATGTTACCTGCATACCAAGATCCATCAAGCTGCATAGCTGCCTGCTTATCACGGAATAACTGTCCTGTGTAAGCATCATCTACTGTGTCGGTATCCTCTGGGAATGCGCCCATATCTCTTAATGTCTTGAACATCTCAATACCCTTAACCCATCCTTCCGGAGCAGTTGTAGGAACAGATGTATACTCATCAACGCCTGCTGCGTAAAGCATTAAGAACTCGATCCAGTAATGTGGTACGTTATTTAAAGAACAAGCAATCGGAATAATTCCGTTATCCTTAAATGTCTTGATTGCCTTCTCCATAGAAGCCCAGTCAGTCGGAAGTTCAAGATTGTACTGATCAAACAGATCCTTGTTGCAATATAAGCCTTCCCAATATCCTGTTGTAGGAACTGCTCTCTCAACTCCGTCTGTGTTAGCTGCTGCTGAAAGTGCGGAATCAAGTGTATCCTTAGCGTAATCCGGATACTCAGCACGGATATCTTCGATTGATACTAATTTATCTGTTGCGATAATGCTGTCAGCGGTTGCATCTGTGAAGAACTGGATGACATCCGGCTCATTGCCTACAGAGAAATCTGCGTTTACCTGAGCTTTCCACTCTTCGTCTGATGTCTGTGAGTTATCTTCAATTGTGATGTAATCGTACTGATCCATAACTTCCTGATTGATTGCATCATATGTTTCCTTGTTAGGATCGGTACCACCGAACATAGATACGGTCTTCAGTGTTACAGGATTCTTAGCCTCAGCAGAATCTCCGCTGTCGCTCGCCTGTGTTCCCTTGTCCTCAGTCTTGTTGTCCGTGGCGTTTCCGCATCCTGCGAACATTGTTGCTGTCATTGCACCCACCAATAACATTGATAAAACTTTCTTCTTCATAGTTCATATCCTCCTTTGATCTTGTAAATGTTTATCATTTACTATACTTGTATTATACGGGCACAACTAACAAAAAGCATTAGACCGAGTTGACATTATTTGTTAAATCTTGCCATGTTCCCAAATTGTGTTTCTTCCTCGTTTCGTTTTTTTAACGAGGCAGCGATCCATTCTTCCACATAAGGCACTGTAATTGTAGAAACAGTCTCGCAGTCTTCATCCTGAACAATGGTAAGCCCATACTCTTCTCCATATACGAGACGTACTCTGCGGTTGACATTCTGAATTCCGATCGAGGTATGTTTTCCCGGAACCTTCGGTATTTTGCTCTCATCTCCCTCCAGGATTGCATGAATACGTTCTATATCCTCTTCCGTCATCTTTTTTCCGGTGTTGCGGACCTGAAGATATACTTTACTCTCATCATGAAAGACCTTAAGGTGAATCGTTCCGTTCTTCACGGACTCAACCCCATGAACGATCGCATTTTCCACAAGAGGCTGCAGGATCAGCGGAGGAACCATAATATACAAAAGATTGTCATCAATCTCTTTATCTATCTGAAGTCTCTGTCCAAAACGCATGGACATAATATAAAAGTAAGCATCCACACACTGCAGTTCTTCGGCCAGATGAATCTCCTTTACATTGGCACGATTCATACGGTAATCAAGCACCGTGGACAACGACTCGATCATCTTGGATACGATCGTATCGCCTGACATACGTGCCTGCCAGTTCATCATCTCAAGTGTGTTATTCAGAAAATGCGGATTGATCTGCGCCTGCAGTGCCTGAATCTGTGCGTCCTTGCGCGCCAGCTTCTCATCGTAAGCATATTCAAACAAAGACTTCACCTGTGCCGACATGCTGTCAAAGCTTTCTTTAAGATGTTGAAATTCCTGGTTTGGCATACTGCCTTCCACAACAACCCCCATCTCGCCGGCCTCCATCTTCTGTGATGCATCCAGCATTTTCCGGATCGGAATCTGAATATGATTGCGCAGGAACAATACCGCATAAGCAAAAAGCGGTATGAACAGAAGCAGCATAATAAATATGATGGCATAAAACTCATACAGACTTGAATACAATTCTCTTTTCTCTGCCAGCAATACAACTCCGATATGATAATTATCCAGTTTTTTCTGATAAAGATATCCGTTATATGCACCATTTTCTTCGCGCGTCATTTTCAGATTGCTGACTCCGTCGTACTGAGCAGTCAGACGATCTAATAAGGCCTTCTTCTTCGCATCCTCCGGATTGGTAAAATCAATCATCGCATCGTTATTGTTAAAACATACCAGCATATTACTGCGCACGCTCGGCGGTACATCACGAAAGACCTTATTGCGGTTCAGCTCCACAACAAGTGTTCCATAACAATGATAATCAACCGTTGTATAAAGACTTCGCACCAGAAAAATTCTTCCATCGATCACCCGCACGGTCGTATAGGAAGAAAGTGTGTCGATATCATCCTCCAGCTGCGGCTGGATCTTGTTGATATAATCGGAATAAGATGTTCCGGCTCTGGAAGAATAACATGCAGGAACTTTGTACCCCTCCCTATAATATGCATAGAGATTAAACCGGTCGCTTAGATTGAATTTGCCCTTCAGACTACGATTAATTCGCATTAGATAGTCGGTTTTGGAATACTCGCCCGACACGAATTTTCTCCAGGCTTCCTCCCATGTCTGCTCATAAGAAGGCCTCTGGCAGAACGAGATTGCATCATCGATACGAATGGACACAAAAGAAGCCGCACCCTCAAGCTCATCCTCCATAATGCCTTCTGCTTTCTCCACGATCCCGTCGCGATAAGAAATCGTCGTAAATGTAAAAAATACCAGGATTGGAACACCCCAGCATAAAATCATAAATATAAGGAGTTTTCGCTTTAACGAATTCGGTCTCTTAAACCCTTCCAGAAAACTCTTTTTCTCTTCACCCTTTTTATCCATGCTTTTTTCCTCTCGTAAACCGTTAATATTTTTCAGTATACCATGGTTTCCACAAAAAAAGCTACCCGGCATTCCATAAGGGAGGAGTTGGAATAACAGGTAGCTTTTTCAATTTATATAACAGTTATCTCTTTAAATCTAAGAATTTTTCATAAATCTCACAGATATGAGCTGCGTCTGCTGCATCCGGCATTTCACAGAAAATGCGAAGCAGAGGCTCAGTTCCTGAGAAACGGGCGATCACCCAACCGCCGTTCTTGAAATATACTTTGCTTCCGTCAAGATAAGAAATATGATCGATCTCAAACGAAAGATCCGGAAGAAGCTTATCCTCCATCAAGGTCTTTTGCATTGCCTGCTTCTTCTCGATTGTGAACTTATAGTCACGTTCCTCCATATGGATTTCTCCACACTCATCATGAATATCCTGCATAATCTCAGAAAGCTTCTTTCCAGTCACTGCAATCATCTCAACGAGAAGGGCTGCTGCATAGACACCGTCCTTGCCATTGATGTGACCATGTACCGTCAAACCTCCGGAAGACTCTCCTCCGATGATTGCACCAGTCTCCGTCATCTTGGCAGAAATATACTTAAATCCTACCGGCACCTCATAACAGGCCTCACCAAACCTCGCAGCAACTTTATCTAACATATGGGTCGTCGCAATATTACGCACGACTGCACCATGCCACCCCTTGAATTTTACAAGGTAGTAATACAACAGAACGAGGATATCATTCGGATGAAGGAAATTACCCTTGTCATCAATGACACCGATACGATCCGCATCACCGTCCGTTGCGATACCGATATCATATCCCTTCTCCACTACAAAGTTCTGTAATGCATGTAATGTCGATGCGGATGGAGCCGGAAGCTTACCACCGAATAACGTATCATGTCGCTCATGAATGGTGGATACCTCGCATCGTGCGGTCAGAAGAATCGTCTTGATGGAAGTCTCACTGACACCATACATCGGATCAACCGCAACTTTGAGTCCTGCATTACGGATTGCCTGCATATCAACCGATGCGATAATGTTGTCCAGATACTCATTCAGAGGATAAATCTCTTCAATATATCCGGATGCTTTGCCTTCATCATAAGTTACTTCCTTAACTTCTTCCGGTTTAATGTCAGAAATATAATCTTCAATGTCCTTCGTCTGAATCTCGTCCGCATCACGTCCGCCTGCAGTAAATACTTTAATACCATTGTAGATAGCCGGATTGTGGCTTGCGGTAATCATCATTCCATATGGAAGTTCATGCTTCATAACATAGAACATAACAAGTGGCGTCGGTGATGATTTATTGATCAAAGATGCCCTAATATGGTTCGCTGCAAATACCTGTGCAGACCACTGCATCGCTTCCTTGGAAAGGAATCTTCGGTCATATCCCATGACGATTCCCTGCTCCGCAACACCTTCACTTTTCATCTTATTTACTAATCCCTGCGCCAAAAGCTGAATGTTCGCTTTGGTAAAATCATCTCCTATGACTGCTCTCCAGCCGCCGGTTCCAAATTTAATCATACTGATTGCTCCTTTCGTTCATTGGGAGCGCCCACCGTTTTATCATCATCTGGCAGACGCCTCATTGTATCAACATAGCATCGAATGAATTATCCCATAACGATCTTCACCTTGTGACACGTACCTGCTTCCTGTACCGGAATACAATCTACCTTAGCATCATCAAGGTATACTTCCTTAACACCCTTCATAACACCATCCGGATTCTCAACTGCAATGTCAAACTCGGCACCTCTCCACTTACGGACAGCGGAAAACTCCTTCCAATCTGCCGGAATACATGGATCAATGTGAAGTTCATCAAAATCCGGACGAATTCCGAGCATATATCTGGTTGCCGAGAAGTACGCCCATCCGCCGCTTCCGGTCATAAACGGATGACGTGCGCGGCCGAATGCGGTATGATCCTTACCCATAATAAACTGACAGTAAGAATATGGCTCCGACTCACGGATCTCAATCTTGTCATTCTGATAATATGGACACAGTGCATTATAAAATTTCATCGCACGATCTCCCCGGCCCAACACACACTCTGCTGCCCATGCCCATGGATTCGGATGCGAGAAAATGGATCCGTTCTCCTTGACGCCCGGATATACTCGGGTGACAAATCCGATATCATCATCCAGAACCGTATAAGACGGAGCATTCAGCATGATTCCATATTCCGTAAACAGATATTTGTCTACAGAATCCATTGCCTTCTTTCCTTTCTCCGGATCTGCTGCTCCGGAAAGGACCGCCCAGGCATTCGATTCAAGATGTACTTTACCTTCCTTATCCTCGGAAGTACCGATCTTCTTACCATTCCTGGTCACCCCACGGATGAACCATTCCTTATCCCAAAGTTCTTCGTTACATACCTTATATACTTTGTCACGCATCGCAGAATATTTCTTCACATCCTCATCACGTCCAAGATATTCTGCCAGCTCCAGGAAATTGCTGATTGCCCAATAGTGAAGGAAGGATACTAACGCGCTCTCTCCTCCGCCGAGGTTCAGACAGTCATTCCAGTCTGCGCGGAGTCCCTTACAGATTCCGGTCGCACCTACCTGCTCCGCCGAGAAATCAAGGATATGCATCATATGTTCATACACCGTACCTTCTCCGCCGTCTGCATAGGTAACAACCTGATCCACGAAATCATATTCGCCGGTCTCCTTGATGTATTCAATAATAGAAGGAACCAGCCATAATGCATCATCCGAACATGCATCATCGATACCGTGCACAATGTCCGCCTTGTTTGCGGAAGGGATCACGGTAGGGGACTTAAATGGTTTCTTCTTCTCCTTGCCATCATCCGGCTCAAACCATTCCGGCTGGAACAGATGCAATCCATATCCCATGGTAGTCAGTCCGCGAAGCAGCTCCACGATTCTCTGCTTACACTTCTCAGGGTTGGAATGCGGAATCGTCATCGCATCCTGTGCCGTGTCACGATATCCGAGTCCCACACGTCCGCCGACCTCAATAAAAGAAGCAAATCTTGAAAACATAACATTAACTTCCGACTGATACAGATTCCATGTATTAATCAGTATGTTCATTCCCTCGTTCGGCGTCTTGATCTGCAGTCTGGAGAACTTCTCATTCCAGTATGCGGCAAGTTCATCGTAAGCAGCATCCACATTCTTCATGTCGGAATATTTCTCACGAATCTTTCTTCCCTCTTCGCGGTTGCCCTCTCCAAGCATAAATACCACGCGGACTTCCTCTCCCGGAGCAAGAACGATATCCTTCTGTAAGCTTCCGCAGTGATTATTGCCAAGCTCGTGAGAACCGCTGCATTTTCCGGTCTCAACCGCAATCGGATTGTCCTCAGTACGATATGATCCAAGGAATTTATCGCGCAGGCAGTCATATCCGTCCGGTGTAAAGTTTGCTGTAAAATACTGGAATCCAAACTCTTCATAGAACAGGTCATGTTCAATAATTCCATCCTCATAAGAAGATCCCGCACAATACAGACTCATCTGGAAATTCTGATTATCGATCATAATGTGATGGAACGAGAATTCACAGTAAGAAAAAAGCGATAATCTGCGTTCTTTATCGGTTGTGTTCTTCAATCGGACATCCCATAACTCAACCGGATCATTCATCGGAACAACGAGTGTCTGGCTTGCCTGAATTCCCTTGTAATCGCATTCATAAACGGAATAACTCATTCCGTGTCTGCAAGTGTATTTTGCCTGATCAAGAGGCTTTCCTACCGGCTGCCAGGAAATACTCCAATAATCGTCATCCTCATTATCTCTGATATATACATAATGTCCCGGACGGTCCATCGGAACCGCATTACCACGAAAACGCGTGACTCTGTGATATTCTGGTGTCTGGTAGAACATGTAGCCGCCTGCCGTATGGTTGACAACAACACACATATCCTTAACGCCAAGGTAATTCGTCCATGAAACCGGTAAATCTACGCGGTCAATGACATATTCTCTTTTTTCATTATCAAAATGTCCATATTGCATATAAAACACCCCTTGTACTTGTCTTTTTTTGTTCTAATCTCATTATAATGAACGACCCCCAAAATTTGTATTGCAGAGCATGGCAATATTTGTTTGAAATTGTTACAGTTGCAAAAAACGATTGTATTTTGACCGATTCTGATCGTGGCAGGTGCCAGCGGACTTTCCTCCGCCCAAAGTGCCATGCTGATCCAGAGCGCGATGATCATTGCCGGAATCGGTACACTGATCCAGCTTTTCCCATTGTGGAAGATCGGATCCGGACTGCCGATCGTTATGGGTATCAGTTTTTAATTCTGCTTTTTGCAGTATCGGAAGCACTTGGTATTATCAAAGTCTGATTCTTATGTGCATAAAAAGCCCTATCCGGTTTTCACTTTACCCGTGATATCGGATAGGGCTTTCGTCTTCTTTAAGTATGATTACCCAGCTGCCAGAATGCTACGGCACTGGCAGCTGCGACATTGAGCGAATCGACTCCGTGGGACATCGGAATCTTCACAGTATAGTCGCAGTCTGCGATCGTCTCTGTGGCAAGACCATCCCCTTCGGTGCCGAGTAGGATCGCAAGCTTCTCCTCGTTCATCAGCTGCGGATCATCGATACTGACCGAATCATCTTTTAATGCAAATGCAGCTGTCTTAAATCCTAATTCACGCAATATCTTCATTCCTTCCTCTGGCCACTTCGTATGTTTATCCACGTAAGTCCATGGAATCTGGAATACTGTCCCCATACTGACACGAATCGCACGTCGATAAAGTGGATCGCTGCTGGCTGGCGTCAGCAATACGGCATCCATGCCAAGCGCTGCTGCAGACCGGAAGATTGCCCCCACGTTCGTCGGATTAACGACATCCTCAAGGATTGCGATACGGGTTGCATGTTCACACACCTGCTGCACACTTGGAAGTGCCGGGCGGTGCATTGCACAAAGCATGCCGCGCGTCAGTGGAAAACCGGTCAGTTCTTTTAACACATCAAATTCTGCGGTATAGACTGGAATGTCCTTACACCGCTCCAATACAGGCTTTCCTTCGCCTTCTATATGACGTTCTTCCATTAGAATCGAAATCGGTTCACAGCCACTGTCTAATGCACGCTCAATGACCTTCGGACTCTCCGCTATAAAAATGCCCTCTTCCGGTCGGGCCCGATTGAGAAGTACAACCTCTTTCGTTCGCGCATAGATATCCAATTCCGGTGCCTGAAAATCGCTTATCTTTATCTGGTTGATCATATATGAGTTCTCCTGTTTTCTATATCATACATTATTGTTTATGCAAATTTTGCGGTGGCGGCTGTTCGGCGGATTCAACCGCCACCGCAAAATTCTCGTAATCACCTTAAAGTATAACATAAAAGCAGGATGCAACGCATCCTGCTTTCAACCACGATATGCACTCAAACTTCTTTATTCCTGATATTCTCCCGACTTATGTCTCTTAAAGAAATCCTTCGTCTCCTTCGCAACAACACCACTTAACGCAAAGAGAGCGATCATATTCGGAATCGCCATCAGTCCGTTGAAGATATCCGCGATCGTCCATACGGCACTAACCGTCATGTATGGTCCGATAAATACAGCAAAGATGTAAATCCAACGATAAATCTTCACGTGCTTCATATTACCGCCGCTTAAATATTCAAGACAGCGCTCACTGTAATAATCCCATCCGAGAATCGTCGTAAATGCGAAGAATACAAGACAAATCATCAGAACGAACGATGATACAACAGGCGGGAACGGGAGTCCCTGCTGAAACGCATAGGTTGTCACACCGACGCCTTCAAGTCCCTCTACCTGCCATGCACCGGTCAAAACGATGGACAGACCGGTCAGTGTACAGATGACAATCGTATCAATAAAGGTTCCGGTCATGCTGACAAGTCCCTGACGGACAGGTTCCTTTGTCTGTGCGGCAGCCGCAGCGATCGGCGCACTACCAAGACCTGCCTCGTTGGAGAAGATACCGCGGGCAATACCTTTCTGCATCGCTACAATCATACTTCCAACGATACCACCGGTGATAGCCTTAGGATTAAATGCAGCTTCTACGATCATAACAACAGCTGCCGGTACTTCCTTAATATTAAAAATAACCAACAGCACTGCAAACACAAAATAAATAATCGCCATAAACGGTACGATAACCTGGCTGACACTTGCAATACGTTTTACCCCACCGATCAGTACGGCCGCAACACAGAATGCAAGAATCAGTGAAGCGATCACAACCGACCAGGAATACTCTCCAAGGAACGGAAGAATCTTTACGGTATGCGCATTGTTCGGATCAAAGAAATTGTTGATTGCACTGGCGATACCATTTACCTGTGAGAAAGTTCCGATTCCAAATAAACCTACACATACACCAAAGAACGCGAAAATCTTGGCAAGCCACTTCCACTTGCTTCCCATACCCTGCTCAATATAGTAGAATGGTCCACCGAGACTGTGTCCGTCCTTGGCGACTACACGATACTTGACTGCCAGAAGACCTTCGGAATACTTGGTTGCCATACCAAGAAAAGCTGCCACGATCATCCAGAATAACGCGCCCGGGCCACCGGCGCATACAGCAGTCGCTACTCCGACGATATTACCGGTACCGATGGTTGCGCTCAAAGCCGTACATAACGCACCGAAACTTGAGATCTCGCCTTCTCCGCCTTCCTCGTTTTTGACCATCCACTTTAATGCAAGCGGAAGCTTACGGATCTGCAACAGCCCCAAACGAACCGTCAAAAGCAGACCTCCCGACAAAATCAGCACCATCAGCGGCACACCCCAGACAAAATTGTCCACTGCACCTAGGAAATCATTGATTGCACTCCACATTGTTCAATCCTACCTCTCTTCTTAAGAATATTAATTTCAGCATTTCAAAACTCCCGGATAAGATAGAATACGAAATAGAACTCCAGATTATGAACAAATAGAGTGGATATTCTATGTCCACTAAGATATTTCCGTGCACAAACACGAAAATGAAGATATTGATAGGTATTAAGATATCTTCTCTGTCCTGTTGCCTGAGAGATTCATACGTCTTACGTATGTTGCACCTTCGGCCCCCGTTCTTTACGGGTGTCTCCAGAGAGTCGATCCATTTACAGTTGCACCGGTCCGACCGGCACCTGAGAGTTTTACTCCTTCGGTAGACTTTCGTCGTTTTCCTGCAAACTTCGTCTCGAAATTGCTCTATAGAGTATAGTAGCGTGTAAAATTCCTTCCGTCAACTGTTTTGTTTCACACTTTACCAAAGCAGTGTATTATTTTTTCTTATATTATTTATAAATCTGTTCGCTCTATTTACACCTTTTGTGCGCCAACACAGCGTTTGCGCACATACAGATAACAGATTACCTGCATTACGATCGTAATGAGCCACGATCCCGGATAAGAAATAAACAGGAAAAACAGGGTACGATTGTGCGGAAAAAATCCATAAATCCACAAAATTCTTGTGCCGACCGTTCCAATCACGGACAGCACCATCGGCACCGCCGAATATCCCATTCCACGTAACGCTCCCGGAAACAGATCCATGATGCCGCACAGAAAATACGGAATCGTTGTAATAGAAAGAATCTCCATTCCACAGGAAATAACATCGGTCTCGCTCGTGTAGATACGAAGTATCTGCGGTCCAAACAGGTAAACACCCAATCCAAGCGCACCTGCCACAACGACCGTTAACCCAAGGCAATCCAAAAGTACGCGATCCATTCTCTTATACTTTCCGACTCCGTAATTCTGGCTCGTAAAGCTCATGCAGGCCTGTGTCACCGCATTCACCGATACATACAGAAATCCGAGCAGATTATTGGCTGCCGTATATCCTGCCATCGCAGTCGCTCCAAATGAATTGACGGATGATTGCAGCAAAACATTGGAAAAGTTAATCACCGTACTCTGAATTCCCGCCGGAATACCAACCTGAAAGATTTGCTTTACATAAATACCTTTGATTGCAAGCTTGTCAAAATGCAGCTGGTAACTGCTTTGTGTCTTACACAGACAGCGAAGTACCAACACGCATGATATAAACTGCGACATTACCGTTCCGATTGCGACACCGGCAACACCAAGGTTAAAAACAATGACAAGTATCATGTTCAGTATCGCATTGGACACACCTGAAATAATCAAAAACAAAAGAGGCCGCTTCGTATCCCCCACCGCACGCAGGATTGCCGCACCGTAGTTATACAGCATAAAAAACGGCATTCCCATAAAATAAATCCGCATATAAAGCGTCGATAAGTCAATGACATTATCTGGCGTATCCATAAGCTGTAACGCGCCTTTTGCAAAAATCACACCCACGATTGCCATCGCTACACCACTGATCAGTGCCAGCATGATCGATGTATGAACCGTCTCCGACATCTCTTTCTCCCGTCCGGCAGCATAAAAACGTGCTGCAAGAACATTCGCTCCAAGCGAAATTCCAATGAACAAGTTGGTAAATACCGCGATCAGTGCCGTAGTGGAACCAACCGCAGCAAGTGCCTCCTGACCACTGAAATGTCCCACGACCACGAGATCCACTGCATTAAACATCAGCTGCAGGATTCCCGACAACATGAGTGGCAGTGCAAAGGAAATCAATTTGTCCATAATGGAACCATTGCACATATCAATTTCGTATTTGTTTTTCTTCAACGTCTACACTTCCATTCTAACTTCAAAATTTGCGGGAACAATGAACAATCATGATTCTCCCGCATCACACGCAATGATACATAAGCAGAGCGCCCTGTCGGGCGCTCCGGATGATGGAATCTTACATATGATAAAAATGATACTTTGTTTCCGAATGATACTCTGTATTTGCAGGTACGACCGGAGACGGAAAATTCTTTTCATTTACCGCATTCGGATAGAACTGTGACTCAAGGCAGAATCCATGGCGATCACCATAAGTCACACCGCCTTTGCCGGTCTGTGTTCCGATAAAATTACCTGCATAAAACTGCACGCCACAGCAATCTGTATACGCATCCATGGCAATACCGCTCGCCACACACTCGGCCTTTGCCATCTGACGCATGGTTCCCGGCTTATCGGACAGTACATAATTATGATCGTATCCACCGGTATATTTCAACTGATCAAAATCCTCCCGGATATCCTGACCGATCGGTTTCATCGTTGTAAAATCCATCGGTGTTCCTGCTACCGGTACAATCTCTCCGGTCGGAATCGCATGGGAATCCACAACCGGTGTATAGGCATCCGCCATAATCTGTAACTTCTGATCTTCCATCACGCCACTGTCATGTCCGGCAAGGTTGAAATAACTGTGGTTTGTAAAATTCATAACCGTATCGGCATCCGCTTTTGCATCGTATGCGATATGGATCGTGTCCTCATCGTCCAATGTATAAGTTACGGTAATATGCATATTTCCAGGAAATCCCTGTTCTTCCTGTGGACTGTAATGATAGAAGGAAACAAAATTGTCACCGCTCTCCTTCATCTCCCACATCAGATGCTGAAATCCGTTACTTCCGCTGTGAAGACTGTTCTCGCCTTCGTTCGCCTCGATCAGCCATTCCTTACCGCCAATCGTTACTCGGGCACCTTTAATCCGGTTGCCGTTACGTCCAATTGTTGCTCCGAAGCAGCTCGTCCCTTTCTCGTATGCACCCGCATCATCATAACCGAGCACCATATCACACAATTTTCCCGCTTTATCTGCATAGAGAACCGATACCAGAGTTGCCCCAAAGTCTGTCACTTTCACTACTGTATGATTTTTATTCTCCAATGTATAAAGAGTTGCTTTAACCCCACCCGCCGTTGTTCCAAAAGATTCTGTTTTCATAAATTTACCCCCTGAACGAAATTTGGACTTGGAACGCATCGAAACATTCCAAGCCTATTTTATACCAAAAATCCGGTTTCTTCCATCTTTATTTACGAATATCTTTATTTTTCGTTTTATCTTTTACCATAAGGAAAAATCAGTTCCTAAAAAGAACGCTCCCGCCTACAGCGGATCGACCGAGCAGCCGATTCCAAGACCATCCGGTCCGATATGGCAGGACAGTCCACATGACAATTCATCACATCGGACCTCCATTCCCGGGAAATTCTCCTTGATCTGGTTTACCCATTCTTCCGTCACTTCCGCGACACAGCTTGATGCCGCCAGAAGATGAATTTTCCCCGCGTCATACGCTTTCTTAAAGGTTGTCTCAAATTCCGTTTTCATCGCATCGATCATCGCCTTACGCGCATTTTTCATACCTCGACACTTCTGATAGACATCCAGTGTGCCGGTTGTAAACTTCATCACGGGCTTAATATTGAGCACATTTGCGATTGTTGCCACACCAGACTTAATCCGTCCGCCCTTCTTCAGATATTCAAGCGTGCTTAAGCCGACGTAAATGATCATCTGTTCCTTCGTCTCCTCAAGCCGCTGCTTGATCTGCTCCGCGGTATATCCTGCCTTGATCATCTTTATCGCATCAAGAACCGATTGATGAAGCGGAGTGGAACAACGGCCATTGTCCACAACAAACACTCTGCCGTCATACGGCTCGTCCTTCGCCAAAGCCTGTGCTGTCATGCACGATCCGCTGAGTCCGCTGCTGATCGGAATATAAACGATCTCATCGTATTCTGTGAGCATTGCATCCCACATCTCCATCACGTCCTGCGGCGACGGCTGCGAAGTTGCCACATCAATGCCTTCCCGAAGCTTCCCGTAAAACTCGCTTCTTGTCATACTCACGCCTTCAAGGTGAAGGTCTCCATTCACAAGAAAAGGCATCGGAAGCACATAAATATGATTTTCCTGCGCCTCCTTCTCCAAAATACCACTGTGGCTGTCCGTCATAATTCCTATCTTCTTCAAATTTCTGCCCCCTTATTCATTGCATCTGTCAGTGTTCCACGATCAAACGATACTTATTTTATCCCAAAAGTGAAAAAAATACTGCTTTTTTATAAACAAGGCAGGCAATCAGATGATTGCCTGCCGGTAAGCTTCTGCATGTTCTGTTTTATTATAGTTGCTTTCTGCAAGTTAAGCAACCATAACTTTATACCTGAAAACTCTGCATGGTTTCCTGCAAAGAATTTACACTTTCCAATACTTCTTTTGTCTCCTGCGACATATTCTCGCTGGAATAGGTGATCTTCTGCAGATTCTCATTTACACTCGTTGCCGCATCCGACAATTCTTTCTGCGCCATACTGATCGAATCAATCATCTCATTAATTGAATCAACGGAATCACGCACACTTTCTGCCGAAGCACCGATGCTTTCACCGGCCTGATTATAATAACCTGTGTCCTTCTGATACTCGGTCACAAGAGTCTCCAATAATCGTTTTTCTCATCCGTTTCTCCTCGTCATTTCACTTTATGCAGAAATCGTTTATAACTATTTATTTAGGCTTTATCATAATAACGTGCTAAAGTAAAGAAAAAAGCCTATTTTGTATGCACAAAACAGGCTTACACAGTACTATATGAATTTATGTACACGATTGATCCGATTCGTTTAGACGGTATACCGGAAATCGCCTTTGATTCTCGGATAAGAATCGTTTTCGACCGGCTTTCTTTCCTCTGCAATAGCCATCCGAAAAACAATGATTCCAAGTACAAAAAATATTGCAATTGCACCTACACCGATATTGACACTGCCCGTAATCTGCGATACAACGCTGATCACGATTGTTCCGAGGAATGAAGCACCCTTGCCGCAGATGTCCATCAGTCCGAAATATTCACCGGATTTTTCCGCCGGAATAATCTTGGTATAATAGGATCTCGACAATGCCTGAATGCCACCCTGAAACATGCCGACAAAGATAGCAAGGCACCAGAACTGCCACTGTGTCTTAAGAAACATGGCAAACACTGCGATTCCCATATAGGCAGCGATGCATATGGTGATGAGTTTCGCCGTATCATAGCGCTCCGACAGTCTTCCGAAAAGGATTGCAAACGGAAATGCAACAAACTGCGTTACCAGCAATGCCAACAACAATCCGGTACTATCCAGTCCCAATGCTGTACCGTAAGCGGTTGCCATATCGATAATCGTGTACACGCCATCAATATAAAAGAAAAATGCGAGCAGAAACAGGAAGATGTTTTTCTCTTTCCGGACACTTTGCAAGGTCTTTCCAAGACGCTTAAAACTATTGTGGATCGCCCCCGGCTGCCGCTCAACAAAATTCTTCTGCTTGTATGTTTTAAGCAGCGGTAACGTCATAACAAACCACCAGATCGCAATGATTGCAAATGAAATTCCCATCGCCACTTCCATGCTGATTCCGATCCGGTCTGCACCGAGCACCAGCCCGAGGCATCCGATAAACGGGACACAGCTTCCGATATATCCCCATGCATATCCCTGAGAGGATACGTTATCTACACGGTCATTACTCGTCACATCGCCCAGCATCGAATCGTAAAAGATCAGGCTTCCGGAAAAACCAATTTTGGCAATCATAAAGATAATCAAAAAAATCAGCCACTGTTTTGCAAAACCAAGAGCCAGACAACCAATGGCACCGATCATTAAGGTTGCCGTAAAAATCGGCTTTTTAAATCCTTTTGTATCTGCCAACGTTCCGCAGACAGGTCCCAAGGCTGCCACGATAACGGTTACGATCGAAGCCGCATAGCCCCAATATGCAAGATAGTCAACCGATGAAAGACCTGCATTCTCTGCCAGATAATTGAAATAGATTGGCATAATCGTTGAGATCAATAAAACAAATGCAGAATTGCCGACATCATAGAGTACCCAGTTTCTTTCTTCCTTAGTCATTTTGAACTTCATACATTCTCTCCTCATTCTTCGTTTCTTTTCCACCAAACGTATAGTGGTAAAGAGCATCTAATTTTTGTTCACCTACCAGATAACTGTCATACTCACCAATCAGTTTTACCGCGCGCTCCAACGTAATATCATATAATTGGCGTAAAATTCGTGTACTGTCCTCGCAATCCGGATTTGCCTGAAAATTAACGAGCAATCCATGCATTTCGCGGTAATTTCCGGATACTCTGAGTAATGCATAGATAAACTTTCTCTTCCACCTGGATGGCGCAATCAGCAGATTGTTGTATTTTATCATTCCTTTTAGCGCATCCTCTACTTGATCTGGTGTGGTTCCCGGAAAGAAATCACTGATCACCTCTGCATTCTTCGCCGAGGTAACGATATGTCCGGTCAGATTGTGTGTGATCGGGTCATAACCATCCTCAATCATCAGGCTGCGGTCAAACTCGACTTCAATCTCCGCGTGCGATACGCCACTCTCTGCGATCTTGTCATCAATATATCCATGACAGGTTGTGTCCAAAACAAAATGACAGATAAATCCATACGCATACGCCAGATACCGCGCATCATGATCCTTTTCGCGGATGATTTCTGCCGCATGTTCAAAAAATTCTCTTCCGGAGTGTTCATGCATCCCATAACCGATTGCATTCACCGGATTGGATTTCAGCGGCTCATAATAAAACAGGATGTCCGGTCCGTGTAATCCGATATTGAATAACTCCTTGTTTTTCTCAATGATATTTTTCTTCCATTTTGGAACACTGTTTATAACCTGTTGTCCCAATCGATAATGTGCATATGTAGATGGCATACTTGTTCTCCTTCTTCCTTCTAATCTTATGTTAGCTTCCATCGCGCTCCCGCGCTATCAAGGTCATGTAAATATTTGTGAAATTATTGTAAAAAAGCAGGCTGACACAACAACTGCCAGCCTGCTTTACAGATTCATCTATTCTATTGTAAATTTATTGCGCCTTCTTATCCCTGACTTCTTTGGCCGCATTCTCATACGCCATCTCATAGAACAATTCCTGCGAATCGAGTTTCTTCTCATTTACCTTTCGATCCTCATAATTGCCCTTCGCATTCAGCCGCTTGCCCTTTTCATCATCCTTCATCATCGTATCAAACATGAAATCAAGTTTTTCACGCAGCTTATCGTCAAGAACCGGTGCAGCCACCTCGACGCGACGCAATGTGTTTCTGGTCATATAATCCGCTGAAGCGATGTATACTTTTTCTCTTTCCGGAGTTCCGAACCGATAGATTCTTGAGTGTTCCAAAAATCTTCCGACAATGCTGATAACCGTAATATTTTCGGTATATCCTTTGATTTCCGGAATCATGCAGCAGATTCCGCGGACGATCATCTCAATCTTCACCCCGGCCTGTGAAGCCTCCACAAGCTTCTCAATGATATCCTTGTCTGTCAGTGAATTAATCTTAATTCCGACATACGCCGGCTCATTGTTTTTCGCATGTTCGATTTCTTCATCAATCAGCGCAAGAACCTTATTCTGCAGACACTTTGGTGCAACCAGAAGCATATGTGTTTCCTCAATCGTTTCTCCGCGAAGAAGGCAGGCAAATACCTCCGCTGCTTCTTTGCCAATCTCTTCCTTTGCCGTAATCAGCGATAAATCGGTATATAATTTCGAAGTCTTCTCATTATAATTTCCGGTTCCGATCTGTGTGATATAAGACAGTCCGTTGTCTGTTTTTCTGGTAATCAGGCAAAGTTTGGAATGAACCTTGTAGCCGTTTAATCCGTAGATCACGCGACATCCAGCATCTTCAAGTTTTCTGGAGTATTCAATGTTACTCTCCTCGTCAAACCTTGCACGAAGTTCCACCAGAACGACAACTTCTTTGCCGTTTTCGGCAGCATCGACAAGGGCATCGACAATCTGACTCTTGTCCGCGAGGCGGTACAGTGTCATCTTAATGGATACAACAGATTCGTCCTTTGCTGCCTCATTCAGAAGGTTTGTAAACGACTTAATGTTTTCAAACGGATAAGAAAGAAGTACGTCCTTCTTCTCGATCTGTCCGATCAGGCTCTCCTTATCCTTTAGCTGATCTGTCATGCGTGGGCTTCTCTTTCCGAAAAATAAATTTTCCTTTCCCTGAACTCTCAAATAATTTTGAATTGCAAATACAAAGGACATATCAAGCGGTACCTTTGACATAAAAACATGCTTTTTGTCCACATTGACACACTTACAGATTTCGGTAACGAGCTTCTTGTTAATCTCTCTGGATAATTCCATGCGCACCGGATTCATACGCTTTCTCTGCTTGATCAGATTCTCCATCGCATCGCGGTAATCCATATCCTCATCATAAATCGTCTCTGTGTCAATATCTGCATTTCTCGTAATTCTAAAAAGTGACTTCTCCACGATCTCATACCTTGGAAAAAGTTTCGGTAAAAAGTGTAGGATCAATTCCTCCGAAAGCATAAAAGTTCCCGGTCTTGTCGGAATATCAATGAGTCGCTTGAATACATTGTTACTACATGGAATGATTGCAACTTTTGTCTTTTTACTCTTGGTTGCAAGCAATGCCACCGCATAAATCTCTTTGTTCTTCAAAAACGGAAACGGCTGCTGCTTGCTGACAATATTGGCAGACAGATACGGCGCGATCTCCTGATCAAAATAAGTCTCTAACAATTCTCCCTCTTCTCCGGAGAGTCTGTTAAAATTGATGATTCGAATTCCCTGTGGCTCTAATTCCCCCATCAGTTGTTCGTAGATCATATCTTTCTTTTTATCCAGAATACGCGTCGCCTCAAGGATTGCCTTTACCTGCTCCTTGCTGGTCATATTCGTTTTATTTTCACGGATTTCTTCGGAAGATTCCATCTGATCCATTAATGTACCGACACGAACCATGTAAAACTCATCCAAATTTGACTGATAAATCGAAGCAAACGTGAGTCTCTCTGCCAACGGTACCCTCGGATTACCTGCCTCATTCAACACGCGTTCATTAAACTTTAACCATGATAATTCACGGTTCATCATGTACGGTTCTGCCTTCTGTGCTTTATTTTTCATTTGATTTCCAATCTCCTTTTCCTGTATATCCGGGTTATTTATTTGCTTACGATTTTGCGATGATTTCAACTTTTCCAATCGATCAATCATCCATTGCAGTATCTGATTCCGAATCATTGTCTCTCCTTGATGTGAAATATGACATCTCTGCATTTAATTCAAAATTATACAGGAATGGGTGTTATCCTATCCATCATCTTTATGTATCGTTTGTGTAAAATATTCGTAAAATGATACAATAAAAAACATCTCACTCTTCACAGAACAGACTCACTAAATACTTTATAGAACTTTGCGTCCATTAACCGTCAGTTTAAAGGTCGTCCCAAGAATTTCTGCGGATTTTCTACAAAGCATCATGCGCTCGAGAAAAATTTCAAAATAGTCATACATGGAACAGATTTTCTCATCAATCTGCAGATTAAGTGCAATCACTGATTTGTCCTTGGTAATCTTAAGCTTTGATTCTGTCACCGCATAATTCACACGATCGTGAATGTCAAATAACGCTTTCTCTTTCTGGCGTACCCGGCTTCGTCTTACATCGGTTTTATCCGCAATAATGAGTGCCGCTGAAACAACATCGATTGGCCCGCCAGTCGATTCGTCATGATTTCCGATTGCCGATACGACCGTGATTCGATCCTCAAGCGGCATATCCGTTTTCTTTAACATTTCATTGGCAAGCAGTGCACCATATTCCGCATGGTGTGTGCGATTGATCATATTTCCGATATCATGCATCAATCCTGCAATCTTTGCCAGTTCAATATCATGTTCCGGATAGCCGAACCGTTCCAATATCTTTCCCGCCTGATGTGCCACCTGCATACAATGTGCCTTGGAATGATCCGTAAAACCAAGTTGTCCTAAATTCTCGTCGCCCTTCTTTAAATATGCGTTGATTTCTTTATTGTTTACCAGTTCCTTATATTTCAATTTTCAATAACTCCTTGTTCTTTTTCAGGTCAGATGCGACATCCCGGAGAAATCCGCACCAATGTTCCATTCTCAATTTTGCAATAGAGAATGGACTTTCGATTCAACGCCGGAATCAGATAGCCTGCTACCGTCTGCACCGCAATATTCATATATTCCAGATCCGTCTGAAAGCACAACACCTCATCCCCGGCTGCCTCTTTTATCTCTTTCTCATATTCCTTCTGCAACGAAACCATTCGTTCCTTTAAATCATTCATAGAATAAATCTGCGTATTTTCCACATCTTTGTCATACAACTTATATCGCCTGTTAAATGTTGCCTGGATGTAACGCTGCAAACGCATTTCATAGCCAATATGTTCCAACAGATTTCCTTGAAAAAAGCGACTGTGTGACATTGTAAAAAAGTCTTCGATATAGTGAAGGATCATGCCTAAGCGAAGCACCGTCCAAATATTTAAGCTGTCGCTTTGTTCCAGTTTCTCCAGCTTGTTTAGGATCATTGCTGCGGATGCCTTCCATGTATGTCCCATCAGATAAGTATGCACCAGAATATCCGGTAAAACGCTGCCAACCAGAAGTCCCACATGGCATCTGGAAGGCACCTCAATATTCATTTTTTTCGTAAATACAATATGGCTTTTCTTGTTCATTCTTCATCACATCCTTCTGATTACATGCTAAACACAAATCATTCTCTCTGCTATCAAGCTTGTGTAAATGTTTGTGAAATTATTGTAAAAAAACAAGCTGACATTACTTGTCAGCCTGCTTGCATCATCATCTATGGTTATTTTTTTACTTTCTACGAGCTATCACAATGTAACGTGTCAAAAACTCAAACAACCTACGGTTCGTCTCGGCATTCTTCTCCTCGGCCTCCATGTACTCCGGCAGCGGAATTCCCCGCTGGCACTCACCACATATATCAACACCAAGTATATGTTTCTGATCCAGAAACAGTGACAACAAATGCTCCAATAACGAAAGCGGCATCTTTCCCTGATTCCAGTTTGTTTCACAATACCGCTCGTCCAGCACATCCTTATCGATTGAGATATAAAACGGGACATCCATTCTTATTTTTTCTGCCTTCTCATGTCCCTCTCCCGCACGAAGCTCCTCCGCGGAAAAAGCAATCAATTTCTCTTTCAGCAGTTTCTTCTCCTTCGCTTTCAGCTGCTTATCGTTTAAGACTGCCTGAATGTCTGCTTTCTTGGGTCCAATCAATACCAACTGCTGCAAATTGGGATTCTCTAGCAGAACACTTCTTGCCCAATCGCCGCAGCTGATCATTCCATCGATCATCGGAGACTGCATATCTGTGTGATGATCAAATAAGATCAGTGAGAAGGGCTCACTGATACGGTCCGTCATAATTTTCGTCACATAATGATAATTGCCGGAATCTAAGAAATGAATCCCCTTGATTCCATACGGATCAATCCTCCGATGGATCTCTTCCTCAGCTTTCTTTGAGCAATACAGATCACACTCGTGGATGTCCGAGCAATCGATCCAATGCAGCTTATCATTGCGTGGGATGTTCTCATCACAGTATACATGAGAGAAATCCAAGATGAGGTGGCTGTTCCATAATTTTGCCAAATCATTCACCTTCCATCATAATTTATGTCCATCCCTATTATAGCACCGGATGCAAGCTGCCTCCCTGTATGCACAGATGCAAATATCATTCTCTGTTCGCTCAGCATTCTCATAAGTCCAAAACAGACCTTACATGTTTTCGTACCTGTCGAATCCTAAATACCGCGTTCCCTGAAAGGTCAGTTTTCCGAAGTCTCCCTCAGCCAGCATTCCATACTGCTGACCATCGACACACATCTCCATACGATCGCCGCTCTCCACCTCAAAGGTAACATAATAAGTTGTGTTTGTACGCATCGTTACTGCATGCGTCACCTCATAATTCGCATTATCCTGATAATGCGTTGTATTGTCTCTCTTGGATACGACTTTCGCATCCACCGTGAGTCGTGGCGACTGATTATTTTTGTTCCACTCCGCCAGACCCCGAATGATCGTAAATACTACAAGCACTGCTAGCAAAATAAAAAATATCGGAAATATCGCACTCATCACATCAAATGAACTATACATAATGTTTTCTCCTACTCATATTACAATTGGCGAAGAATCTGCTCGACTCTTCGGATTGCCTCATCCACCTGTTGTCTCACATGATTGATGCGATCCTGCACAAGCCAGTCCGCAACAACACCATCCAAAAAATAATCCGCAAATCGTAAAAAGCCATCATGATTAAAATCCAGCGAAATGTACTGTGACACATCCCTTAATTCCTTGCTAAATGTCTGCAGATCCCGCTTTGCCTGTTCCATATTGCGCTGCGCATCATCCATCTTGGAGCGTTTGACCAGACTCGTGATCAGACCTCCTCCCAGAAGATCGACAATTCCCCAATTCTTGGCACTGTTAAGTTGATCCTGTGCCGCGCGCAAACTGTATAATGCACGGTGGCCGGCATCGATTGCTTCCTGACGTTCTTTTTCATAATTATATTCCATAACCATTTCCTCCACAATATCAAATCCCGTATGTGATTGTTTTCTATGCTTTGTAGTTTAATGGATTATAACAAAGAAATAAAGGGATGTTGCAGCAAAATAAGTAGTGCTATTTTTTCCTCATCTTCAGCTTTAATTTGCGTTCAGCATCTTCACTCTCATTTAATAAAAGAAATCATCAACAATTACAGGAACGTTTACTGGCATACGCAAGTAAATTAATGAAATAAGAAAAATGCCGAAACATGATCAACGCCATCATGTTTCGACATTCTCTTTTATTTTTTAAGCTTAAATTTTCTATTCAATTACATTGATCCCCGAAGCAAACGTCCACTTCCAGTTACCAAAAGATGATGTATACGGGCTTGTTCCCGCAATATCATTATCGATCATAATTCCACTGCATGTAGAGTGAATTCTCCAATAAGGACTGTTTCCATATTTGCGGATCACCGTTTTCCCATTCACCAGATACTTATTCCCACCGGCTTTTCTCAAATCCCCCTGGTCATAAAGTCCAAGTTCTTCGAGATAATCTTTTACTTCATCCATCGATGCAAACTTACCGAAGTAAACAGCGACATGCGACGTAGCACTTCCGCGTCCATATACAACGACATCTCCAAGCTCTAAATCCGACAGTTTCGAAGCTCCGGAACTCTTCTTTCCGATTGCACGCTTCGTCTGCTTTGCCCATGAAATCTCTCCGTCTTCCGCAACACCGGTCGTATAAGTGATGCTGGAACCGCTTACCCAGGCACTTGAGCTTGTGGCTCCGACCTGAACATCCTTGAGCGCTGTACCGTTTTTGCCTTTGCTCTCCATGCGGTTCAATGCAGCCCGTGTATAACCACTGCAGTCACAACGAATCCCATCTACCACACTTCCGTAACTTTTTCCAAGAAACCCCTTACACAGAGTTTTGCGATAATTGTTTTCCTGAACAACCGCTAAATTCTTTTCTGTGTTATTTGTTGCAGCCTCTGCAGATACAGCGGCATTCCCCAATACCATCGCTGCGAGCAGCACCCCTGCAACAAGCTTCCTGCCCCACACCTTACCTTTCTTTAACATACTTCCTCCTAATTGTTACAACTTTGTTACTTAATCATAACATATCCTTAACAGAAAGTAAATTATTTCTTTTGAATTTTGCTATTTTTTCTTATCAATTTCCGGCTGAAACGCCTGAATATCATGTGCGATCTCACCACTTAAAATCAGCATGCTGATCAGGTTCGGGATTGCCATCAGCGCATTGGCGATATCCGAGAAATTCCATACAAGGCTAAGCGTCTGTGTACATCCGAAATACACAACCAGCGAAAATACAACTCTGTAAATCATATTGTATTTATGTGTACCCAGCAGATATTCAAATGCTTTTTCTCCGTGATACTCCCATCCAAGAATGGTAGAAAAGGCGAATAAGGCGATTTCGATCGTAACGAGCCATCCTCCACCGGAGCCGAGTACCGTCTCAAATGCCGCGATCGTGATATCCGATCCGGTCAGATATTCGCCCGCTGCATCCGTCATGCCAAGCACACCGGACGAAGCGATTGCAAGACCGGTAATCGTACAGACAACGATCGTATCCCAGAATGTACCTGTCATATTTATGTAACCCTGGCGGACCGGATTATCCGTTGTAGCTGCCGCCGCTGTAATTGCTGCTGACCCCATTCCGGCTTCATTGGAGAAAACGCCTCGCGCAACACCATACCGCATCGCATTCATCATGGATGCAACGATCGTTCCGCAAAGACCGCCGCCAACAGCTTCTACCGAAAACGCCATCTTAAAGATCATCGCAAGACCGGAAGGAAGATTGGAAAGATTTCCAAAGATTACGATCAATCCACAGATCACATAGAAGATTGCCATAAGCGGAACAACTACCGATGACACCTTTGCGATCGACTTGATTCCACCTACAATGATAAGCAATGCCAAAACCGTGATTACAATTCCGCTTGCCCATGTCGGTACTTGAAAAGTCGATTTAAGGGCACCGGAAATCGAATTACCCTGCGTCATGTTTCCGATTCCGAAAGACGCAATCACTGCAAACAACGCAAAAATCCATGCGAGCGTGGAACCTAGTTTCTTGTTCTTGATTCCTTTTTTCATTGTATACATCGGTCCGCCGCTCATCTCGCCTTTTTCATTGACCTCACGGTACTTTATCGCAAGCATGCACTCCGAGAATTTCGAAGTCAGACCAAATGCGGCAGATATCCACATCCAAACGAGTGCTCCCGGTCCACCGGACACCATTGCTGTCGCAACACCGACGATATTACCGGTTCCAATCGTTGCGGCAAGCGCCGTGGTGAGTGCCGAAAACGGGGATACATCACCCTCGCCGCGGTTCTTGGTGCGCGCCTCCTTACTCAGTGTACTTTTTAGTGCATATCCAAGATTTCTCCAGGTCAGAAATCTCGTTCGAAATGTCAGGAAAATGCCGGTTCCAACCAACAGGATCAGCATCACCGGTCCCCAGACGAAGTCATCAATTGTTGAGATCATACTGCTTAATTTTTCCATACCCCATTTTCTCCCTTTCCTCCAAAATGCAAAAAGAGCGATATGTGAACCACATCGCTCTTTTGTCTTGAAATATTTAATTAACGTTAATTTAATCCTTATTTCGAGAATTGTCAAGCGAAATCTTACGAGTTCCCGAATCGTAAACACAAAATTCACTCTTGCATTTTTATTTTCCAGGTTCTAAGATAGGCAGTTAGAAAGAAAGGGTGATTTTATGCAGATCAGTATACTTTTAATGGAACAGATTTTTGAGCTTTTTCTCATGATACTAATGGGATTTATCATTGTAAAGGCAGGAATTGTCAAAGAAGAAGACAGCAAAGTATTATCCAAAATCATACTCTACCTCATCATTCCATGCGTTATTATAAATGCTTTTCAGGTAAATTACACAAAGGAAACCGTAAACGGCCTTCTGCTTGCACTTGTTGCATCCATATTACTTCAGATCATTCTTCTGCTTGTTGTTTCTCTTATCAGCAGACTGTTTTCCCTAAACGAAGTAGAATCTGCATCCATCTATTACTCCAACTCTGGAAATCTGATTGTGCCTATCGTAACTTTCGTTCTGGGGCAGAAATGGATCCTGTATGGCTGTGTCTTCATGAGCATACAGCTTATTTTTCTTTGGACACACTGCAAAAAGATCATAAGCCGTGAATCTTCCTATGATTGGAAGAAAATCCTCCTGAATATCAATATGATTTCTATCGCCATCGGCATCGTTTTATTTTTTGCTAAAATCCGTCTGCCGGAGATTCTTACCGACACACTCTCCAGTGTTGGCAGCATGATCGGACCAGCCAGTATGATTGTAACCGGAATGCTTTTTGCCGGAATGAACATGAAAGATATTTTTGCAAACAAACGCGTATATTTCATATCCGCACTTCGTATGATCGTCATTCCATTGATCGCGCTGCTGCTTATTAAAATAAGCCATCTTACCACCCTCTCTTCCGATGCTCCGAAAATTATGCTCATCGTCTTTCTTGCGGTAATCACGCCATCTGCGTCCACCGTTACACAAATGTGCCAGGTATATGGGAACGATGCGCATTATGCCAGCGCGATCAATGTTGTAACCACTCTATGTGCTATCGTGACAATGCCTCTTATGGTGTTATTGTTTTCCTTCATTTAGCATCTGTCGGCTTCACATGGAGATCTCGTCGATTAAGGCTAATTCTTCCTGTGTAAAATCGGCAGCCTGCATCACTTTCAGATCCTCGATGATCTGCTGCGGCTTCGATGCCCCGATCAGCACACTCGTCACGTCATCATCTTTTACCACCCACTTGAGTGCCATCTGTGCCAGCGTCTCGCCTCTTTGTGCTGCCAGATCATTTAATCTCCGGATCTGATCCAGCCGTGCATCAAGCTGATCCTTGTGCAGGAATCTTCCATCCGTCATGATTCTGCTGTCATCCGGAATTCCATTTAAATAACGGTCCGTGAGCATGCCCTGCGCCAGCGGGCTGAATGAAATAATGCCTTTGCCGCACTCTCTTGCAGCCTGTTTTAAACCATTGTTCTCAATGGTACGATTAAAGATATTGTAAGAATTCTGATTGATGACAAACGGACATTTCAGGTCGGTAAGGATCGCACAGGCCTTCTTCATGGTCTCTCCGTCATAATTTGACAGACCGGCATATAAAGCTTTTCCGCTTTTTACAATCTGATCCAATGCGCCCATGGTCTCCTCAAGAGGCGTATTCGGGTCCATTCTGTGATGATAAAAAATATCCACATACTCAAGACCGAGACGCTTTAAGCTCTGGTCAAGGCTTGCGATCAGATACTTTCGGCAGCCCCAGTCCCCATAAGGGCCTTGCCACATATCAAATCCGGCTTTGGTGCTGATGAGCAGTTCATCGCGGTATGCCCCCAGTTCCTCTTTAAGGATCATGCCGAGGTGCTTCTCCGCACTGCCGGCTTCCGGTCCGTAATTGTTTGCCAAATCAAAGTGTGTGATACCATGATCAAATGCGGTAAAGCACATCTGCTTCATATTATCATAAGAAGAAAAATCGCCAAAATTGTGCCAGAATCCAAGTGATACAATCGGCAGCTTCAAACCGCTTTTGCCGCATCGGTTGTACTTCATTGTGTCATATCTTTTTTCGTCTGCTGTATACATCCTTACCTCCTGCTATACAAATCCTTTAATTAATTCTATCATACCACCTCAAGTACACTTAAGCGCAAGCCTATTCCGTGATAAACTTATCCTATATTTTTGTAAGGAGAATCTCTATGGAAAAGGGTAATCAAAGTTTAGTGGGGGCATCCTTTAGTAGAGTCTATAAGTAGGGAGAATCCGTAGGGGCATTTAGTAGGGTCTCCACACATATTAAAACAGGGCAGGAAATCTCTCGATTTCTTGCCCTTCTTCGTCTCTTTTCGTATGATAATTCTGCAACGAAATTCTTTTGAAAGGAGACATATGAATACTGCAAAAATATCGATGGCTGATCCTCGCTAATCACTCCTCTATTACTTATCATTCGGATTTAAGAATGGATACACGCCTTCACTGTCTGATGAACACTTATGATTATGAAGATTCTCTTTTTATGATTGATCCAAACTTGAGGGAACTTCGTGATTTAAAGGAACTTTATGTCCAATTCAATACTCGAAATGCTGGGAAGCCAATGGATGCCAGAATTGAACTCGACAAACTGATCAACCACTATCTTCATTGCGGCAATTCAATTTTCGTTGATTTTGCCAATCTTCTGATTCGAAACCATGCTTATATCATCAACTCATTTGTAATGGTTGAAAAATACGGGGCTGGCAAAATATATAGCAGCAGACTTTCTAATGGACCTATTGAATCCTTAAATCGAAAAGTTAAAGACTTGAAAAGACTCGGACGTGGCTATCGAAACTTTGAGCATTTTCGAACCCGATTCCTATATGCGACCAGGGACACCCCTGTTATAAATGGAATAAACGATTACAATCCCGTCACTTATTTTGATATGGAAGATTAAAAAATATTTCGTTGCAAAACAGATCAGGCAGGTCGAAAGACCTGCCTGTGTTATCTATTCATGATTCGATTTAAGAAGCCCCTACGGAATGCCCCTAAAAAACTCATAGATTTTTAGTTGTCGTCCCCATTAATTGCCCCTAAAAAACTTCGGGAAACCCCACTAAACTTTGGAGACCCAAAAGATTGTCAAAATCAAAAAAGCATTGTGCAAAGGAAACCATAACACAATGCTTTGTATTTCAAATTCTACAACTCCTTTATATTCCGCTTTGTTTTGCATAATCGATCATGCTTTCCGCAATCGTATCATCGATATAACCGTGACAGGTTGTGTCCAAAGCAAAATGGCAGATAAAGCAGTACATCTTTCTTCTCAACCTGCTCGATCAGGCGCTCTTTATCGTTCAACTGATCTGTCATGCGAGAATTTCTCTTATGATAGAATAAGTTCTCTTTTTCCTGTCCTCTGAGATAATTCTGGATTGCAAATACGAACGACATATCAAGCGGTACCTTTGACATGAAAACATGCTTTTTGTCCACATTGTCGCATTTGCAGATCTCGTTGACCAGCTTCTTATTGATTTCTCTGGAGAGTTCCATCTGATCCATGTGGAATTTATGTAAAATGTATGTAAATACAATGAAGTGTGAGCCAGTCCTGCACACGCAAAACAAGCTCACCAATTTCTCAAAATTACAAAAAGCGGTATCTCTGCGGCATCTGAATCATCACGCGGGTTTCCAGCCTGTGATACATATTGGTCTTCCGGTTCATCACAGGAATCATATAGCCAACCACAGTCTGCACCGCCATATTCATATATTCCAGATCCGTTGCAAAACAAATCGTCTCATCCTCTGCTTCCCTGATTTCCTTTTGATAGTCCTTCTGCAGTGAAACGATACGCTCATGCAGATCTTCCATCGAATACACCTGCGTGTTCTCCGGATCGCCATCATACAATTTATAATTTCCGGCAAAAAGCGCCCGAATATAGCGCGACAGCCTTACCTCATAGCGAATATGCGCCACAAGATTTCCCTGAAAATATCTACTGTGTGCCATCGTAAAGAAGTCTTCTAAATAATGCAGAAGCATTCCAAAACGAATCCCGGTCCACACATTTAAGATACCAAGTTCTTCCAGCGCCTTCAGTTTCGTTAAAACCTTTTCTCCGGATGCCTTCCAGGTGTGTCCTCTCAGATACGTGTGTACTAACAGATCCGGCAGAATAGAACCAAGATAAAGACCTCTGCGGCAGCCAACGGGCAACTCAATATTCATTTTTTTTGTAAAAATAATATGGCTTTTCTTATTCACTCTTCATCACATCCTTATGCTCTTATGCTAAACAAAATTTTGTCCACCTGCTATCAAAGTTATGTAAATCTTTGTGAAATTATCGTAAATAAAAGCAGACTGACATGAATTGCCAGCCTGCTTCTATGTGTTTTATCTCTATTAAATTTATTCCATTCACAATCTCTCACTGGAAGTTGTTGGCCTTCTATTCAGCGTTACAACAGTCACGAATCATCGCAAGAATCTCATCCTTATTCTTGTGCATCGCAAGCTCCAGTTCTGAATATAGAAGCCGCTCCGCGGTATCATAATATCTTCCGTCCACGGCGGTCGTCTTCTTCCCCTGCTCAGCACGTGCCTTCTTGCGTCCATAGATCAGCTTGATGATACCGACCAGACGCTCGGGATCATTGCTCTGTACCGCGTCCTTGTAATTATGCTCCCGTTCTCTCTCATTATTGATCCAGGTCGCATCAATCGACGGAATCTTCTTCACCAGTTCCTTTGCCTCTTTCTCTGTCATCACCGGGCGGGCACTCTCCTCACCACGATCGATTGGAACATACAGATTTGCGTTCTCATCCGCCACCGGCGTCAACAAATAATATAGCTTCTTCTTGTCGCTCACAAAGTCCGGATGAACAATCGCCTTCACCTTACAGACTCCGTTTGATGCCTTCACAATATAGTCTCCAACCTGATACATTCCGAAAACCTCCTTATCTTACCTCTATTGTAGGATTTCTTCGAAAATTTTTCAAAGGGAGTATTTCACAAAAATATCAGGTATCTACATGCGTAAAAAAGTAGAAATTCAGGCTTTCTCATCGTGACGCGGCGCCTTTTGCCGCGGGATTGTGGATTTGCGCCGTATGTAATGCGTCAGGAATTCAAACAGCTTACGGTTTGTCTTGGCGTTCTTCTCCTCCGCTTCCATGTACTCCGGCAGAGGAATTCCCTGCTGGCATTCGCCGCAGATATCAATGCCCAGAATGTTTCCGGTTTCCAGAAATGCTCTCAGCAGATGCTCCAGCAAAGAGAGTGACATCCGTCCCTGATTCCAGTTCGTCTCGCAATACCGTTCGTCCAAAACGTCCTTATCAATGGAGATATAAAACGGTACATCCATCCGGATCCGTTCCACTTTCTCGTGTCCTTCGTCTGCGCGAAGCTCCTCCGCCGAGAAAGCGATCAGCTTCTCCTTCAGGCGCTTCTTCTGCTTCGCTGTAAATTCTTTGTCATTATAAATTGCCTGAATATCCGCTTTCTTCGGTCCGATCAGAATCAATTGCTGCAGCTGCGGATTGTCCAGCAATACACTTCTTGCCCAATCGCCGCAACTGATCATCCCCTCGATCATCGGGGACTGCATATCCGTGTGATGGTCGAACAGAATCAGAGAAAATGGTTCGTCGATGCGGTCAGTCATAATTTTGGTCACATAATGATAATTGCCGGAATCCAGAAAATGGATACCTCTGGTTCCATACGGATCTATTCTCCGGTGGATCTCTGTTGCCGCAGCATCAGAACAATACAGATCACACTCGTGAATATCCGAACAGTGGATCCAGTGAAGCTTATCATTGCGTGGGATATTCTCGTCACAGTATACGTGAGAGAAATCCAAGATCAGGTGGTTGCTCTGTGTTTGTGTCAAATCGTTCACCTTCTATCTTTATTTGCCTGTGCACTTATTATACCACGTCCCTCAAATCAGGATTATGTAAAATTCCTCATCTTATAATTCGACGTTATTCAATTTTAAACAACATCAAATAACTCCAATATTAATATCAATAATAATATTGTCATTTTCCAATATATCAATTACAATATCCTTTGGTTACCAATATTTTTGCATAAAGAAGGATCCTTATTATGAATTTTCAACCGGAACGTTTACTACACTTAAGAACTTCGCTTAATATAAATAAAGCAGAAGCAGCACGCCGCCTTAAAATATCAGCCATGGCTTACGGTCGATACGAAAAAGGCGAACGGGAGCCTTCCTATCAGACCGTATGCTATATTGCCCAGACCTTTAACTGTAATGTTGACTTTCTTTATGGTACTTCTGATAAAATGGAAGCCGATTATATTATGATATCTTCAAACGAGACGCCTGAATTATATGCACTTGCCAAAATGATCAAAGAACAAAATGATTTGGGCGGTCGATTGCTTGCATATGCCCATAAACTCCTTAAATAATTCGCCTTTGCTTTATTGCGTCAGGTTTAATTTATTTTTTATAATTTCCATCGTAACCTTATTACATAGCTTTCCAGCATATTCCCCTGCTTTCATTAATAGTTCTATCTCTTCTTTTACACAGTCTTCATACACCTTCTTAGGAAGATTCCTCGCCACTTCTTTCATATACTTTAATTCAAGTTTTTCCGGCAGTATTCCATCATCAACCAATTTATGATAACATTTCAACACTCTTGCATCTGTCACGATCATACGGATATATTCCTCCGCCTCAGCCTTCTCCTTCAGCTTATTAGGATCCTCTGTTTTTTTCTTATGATTTCTTTTTTGAATTTCCTTAAAAGTAGGATTAACATATTTCAAGATATGTGGACCACGGTTCTCCTTAAGCGCTGTCTGATTTTTTATCACAATACCTTCCTGTTGTGTTCCATACGCTGGATTGTTGGAAAAGCTGATACAATGGTTCCAATCAATAAATTTTCCATAATACAATTCATGCGGATAGTAGAATCCATGATCATGGGCAAATTTTTTTACAAATTTCTGTTCCAGCCAGCTCTGCGTCTTGGAATCATATACACTAAATAAATACCATTTATTATAGTTTTCTTCGTCATAGATCACCGTATGACTTACCAACCATTCTCCGAAAAATATGTGATTCGGATATTCTGCAAATATGCTGCTGTCTAATCCCTGCACATAGGAATAGAACCCTCTTAACTGATTGCTAAAATCCAATTCGTTCCTGCTACTAAAACATCTTAATTTCTGCAAGTGCTTATCATAAAAAATACTTGCATTGGCACCATCTATTTTCTCTGTAATGCTGATGATGTCACCTTTTAAAAAGGCCTGTGTATTCTTCTCTAACGTTAAATTATCATCTATAACTACATCTTCTGTTCTAAGTCTTTGTATCTCAATGTAATGTTTCATAATGTCTTCTCCCTTTCGTAACTAACCATTGGTTATCTCTATAATACATTAACCGTTGGTTATCGTCAAGCAAAAAAAAATCAATGAAAAGAAACTTCCTTCTCATTGATTTTTATTACCTTGCAAAATAATTTTTTACATGCGTCCTATATTACAATCCCATTGCAGTGGTCTATCTCATGCTGGATGATCTGTGCTGTCCAGCCGGAATATTTTCCATGTTGTTTCTTAAAATTCTGATCCAGATAATCCACTTCAATCTCCTGATATCTGGTGCATGGACGCACCCAATCCAGCGACAGACATCCCTCCTCCGTCTGATATGCACCGTCTTTCTTCGTGATCACCGGATTAATCATCGGGAACTGTAACGGCCCCGCTGCCACCACAATGATGTTCTTCTGAACCCCTATCATATTTGCAGCCATCCCAACACAGTGATCTAAATTTGCTTTCAAAGTATCCAGCAAATCCGTCACGACCTGCCGATCCGCCTCTGTTGCCTCCACTGACTTCTGTGCAAGAAAAAGCGGATCTCGTACTATTTTCTTTACCATTTTTCATCCTTTCCAGATATCTTTTTATCTGCTCAGTATTCTTTCGTTATCGCCTCGTCGATTCCATACATAGCTTTAAAATTCTCCAGATCTGCCCGACTTCTGATCACCCTCTTTTGATTGTTCCAACACTGCACCACTTGCATTCTCACCTTGTGCAAAAATTGCACAAGTCGAATTCAGCGGTTACAACTGGTCATACTTTGCCGCACTGCCTTTTGCTTTCTCGATCGGATACTTTGCTTCATTCATTGTCATCTTCATATTTACAATCTCGTCTACATCAAGACCTAACTTGTCCAGCAAATTCTGACTATAAACGATAACATCAGCCAGTTCCTCTTTCACATGCTGCAGATCATATTCATCATCCGCCCACTGAAAACACTCCAATAGTTCTGCTGCCTCAATCACGATTGACTTCGCGAGATTCGCAGGTGCATGAAACTGATCCCAGTCTCTGTCTTCCGTAAATTTTCGAATTCTGTCTATTGTCTCTTGTTTCATAATTATTCTCCCTTACGTCAAATACATCTGTTGTCATTAAATCAGTTCCATTTCATCTTCCATTTTTATAAATCCGTATCTCTCATACAAAGGCCGTCCCATATCCGTTGCCTCTAATGCAATCTGTGATATGCCCTGCTTCCTCGCATTTTTTATCAATAAATCCAATGTATGATATGCAATTCCCTGTCTACGATATTCCGGATTCGTATACATATTCATGATATAAGCCTTTTTACCTGTCGGGTTATGATATGTCGGCATGACCTGATAAAAGCTGACGCCACCTGCACCGATAAACGTTCCGTTATCATATACCAAATATGCAACATGCTCTCCCGTTTTCAATGCACGCTTATAATATGCATATGACTCCTTCTCCACCAGAGACATATCCACATCATCCGACAATTTGTTCGCTGCACGAAGGACAATTATTCTTGTTCTTACTAATTCATCAACATCTTCCATTGTTGCTTTTTTATATTCAAATCTTTCTATATAGCCAGATGCGCAACCGCCCAATGATTCGTCAGCCATCACTGTTACATTTTTCTCAATAACAGGCTCCTCCAAAGTTTCTACTCTAATACTCATTTTCACTGTCACTTCCTCTAATAGTTTCTCAACGGTGTACGCACCTCAAGAAGATTTCCACTCGGATCATAAAACCTTACAACCTTCTGCCCTCCTTCAAGTTCCGCTATTTTCGTAACATAACGGATCGTACAATCATACGATTCAAGTTTCTTCATAAACCCTTCCATGTCATTTTCTTCAAAATACAGTTCTGTCATATTATTGTGCGGAATCGTAGCTATTCCTGTACTTTCACGCCATACCTCTGCATCCTGTAATACAAGTCCCTCTGACATTATAACATTACCCTCCTGTCTCATAATCACCTGTAAACCAAACAGATTCTTATAAAATTTGACAGATTGTTCTATATTGTCTACCACAATCACAACATTCTTTAACTTCATGGTTGCTCCTTATTTTGCAGCCTCTAACAATGCAGCTCGAAGTTCTGGGTCACACGCGTATATGTACATTCCATTAACACCACGTGTCATTAATACTCTTACTTCATGTTGAATTAATGTTTCTCCAAACTTCTGCTTTGTACCATCTGACAAGGTTCTATTACGCACCGCTTTTTCATTCTTGCTAGCCGTCGGATCAAATATAATCTTCCCATCCCGATATTTTACAGACGGACCTAAAATAACGCCTGCATAATTAAGATCAAATCCCTGTATTGTAAATGTTGATCCAACTTCATTAATAGTCTGCGGTTGCTCGGCCCATGCCAAACCTTGAATATCTCGTTTTTCTTTCTTCGATAGTTCTGACTCCAATTCACGATTCCATGGTTTATGCCATTTTCCGATTAATACTTCCCAATACTTCATTACTTGATCTTCCATCTTATGGTTAGAACTATATTGCCAATCATATGTGGCAATTACTCTTGATAAAGCCGAATCACTTTCTTGTGCTCGTCTCTGAATTTCTAAATCAGGTAATTCTGGATTGGCAAAAATTTTAATCGCATATCCACCGAATGTATTTGGAATTTTCTTTACTCGTCTTTCCTTTGTGAAAGAATCAATCCAATCCATCGTTGCTGGATCAGCCTGCATACGAAGCTGCTTTTTCAAAACTATATGATTTTCTTCCAGTTTGGCCTGATTCCTATATTGTTCAAGAATCTGTGCCTCCCAAAACTGCTCCGTTGTGAGTATCTGATTTTCATCAAACATGACTACCGTCACACGAGCCCGATCCATAATATCATTCAATTGATTCTTACCACGATACGATTGTTTTCCTTGTGTAAGAAGTAAATGAGCTTCATCTACAAATGCAATATCAACCGGTTCATCCTTTGAATGATTATTAATAAAAGTCGTGGGTTTGCTTACAACTTGTCCATATTTTTCAATCAAGCCAAGCTTTTCCGCTATCTGCTCATATACCGTAATCTGTTCATCATGATTAACCAGCAAAAAGCACTTTAAATTTCTATTATTTTCTTCAGCCTGACAATACAGTTCATAAAATGTACTGCTATTTAAAACCGTCTTTCCCGTTCCTGCTTCTCCATCAATAAAGATCAGTTGTCTTGTCTCTTTATTTTCAAGTGCCTTTGAAACCTTTTGGATAATCAAATCTCTTGCTTTTTCCTGCTCCTTAGTAAGCTTATGTAGTGGTGACGCCTTGTATATTGCAGAATCCTTAATTGCACTTTCTGTTGGAAATAAATCTTTATTTTCTTTTCTAAGGCCTCTCCAGATTTTGCTGAATATATCATCCAATTCCTCCATTGGATAATAACTTGTCTGAGGATTGTCTCTCAAATTATGTACATGCTTCACACGATCTACGCTCATCATGTAATGCATTAATCGGTTCTCTATGTCAAGCGTTAAAGATTTATTAAAATGCTCATGTCCTATTATAAAAAGGCTTGCATCTTTTTCTAACAATTTACTTTGCCATCTGGACTTGTCCGAAGCTGCATCATAATGTTGGCGCGTTCTTTTGAAAATATCATTCGACTCACCTACATATACTTCAAAATCTCCAGATTCCTGCCAATTATGAATATAAACCGTTGGGAAATTCATTATAATGTCTTGCGTTTTCTCATCTTCCTTAGGCAGCGATACTTTCTCAAAGAAATCTAAAGCGTCACGACTATCTTTAATTTGCTTAATAATTGGCCTTGCAACACTACTCATTTTTTACCTCTTATTTTTGATCATTGGGAATATCAAAGAATGTTGATTGTAACATCTTCTCTACATTCTCGATTGCCGCTTGTAAATACATTATTAGAACAAATGTGAATTAACACATTTAATTTTCATTTAGTTCTGCTCCTTTATACACACTGTACACTCTGCCAATTATTATATAATATAAACAGATCTCCGAAAAGCCTTACCTTCAGACTTACCATACTCAGTTTATAACTTTTCGTCACTTTTTAGCGACATTTTGTAGACGAATAAAACAGGAAGCCTTGATTTGATATGTACCCAAAATTCTGGACACATATTTATAAGTTAGGCGGACATCATGGA
>OLSD01000060.1_pt1 | contig 103414 bp, 89 predicted proteins | sample 1672211 | NCBI WGS metagenome assembly OLSD01 (sample SAMEA3136659, study PRJEB25190) | human gut metagenome | reverse complement strand
TATCGTGCCGATGTTTACGTGCGGCTTAGTGCGCTCGAATTTTGCCTTTGCCATTTTCTTTCTCCTTCAAAAAATAGTTGTTTTTATGTTTATTTGCCTAAAATCTTCTTCGCGACAGCCTCGCTCACCTGCTCGTAATGGTCAAACTGCATTGTGAACGTGCCCCTGCCCTGCGTGCGGGACCTGAGGTCCGTTGCGTAGCCAAACATTTCGCTCAGCGGGCATATCGCGTCTACAACCTGCGCATTGCCGCGGCTGTCCGTACCTTCTATGCGGCAGCGGCGGGAGGTCAGGTTGCCTATAACATCGCCCATGTACTCATCAGGCATCACGACTTCAACCTTCATAACGGGTTCAAGCAGCACGCAGCCGGCCTTTTCCAGCGCATCCTTGAGCGCCATGGAAGCGGCGATCTTGTATGCCATTTCGGAAGAGTCAACGTCGTGATAGCTGCCATCAAGCAGCGTTGCCTTGAAGTCAACAACTTCGAATCCGCCAAGCGAGCCGGTCTTGGAAGCTTCCTCTATGCCGGCCTTGATAGCGGGGATGTATTCCTTGGGAATAACGCCGCCAACGGTCTTGTCCTCGAATTCGAATCCGGCGCCGGGTTCCAGCGGGGAGAATTCCACCACGCAGTGACCGTACTGACCGTGACCGCCGGTCTGGCGAACGTAACGGCCTTCGCTCTTGACGGTGCGGGATATGGTCTCGCGGTATGCGACCTGCGGACGGCCGACCTTGCACTCAACGTGGAACTCGCGTATAAGCCTATCCACGATTATTTCAAGGTGAAGTTCGCCCATGCCGCTTATTATGGTCTGGCCCGTTTCCTTATCGGTAAAGGTACGGAAGGTGGGGTCCTCATCGGCAAGCTTTGCAAGCGCAAGGCCCATCTTTTCCTGGCCGGCCTTGGTTTTGGGCTCTATGGCCACCTGTATAACGGGGTCCGGAATCTCTATGGTTTCAAGCAGCAGCGGATGCTTTTCATCGCAAAGCGTATCGCCCGTGCCGGTCTCCTTCAGTCCGCCAAGCGCAGCTATGTCGCCCGCGTGCGCCTCGGGAATTTCGGTACGGCTGGAGGCATGGATAAGGGTTATCTTGCCAACGCGCTCGCGCTTACCCTTGGAAGCATTGTAAACATAGGAATTTGACTGAAGCGTGCCGCTGTATACGCGGAAGAAGGTCAGCTTGCCCACGAACGGGTCGGCAACAATCTTGAACGCAAGCGCCGCGAACGGTGCATCATCCCTGCATTCGGTCTTTATTATCTCCGTGCCGTCCACGCTGGTGCCTTCCGCGGGGGGTACGTCCAGCGGAGAGGGCAAAAAGTCCACTATCGCGTTGAGCAGGGGCTGCACGCCCTTGTTCCTGTAAGACGTTCCGCATACAACGGGCACTATCTGGTTGGCTATGGTGCCCTTGCGCAGGGCCTTCATAATATCCTCGTTGCTTACTTCTTCACCGCCGAGGTATCTTTCCATCAGCTCTTCGTCCACGTCCGCCGCAGCTTCAATCATGGCGGTGCGGTACTCTTCGGCCTTTTCCACCATGTCGGCAGGGATATCCTCTATCCTTATGTCCTTGCCGTCGTTATCGTAATAAACTTCGGCCTTCATAGTTATAAGGTCTATCATGCCGCGGAAATCGGCTTCCGTGCCAATGGGCAACTGAATAGGCACGGCGTTTGCGCCAAGCCTGTCCTTCATCATCTTTACCACGTTATAGAAGTTCGCGCCTATTATGTCCATCTTGTTGACATAAGCTATGCGCGGCACGCCGTATTTGCTGGCCTGACGCCATACGGTCTCGCTCTGGGGCTCAACGCCGCCCTTTGCGCAGAATACTGCCACAGCGCCGTCCAGTACCCTAAGCGAACGCTCAACTTCCATTGTGAAGTCAACGTGACCCGGGGTATCGATGATGTTGATGCGATGCTGCCGCCAATAGGTGGTGGTGGCAGCGGAAGCGATGGTTATACCGCGCTCCTGCTCCTGCACCATGAAGTCCATTGTGGCTGCGCCCTCGTGTACCTCTCCTACCTTGTGTATCTTGCCGGTATAGTAAAGTATACGCTCGGTAGTGGTGGTCTTTCCGGCATCGATGTGGGCCATGATGCCGATGTTTCTCGTTTTTTCAAGCGGGGTTTCTCTGGCCACTTGCAGCCCTCCTCTACAAAAAATTTTATAAAATCTATATACACGCCGCTTCCGCTTTTTGCAGAAAATCGGACCCAGCCGTTAAGCCGGATCCGTTTTTGCAGCAGTATATTGCCGTTATTACCAGCGATAGTGCGCGAAAGCCTTGTTGGCCTCGGCCATCTTGTGGGTATCTTCCTTCTTCTTGAAGGCAGAACCGGTCTGGTTTGCGGCGTCCATGATTTCGCCGGCAAGGCGCTGCATCATGGTGTGCTCGCTGCGGGCGCGGGCATAGCTTACCAGCCACCTGAGACCGAGAGTCTGGCGCCTTTCGGGCCTTATCTCGATAGGTACCTGATAGGTTGCGCCGCCAACGCGGCGGGCCTTAACCTCAAGCACGGGCATGATGTTGTTCATGGCCTGCTCGAATACTTCCAAAGGCTCGCGGCCGGTCTTTTCGCGAATGATTTCAAACGCGCCGTAGCAAGCCTTCTGCGCGGTACCGCGCTTACCGTCCAGCATGACCTGGTTGACGAGCTTCGTCACCAGCTTGCCGCCGTACATAGGGTCATCAAGAACTTCCCTCTTGGGTACAAATCCACGTCTCGGCATCTTAATTTCCCTCCTTATTTCTTGGGTCTCTTGGCGCCGTAGCGGGAACGGGCCTGCATACGCTTGGCTACGCCCGCGGTATCGAGTGCGCCACGGATGATGTGGTAACGAACACCAGGCAGATCCTTTACGCGGCCGCCCCTGATGAGGACGACGCTGTGCTCCTGCAGATTGTGTCCCACGCCGGGGATGTACGCGGTACCTTCAAGACCGTCGGTCAGGCGTACACGCGCTATTTTACGCAGAGCGGAGTTAGGCTTTTTAGGTGTAAGAACACGAACCGCGGTGCAGACACCACGGCGCTGGGGGCACTGCTTGAGGATAGGGGAGTTAGACTTGTAGCTCACCTGCTCACGGCCCTTGCGAACCAACTGGTTAATGGTCGGCATTGAAGAATTTCCTCCAAACAAAATTAATATTCTTTATATTAAGAAAATCCCTTGCAACCCCTTGAAAGGGACATTTTCCGCAACTTAGGTATTGTAGCATTCATTTCGCGGCTTGTCAATCGATATAGCCGGAATTTTTAGGCATTTTCGCTTTTTTCGCCATGAATACCGTCTTTATTTATCATCTCGTCCGGCATTGCGGCAAACAGGCCATGGCTCATCGGCTTTTTGGAGAATACCAGCCTGCTCACGCCGTGCTCGGCAAACAGCTCAAACCAGCCCTTCTCCTTCAGCTCCGCGAGCATCGGCGCATTCATCACGTTGAGGTACGTCCGCTTTGCGTAGCTGCGCTTCATGCCGCGGTAGGCTATTTCCGCAACCGCTATGCCTATTATTGCCCACGCCGCGAATATATAAAACGGCAGCCCGTGCGTAATAGCCATAAGCGGCTCGTTCACGCTCCTAAGGCTCAGCACTATAAGGCCGCTTAGCAAAAACGCGGCTATTATAAGCCCCTTAACGTAGCTCAGGCGGGTCATGCGCTGCTTGCATTCTTTGCAGCAGCTAACCTGCGCCGGCAGCAATGAGCCGAAGCGCGGCTCCTTTTTCAGCAGGCCAAGCAGTCCCTTCGCCCTGTGCTTGCGCGCACCGGGATGCCCCATGTCGAAAAAGGCATAGTATTCCCTTTTGCCCTTTTCGCCTTTGCACAGCACGCACTCTTCGCCGGTAAACAGCTTTGCCATGCCGTCCTCCGGCAGCAGGGCGGCCATGTCCGCCAGATCCTGCTTCACGCGCGCGGTCTTTTCCTCGTCAGTGCAATCCACCGTGCATTTTTCGCAGCTTTCCATGTTCAGCGCCGCACAATATTCGCTGCCGTAAAGCGGACAGTCCGCGTTTGTATACTTTGGTTGGGTCATATACTGTTCTCCTTACGCGGTTATGCTTTGGGCCGCAATGGAACTTATGCGCCCCACGCGGCCCAAATATGCGTTTGTTTTTATTACTGTTCGGCGTTCTTGGGCTTCACTTCCACGTTGCGGTAACGTTTCATTCCTATGCCCGCGGGTATCAGCTTGCCGATTATTACGTTTTCCTTCAAACCTACCAGCGGGTCTACCTTGCCCTTTATGGCGGCTTCGGTCAGCACCCTTGTGGTTTCCTGGAAGGATGCGGCGCTCAGGAACGAATCGGTTGCGAGGGCGGCCTTGGTTATACCAAGCAGCTTCCTCTTGGCAACGGCGGGCTGCATGCCCTTCATCACCATTTCCTCGTTCTCGCGCTCGAAGCGGAATATATCCACCAGCTCGCCCGGCAGCATATCCGTATCGCCCGCATCCTCAATCTGCACCTTGCGCAGCATCTGGCGGATAATTACTTCAATGTGCTTATCCGCTATCTCAACGCCCTGTGAACGGTACACGTCCTGAACTTCCTTGAGCATATAGGCCTGCACGCCCTTTACACCCTTTATCTTCAGAATGTCGTTAGGGTTGATGGAACCGTCGGTCAGTTCGTCGCCCGCTTCTATCGTGTCGCCGTTCTTCACCTTCAGCTTGGCGCCGAAGGGGATAAGATACTTCACGGCTTCGCCGTCGTCACCGGTTATGGTGGCTTCGCGGCGCTGGCCTTCGGTTATTTCAACCTTACCGGCGATCTCGCTTATAACTGCCAAGCCCTTCGGCTTACGTGCTTCGAATATTTCAACTACACGGGGAAGACCCTGGGTAATATCCGTTGCGCTTGCAACGCCGCCGGTATGGAAGTTTCGCATGGTCAGCTGGGTACCCGGTTCGCCTATGGCCTGCGCGGCAATTATGCCCACCGCTTCGCCTATGTTCACCTCTCCGCCGGTGGCCAGGTTTGCGCCGTAGCACTTGGTGCATACGCCGTGGTCGCTGCGGCAGGTGAATACGCTCCTGCACTCCATGCTCCTTATGCCCGCATCCACTATCCTGTTGCGGATGTCGTAGGTTATCATGCTGTTGGCGGGGCACAGTACCTCGCCCGTTTCGGGATGAACAACCTCGTTCACGCTGTAGCGGCCCAGTATACGGTCGCCAAAGCTTTCAACTACCTTGTTGCCGTCCATTATGGCCTCTATCTTCATGCCCTTGGGCGCTTCACCGCGCAGGGCAAAGCAGTCGTCCTCGCGCACTATAACGTCCTGAGAAACGTCAACAAGTCGCCTGGTCAAATAGCCTGAGTCCGCGGTACGCAGAGCCGTATCGGCCAAGCCCTTACGCGCGCCGTGGGAGCTGATGAAGAACTCAAGCACCGTAAGACCTTCGCGGAAGTTTGCACGTATAGGCACTTCTATGATCTGGCCGTTCGGGTCGGCCATCAGTCCGCGCATACCGGCAAGCTGACGGATCTGGTTGGTGGAACCACGGGCACCGGAGTTTGCCATCATGAATATCGGGTTGTATTGATCCAGCGAATCCATAAGGGTCTTGGTGACCTTGTTGGTCGCGTCGTCCCAAATGTGTATTACGTTGGTACGCCTTTCCGCATCGCTGAGGAAACCGCTCCTGTACAGGCTGTCTATCTTGTTTACCTCAACCTCGGCCTCGGCCAGTATGGTCTTTTTCTCTTCCGGCACGGTTATGTCCTGGAAGCCTATCGTTATGCCGCCCAGTGTGGAATAACGGAAGCCCATCGCCTTTATGCGGTCCAGCATTTCGCTGGTTTCGGCCGCGCCGTAGCGGCGGTAGCACTTGTCTATTATCTTACCTATGTCCTTCTTGACGACCAGTTTATCGACCTCAAGCTTGAACATATCGTCCGCAGTGTTCCTTTCAACGAAGCCAAGGTCCTGCGGTATGGCGTTGTTGAATATAACGCGGCCGATGCTGGTGTCTATCACCTTTCTCAGCTTCCTGCCTTCAAATTCGCGCTCTATGCGGATCTTCACCTTGGCATGCAGCGAGCATTCGCCCGTCTGATACGCCATTATGGCTTCATCCTCGCTGGCAAAGGCCTTGCCCTCGCCCTTTTCGCCGTCGCGCTGCAGGGTAAGATAGTAGCAGCCCAGAACCATGTCCTGCGTGGGTTCCACAACAGGCTGGCCGCTCTGCGGCTTAAGTATGTTGTTGGATGCAAGCATGAGGAACCTTGCTTCCGCCTGCGCTTCAACGCTGAGCGGAACGTGCACGGCCATCTGGTCGCCGTCGAAGTCCGCGTTGAATGCGGTACATACCAACGGGTGCAGCTTTATGGCGCGGCCTTCAACAAGGATTGGCTCGAACGCCTGTATACCAAGGCGGTGCAGCGTAGGCGCGCGGTTGAGCATAACGGGATGCTCTTTTATGACCACTTCCAGCTCGTCCCATACCTCTGTACGGACGCGCTCCACCATGCGCTTTGCGCTCTTTATGTTGTGCGCAAGGCCGTCGTCAACAAGCTTCTTCATTACGAAGGGCTTGAACAGCTCCAGCGCCATTTCCTTGGGCAAACCGCACTGATACATCTTCAGCTCAGGGCCTACGACTATAACGCTTCGGCCGGAATAGTCAACGCGCTTGCCCAGCAGGTTCTGCCTGAAGCGGCCCTGCTTACCCCTAAGCATATCGGAAAGGGACTTGAGCGGCCTGTTGCCGGGGCCTGTAACGGGGCGCCCGCGGCGGCCGTTATCGATAAGGGCGTCCACCGCTTCCTGAAGCATACGCTTTTCGTTGCGCACTATAATGTCCGGCGCATGCAGCTCAAGCAGTCTCTTGAGGCGGTTATTTCTGTTTATAACTCTGCGGTAAAGGTCGTTAAGGTCGCTGGTGGCGAACCTGCCGCCGTCCAGCTGAACCATAGGCCTCAGTTCCGGCGGAATTACCGGCACCGCGTCCAGTATTATCCATTCGGGCTTGTTGCCGCTCTTAAGGAAGGATTCAACAACGTCCAGCCTCTTTATGGCGTTTGCGCGCTTCTGGCCGGAGGAGGAGTTGACCTCGTCCTTAAGCTGCTTTTCAAGCTCCTCAAGGTTAAGGTCCTTGAGCAGTTCCTTTATGGCTTCGGCGCCCATGCCGGCCTTGAAGGCCTTGGGGCCGTATTCGTTCTGCGCGTCGCGGTATTCCTTGTCGCTGAGAACCTGCTTATACTGAAGCGGTGTGTTGCCGGGATCGGTAACGACAAACGCCGCAAAGTACAGCACTTTTTCAAGGTTCCTCGGGCTCATGTCCAGCAGCATCTTCATGCGGCAGGGTATGCCCTTGAAATACCATATGTGTGATACGGGGGCGGCCAGCTCAATGTGGCCCATGCGCTCGCGGCGCACCTTTGCGCGGGTAACTTCAACGCCGCACTTATCGCACACCACGCCCTTGTAGCGCACGCGCTTATATCTGCCGCAGTGGCATTCCCAGTCCTTGGTCGGCCCGAATATGCGTTCGCAGAACAGTCCGTCAACTTCCGGTTTGAGCGTGCGGTAATTTATGGTCTCGGGTTTTTTGACCTCTCCGTGCGACCATTCCCTTATTTTTTCCGGGGATGCAAGGCCAATCTGTATAGCGTCAAAATTTGTCAGCTCGAACAATGCTTTTCTCTCCCTTCATCCGCGTTTTATTCGCCGTCGAACTCGCTGAAGTCCGCGTCCGAATCATCGTCATCGTCATCATTGAAATCAAATTCGCTGAAGCGATCGTCGTTCTCCATCGGCGCCATGTCGGGCACGTCCTCAAGCCCGCTCATGTTCACGTCGATAGGCGTTGTGTCGTCATCGTCTATCATTTCGCCGATCTGAATCTCCTCGTTGGTGTCGCTGAGCACCTTTATGTCAAGGCCGAGGGACTGCAGTTCCTTGATAAGCACCTTGAAGGACTCCGGTACGCCGGGCTCGGGCACGTTTTCGCCCTTCACTATGGCTTCGTAGGTCTTTACGCGGCCCACTATATCGTCGCTCTTTACGGTCAGTATCTCCTGCAGCGTATTCGCCGCGCCGTAGGCTTCCAGCGCCCAAACTTCCATTTCGCCGAAGCGCTGTCCGCCGAACTGGGCCTTGCCGCCGAGCGGCTGCTGAGTTACCAGCGAGTACGGGCCGGTGGAGCGGGCGTGAATCTTATCGTCTACCAAGTGATGCAGCTTCAAATAGTACATGTAGCCGACGGATACCCTGTTTTCAAAAGGTTCGCCCGTGCGGCCGTCGTACAGCACCGTCTTACCGTCCGGATCCTTTCCGGCCTTAACAAGCAGATCCTTTATATCCTGCTCGCTCGCGCCGTCGAATACAGGCGTTGCAATGTGCCAGCCCAGCGTTTTTGCCGCCATGCCAAGGTGCAGCTCAAGTACCTGACCTATGTTCATTCGGCTCGGAACGCCCAGCGGGTTAAGCACTATCTGCAGCGGCGTACCATCCGGCAGGAAGGGCATATCCTCTTCAGGCAGTATCCTTGAAATAACACCCTTGTTGCCGTGGCGGCCTGCCATCTTATCGCCAACGGATATCTTTCTCTTCTGCGCAATGTATACGCGCACCAGTTCGTTCACGCCGGGGGCAAGTTCGTCCTTGTTTTCGCGGGTGAATATCTTCACGTCCACTATAACGCCGCCTTCGCCGTGGGGCACGCGCAGGGAGGTATCCCTCACCTCTCTTGCCTTTTCGCCGAATATGGCGCGCAGCAGGCGCTCTTCCGCGGTCAGCTCGGTTTCGCCCTTAGGCGTTACTTTACCAACCAGTATGTCGCCGCTCCTTACCTCTGCGCCGATGCGGATTATGCCGCGCTCGTCAAGGTCGCTAAGCGCATCCTCGCCAACGTTGGGTATGTCGCGGGTTATTTCTTCCTTGCCCAGCTTGGTGTCGCGGGCTTCGGTTTCATGCTCCTCTATATGTATGGATGTGTATACGTCGTCCTTAACCAGCTTTTCGCTTATAAGTACGGCGTCCTCGTAGTTATAACCCTCCCAGGTCATGAAGCCTATCAGTATGTTGCGGCCAAGGGCTATTTCGCCGTGCTCGGTGCTTGCGCCGTCCGCCAGCACGTCGCCTACCTTCACCTTGTCGCCCACGTTCACTATGGGGCGCTGGTTGATGCAGGTGCCCTGGTTGGAACGCTTGAACTTGATAAGCTTATATGTATGGCGAATGCCGCTTGCATCCTCGGTCACTACCTTATCGGCTGCAACGTAGATAACCGTTGCATCCTCGTGCGCAACTACCACAACGCCGGAATCGTGCGCAGCCTTGTATTCCATGCCGGTGCCAACCACGGGCGCTTCTGGCATGAGCAGAGGAACCGCCTGGCGCTGCATGTTCGATCCCATCAGCGCGCGGTTAGCGTCGTCGTTTTCAAGGAAGGGTATCATTGCCGTTGCAACGGATACCAGCTGCTTGGGCGAAACGTCCATGTAATGCACCTGCTCGGCAGGTACTTCGATTATTTTATCCAGCCAGCGGGCTACGACGTGATCCTTAGCGAACCAGGTATTGCCCTCCTCTGTGGTAACGGTGGCCTCGTTCGCCTGCGCAACTATGAAGTCGTCCTCTTCGTCCGCAGTCAGGTATACTATGTCGCTGCTGATGGAATGGTTCTTGCCGTCCACCTTCCTGTAAGGCGCCTCTATAAAGCCGTACTTATTGATGCGCGCATATGTGGAAAGCGAGTTTATAAGGCCTATGTTAGGACCTTCAGGGGTTTCAATGGGGCACATGCGTCCGTAATGCGAGTAGTGAACGTCTCGCACATCGAACGTGGCGCGGTCGCGGTTCAAACCGCCGGGACCAAGTGCGCTCAGCCTGCGCTTATGCGTAAGCTCCGCCAGCGGGTTTGTCTGGTCCATGAACTGGGAAAGCTGGCTGGAACCGAAGAATTCCTTTATCGCCGCTGTAACGGGGCGGATATTTATAAGGTTGCTGGGCATGGCGGTTTCCATGTCCTGTATGCTCATGCGCTCGCGCACAACGCGCTCAAGCCTGGTCATACCAACGCGGATCTGGTTCTGCAGCAGCTCGCCTACGCTCCTTATGCGGCGGTTGCCCAGATGGTCAATGTCGTCCGTGCGGCCGATGCCGTAATTCATGCCGATAAGGTAGCTTATGCTGGCTATCATATCGTCGGGCAGGATGTGCCTGGGTATAAGGTCGTAAACATGCTCCTTCAGCAGGGCCTTGAGCTCTTCCTCGTCCATGCCCTCGCCTTCCTTGAGCAGCTGCATGAGCGTGGGGTAATGCACCCTTTCGTTAAGGCCGGCTTCTTCGGGATTGAAGCTGAGGAAATGCCTGGCGTCCACGAACAGATTGCCAAGGACCTTTATGCGCTTATCCTCCGCCGTGACGAATATGCCGCGCACGCCGGTGTTCTCTATGCGTTCGGCGGCCTCGGCACTTATGCGTTTGCCGGCTTCAACTATTATTTCGCCGGTGGCGGGGTCTATAACATCGTCTGCGCTTATTTGTCCGGATATGCGGGCGGCAAGGCTCAGCTTCTTATTGAACTTATAGCGGCCTACGCGGGCCAGGTCGTAGCGGCGGTCAAAGAACAATGCGTTCAGCAGGCTCCTTGCGCTTTCCTCCGTGGGGGGCTCGCCGGGACGCTGACGCTTGTATATCTCTATAAGACCGTCCTCAACGCTCTTGGTAGTATCCTTATCAAGAGTGTTCATCAGCCTTTCTTCTTCGCCCATCAGTTCGATTATTTCGGCATTGGTGCCGTAGCCCAATGCGCGCAGCAGCGCGGTTATGTAAACCTTGCGCTGGCGGTCTATCTTAACGTGCAGCACTTCGCTGGAATCGGTTTCGTATTCCAGCCATGCGCCGCGGTTAGGTATTACCTGGGCGGAATAAAGATTCTTGCCCAGCTTATCTATGCTGCGGGTATAATATACGCCCGGAGAACGCACAAGCTGGCTGACTATAACCCTTTCAGCGCCGTTTATGATAAAGGTGCCCTGCTCGGTCATGAGCGGGAAATCGCCCATGAACACCGGCTGCTCCTTTACTTCTCCGGTTTCCTTATTGATAAGCCTGACCAGTACCTTCAGGGGCGCGCAGTAATTAACGTCCCTTTCTTTGCATTCCTCAACGGAGTATTTGGGATGGTCAAAATCGATTGAATAATCGACAAACTCCAAAACGAGTTTTTCCGTATAGTCTGTGATCGGGGAAATGTCGTCAAGTACCTCCCTAAGGTCCTCTTCAACAAACCGCTTATAGGAGTTCTTCTGAACCTCTATAAGATCCGGCATGTCGAGAACCTCGTTGATACGGGAGAAACTCATGCGTTTCCTTGTGCCCATCTGCACTTCATGTACCATCGTGTTCACTCCTCTATATCGCGCTTGCGCGGCGTTTATGGCCGATGCGCCGCCCCGGCATGAGCGTTCCCGTACACGCGGGCCTGCATACCCCGCATTTTAGGGAACAGCGCGGCAGTCTCTGGGAAAATGCAGACATTTCCCACAGATTACCATGCTAACGCAGTTTAACATTGTACCAAAGAGAATTAGGCTTGTCAATGCTTTTGACAGGCCGATTTGAGATTTATTCAAGAAAAGTTTGCCATTTGTTTGCATTTTGGGCGGGAAACGGCGGCAATTACCGTTTCCCGCGCAATGTGTGTTATAGTGTGTATTTTACGCTTCCGCTCCCGCAAGGGCTATTATGGCGTCCGCAATGGTCTTGGTATCCTCTATCAGATCGTTCACCGGAATGTATTCATCCGGCATATGCGCCCTGCCCGGTTCGCCGGGGCGCTCTATGCCGAACGCCACGGAGTTCTTCATGTGCCTTGCGTATGTTCCGCCGCCTATGGCAAGGGGTTCAAGCCTCTGCCCGAAGCGCGCGGCGTAAACGTCCAGCAGCTTCTTCACCAGCTCGTCATCGGGGCTTATATAGTAGCCTTCGCTCCAGCTTATGTCCGTCTGCACAAGGCCGGTCTCCTTTATGCCTTCGGTTATCTTCTTTTCAAGCTCCTTCGCCTTGCTGGATATGGGGGCGCGCACGTCGAATGTAAGGCGGTGTATGCCCGTTTCGTCCCAGTCAAGTACGCCGGGATTGAGCGTGAGCCTGCCGGATGCATCCTCGCCGTCTATGCCCAGCGTTTCGCCGTGGCAATCGAACTTCAGCGCGTTGGTGAGGGCGTTCACGGTGTGCGCATCCTCGCCTTCAAGGGGCAGTTTATCCAGCAGCGCAAGCATTGCAAGCATAGCGTTCTTGCCGTGTTCCGGCTCGGAGGCATGCGCCGCAAGGCCCTTCATTATTATCTTTGTATTGTTTTCGTCTATCGCTTCCGCGCTGCACGCAAATTCGCTGCCTTCCATAAACGCTTCCATTATAGGCACTATGCGGGAAAGCGCCAGCGGCACGGTGGCCACGGCCTCGCCCGGCACAACGTTGCGGCGGGTGCCGGCGTGCAGGGTTATGGCGGAATCAAACTTCTTTTCGTATTCCGTGCGGAATATCATCTTTTCGCTGTTCACAACGGGGTATTCGGCATCTGGAGAGAAGGAGAGCGTGGGCGCCTTGGCAACCTGATTATAATGCTTCAGGCAGCTCATGCCGCTTTCCTCGTCGCAGCCCAGAATAAGCCTTACGCTGCGCCTGAGCGGTACGCCGCATTCCTTTATGGCCTTCATGGCGTACAGCGCCGCAAACGCGGGGCCCTTGTCGTCCATGGTGCCGCGGGCATAAAGCTTGCCGTCGTGTATTTCGCCGCCGTAGGGGGGATACGTCCAGCCCGTGCCCTCCGGCACAACGTCCAGATGGCATATAACGCCAAGCTGCTCATCACCGCCGGGCATATCTATCGCACCGCAGTAGCCGTCGTAATCCACGGTATCAAACCCAAGCGCCTTGCCGCGCCCAAGCGCATCGTCAAGCGCTTTTCTTATCATCGGCCCAAACGGCGCACCTTCGCCCGCATGCTCGGTATCCTTTACGCTCGCTATGCTCAGGTTCGCCCTAAGCGCCTCTATCAGTTCTTCCTTATGATCGTCTATCCATTTGTCAACAGCGCGATTCATACCTTTCCTCCATTGCTTTACTATCGTGCAGCATTATGCTGACTACATTACAGCATACCTTATTATGCCGCTTTTTTCAATCTTCGCTTTCTATTTTATTTATAAACCTTTCTCATTCCGGCCTTTATATATTTATAAAAAAATGGTAATATGTATAATCAGATAAATACTTATGGAGGGTAAGTTTTATTATGAATATACTTATTGCGGCGCTGCTCGGCCTTGTTCAGGGGCTTTGCGAATTTCTGCCCGTGTCAAGCAGCGGCCACCTTGTGCTTTTTCAAAATATTTTCGGCATAAACGAAGGCGCAATGTTCTTCGATACCATGCTGCATCTTGGCACGCTTGCGGCCGTTATAGCTGTTTACTACCGCCAGCTTTGGGCGCTTATCAAAAAGCCTTTTCAAAAAAAGGTATATCTCCTTCTGCTTTCCACCCTTGTTACAACGGTGATAGCGTTCGTATTCAAGGATCTGTTTGATTCCGCATTTGAAGGCAAGTTTTTAGGCATAGGCTTTTTGATAACGGCGGTTATACTTTTCCTCAACGAAAAGCTGTCCCACGGCAAAAAGGACATTGAACACATGAAGTATACAGAATCCCTCGGCGTGGGCCTCATGCAGGGCGTTGCCATATTCCCCGGCGTTTCAAGGAGCGGCTCCACAATCGCGGGCGCGCGCTTCTTCGGCCTTTCCAAAGAGGCGGCGGCGGAGTATTCGTTCATATTGTCCATACCCGCAATACTCGGCTCCCTTGTGCTGCAAATTCCCGATGTTGCCGCGGAGGGGCTTCAGGGCACGGATTGGGGCTGCGTTATAGTGGGCACGATAGTTGCCGCCGTAAGCGGCTATTTTGCAATACGCTGGATGCTCAAGCTGATAACGAAAAAGAGCCTGAAGGGCTTTATCATATACGTTGCGGCGCTGGGTGTGCTGGTGCTTTGCGATCAGCTTATATTCAACGTTTTCTTCACCAATCCGTTTTAAGCGAGGATAGGCCATGGACCCGAGAGCAAGGGCGGTTTACCGCGTTGACGTGCGCAGCTTTTTCGATACCGATGCCGATGGGCTGGGCGACATAAATGGCATTGCCGCAAAAATAGATTATATAAAGGAGCTGGGCGCGGATACGCTCATGCTTTCACCCGTGTTTTCGGGCGAAGGCTTTATGATAGACCCTGAAATAGGCATGGCAGATGACCTTGACGCGCTTATAGACAAGGCCGCGTCCCGCATGATAGGCACCGTGCTTGAGATGAGGGCCGATATGCCCCTTAACGATGCTTCTGATATAGACCGCGCCTCCGCCGCCATGCGCTATTGGCTGGACAGGGGCGCAATGGGCATTGCCGTAAATACCGATGCGCTCACCGCATCCGGCGACAAGCGCGCGCTGCACCGGGCAATGTGCGCCCTGAACAGGAATGTTTTTTCGCTGTATCCGGATTGCTTCACGGTGGGCATAGGTAAAAACGTGCCTTTTGAGGACGCCGTACAGCTTACGCGGACGGAAAACCGCGAACTGCTGATGCAGCTTTATATCCCCGCGCATATGGCGGAGGCTTTCTCCCCCGCTTCCGGCTCCCTCGGCGCGCTGTTCGGCGGCGGGGATGCAAAGCGCTTTAAGCACGATGCGGACTATTATCAGGTGCAGGGCGAGTTGAAGGGCGGCTGGTTCCTGAACGGCATTTCGCTTACGCAGGGGCAGTTTTCATCGCAGCAGGAGCTTACGCGCCGCCTGCGCTCCAAGGCCGCCTGCCTTTACGTTATGACCGGGCGCGGTACCCCGCTAATACGGCAGGGCGACGAAATAGGCCTTTATGCCGAAAACACCCCAATGCAATGGAACAATTCCCGCGCCGCCGGCTTCACACTTGGCACGCCCAGGCTGAAGGGCGAAAATTCGCTGAGCCACATAAACGTTGAGGACGACATGACGCATATGGATTCCGTATGCTCCTTTTATAAGCGCGCGATAGCGCTCCGCCGCAGCCACAGCGCGCTTATAGGCGGCGAATACGCGCCCGTTGATTCCGAAAATCCGCGCGTTATGGCATACACCCGTTCGGACGGGGCGGAAAGCCTGCTTGTGGTCATAAACCTTACCGACCGCGCGGCAAAGGTCGCGCTTACGGGCTGCAAAAAGGGCGAATGTCTGCTTTTCACCAATTCGCCCAAGCCCATTGCCGAAAGCATGAAGCTTCAGCCGTATGAAGGCTTTGTGTACAGATTAAGGTAAAGCAAAATGGAAGCTGACAGCGCGCGCATATATATAATTGATGAAACAGCGGCTGATGACAGCCGCACGGAGCGGCTTATCCGCCTTGCGCGCCTGTATGCTGCGGAGGAAGCCATGCCGCTTCCGCAAATGCTTTGCATCGCAAAGGGCGAATACGGCAAGCCGTATTTTGAAAACGCGCCGTGGCTGCGCTTCTCCGTGTCCCATTCGGGCGGGCTTTGGGTGTGCGCGTTGTGCCGCTATGATGTGGGCATAGATATTGAGCAGCATGCCGCGCGCGATCATGCGGCGCTTGCCCGCCGCTTCTTCCATCCGCAGGAGATAGAGTATACTCACCGCGGCGGAACGGAGGCGTTCTATTCCGTTTGGACGGCAAAGGAAAGCTATGTCAAGCTGCTCGGCACGGGTATAGGGGGCAGCTTTTCGCATTTCAGCGTTGTTGAGCGCGGTGAAATATCGGGTGATCGGCTCTTTGCCCGCTTCACGTCCATCCCCGTGCGGGAAGAGTACTCGCTCACCCTCTGCCGGTGGGACGATGAGTGAAAATCCGACAAAATTCGATTTACCGTATGCCGGTATACATACCAAATAAAAGGAGGCTACATCAATGAAAATGCGCAGAATGGACAGACTGGTGAGCGATAGAGCAAGAATAGGGCGGATAATAGCCGATTCCGCCGTTTGCCGCGTGGCTGTTAAGGATGAAGAGGGGCTTTACATAGTGCCGCTGAGCTTCGGCTACGTTCACGAAGGCGATTCGCTCACGCTGTATTTCCACAGTGCGAAGGAAGGCCGCAAGATACGCGCCGTCGGCAGCGGATGCGAAGCCGCGTTTGAAATGGACAGCATGAGCCGCGTTACCGAAGGACCAATTCCCTGCAACTATTCCTGCCTGTATTCAAGCATAACCGGCACCGGCAGGGCAAGCATGGTTGAGGATATTGAAGAAAAGAAGCTTGCGCTCTCGCTCATAACCGAGCATACCGCCGGCCGCCGCTTTAAGTTCAGCGATGCGCAGGCCGATAGCGTTGCAATAATAAAGCTGAACGCGGATACATTCAGCGCAAAGGAGAAGGCGCAATGAGTAAAGACCTTAAAACCGCATCCCCGCGCGAGGTGCGCGCGCTCATCCGCGCGGGCGAGATAACCTCCCCCACCGCCGGCATGGCCGCGGGCTATGCGCAGGCCAATTTGGTAATACTCCCCGCCGAATACGCCGCGGACTTTGCCGAATATGCCCGCATCAATCCCGCTCCTTGCCCCGTGCTGGAAACGCTTAAAGCTTCGCCGTATACCCGCCTTATGGCAGCGGACGGCAATATATTGACAGACATTCCCAAATACCGCATATATCGTAACGGCGCGCTTGATACGGAGGTGACCGACGCAAGCGAATATTATCAAAGCGGCATGGTTGGCTTCCTTATAGGGTGCAGCTTTTCGTTTGAGGAGGCGCTTATGCGCGCGGGCATAGAGGTGCGCCATATTGCAATGGGCCGCAACGTGCCCATGTATAAAACAAATATTATGACCAAGCCCTGCGGCCCGTTCTCCGGCCCAACGGTATGCTCCATGCGGCCCATGACGCGCGAGCAGGCCGAACTTGCCTATAAAATAACCGCCGCCATGCCAAACGTACACGGCGCGCCCGTACACATAGGCGACCCGAAGGACATAGGCATTGCGGACGTTATGCGGCCCGATTACGGCGACAGCGTAGAGATACGCGAAGGCGAAGTATGCGTATTCTGGCCCTGCGGCGTTACCCCGCAGGCGGCGATAGAAAACGCCAAGCCGCCCATAGTAATAACCCACAGCCCCGGGCATATGTTCATAACCGACATATTGAACAGCGAGCTGAACGATTTTCTTGAAGCGCACAAGGGCGAATAAGTAAAAAAAGTGGCCGTGAGCCACTTTTTTGTTATGTCAGTGCGGCTATTTCATCCGCAACCTTCTCTATGCTTTTGCCGTCCGTTTGTATTTTTACTGTTGAAAGCTTAGCATAGCACGGTATGCGCGCAATGCTTCTTTCAATTATATCCGGCGTTCTTATGCCGCAGGCAATGTCATTATTCAGCCGCTCCGTCAGGCTTTTTTCATTGCACATGAGCGATATCGCCTTTATGCTGCACTTTTCTTTATCAATACCGGAAAGTATGCTGTCTATAATTTTCTGCTCATGCATTACCCAGCAGAAAACTATGTTATCATACTCCGTGCAGCGTATGAATTGGTTGAGCAAGAAGCATATGTTTTCAATCACCATGCGCTTCGTTTCATCCGTCACCTTAAACGGGTGTGCATCCCAGCACCAATCCCCGTCAAGAAACACGCTGTTATCAAGCTTTGTTTTAAGGCATCGACTCACGCTTGTTTTGCCTGCGCCCATTGTGCCGCCTATCATGTATAGCGTTTTACGGCCTTGCATGGGGTGCTAATCCTGCTTTCTCAGCTTCGGGCCGGGGTCGCCCTGCTTCCAATGCCGGCGGCAAAGGCTTATGTATTTATCCTCCGCGCCAAGCACCACCTGCTCGCCCTGCTTGGTTATGCCTCCCTTGCCGTCAAGGCGGGCGTTGCAGGTTGCCTTGCGGCCGCACCAGCATATTGTTTTAACCTCCTCTATGCTGTCCGCCCAGGCAAGCAGCCACTTGCTCCCTTCAAAAAGCTCCCCGCGGAAGTCCGCGCGCAGCCCGTAGCATATCACAGGCACATTGTATTCATCCACAATGTCCGTCAGCAGCTCCACCTCCGCCTTGGTAAGGAACTGCGATTCGTCCACAATTATGCAATCATATTCCTTCCGCTTAACGGCTTCCCAGTCCATTTCGTCAAACAGCGTGCATTCATCCATAACGCCGCTGCGGCTTTTCATAATATGCACGCCGTCGCGCGTATCGGTGCGCGGCTTAACAAGCAGAGCCTTCTGCCCCTGCTCTCCGTAATTATACTTTACCATTATGGCGTTTGCGGTCTTGCTGGAGCTCATCGCCCCGTAGCGGAAATATAGCTTTGCCATTCAGGGATATCCTTTCATATATGAGCTGATGGATATATTGTATCAGACATAGTGAAGAATATAAAGTACAAAAACCGCGCATATTATGATAGAATATATTCAATCATTACTAACTTCAGGAGGAACCTATAATGGCAATAAGCGTATTTCAGGTACAAAGCCCGCTCACCCAGGTAACGCGGGAACGCACGAACGAATATCTTAAAACCGTGGGCAGCGCCGTTGGCGAGGAGCTTGTGCGCGTTGATTTGGACGAATTTGAAAAGGCGCCCTTCGCGCTGGTATTCGTGGCCTCCGGCGGAAGCGAAGGCATATTTAAGGAAGGCTATGAGCGCATATGCAAAAAGCCCTGCTATATACTTACCAGCGGCGAAAGCAACTCCCTTGCCGCCAGTATGGAAATCCTTTCCTTCCTAAAGCAGCAGGGTAAGCGCGGCGAAATACTGCACGGCAGCGTTGAGGACGTGGCAAGGCGCATAAACGCGCTGAAGATGGCCTACGCCGGAATAGAAAAGCTGAAGGGCATGCGGCTTGGTGTTATAGGCGCGCCCTCCGATTGGCTTATCGCAAGCGATGCCGACGGCGCGGCGTATCAGTCTAAGCTTGGACTTACGCTTGTTCATATCCCCATAAGCGAACTGATAGAAGAAACCAAGAAGGGCGGCTACGAGCCGAATCAATATACTCAGCTTCTCATGGCGCAGGGCTACGACAAGGCGGAAACGGAAAAGAGCCTTAATGTATACGGCGCGCTCAAGCGCATAATTGCCAAATACGATCTTCGCGCGGTCACCGTGCGCTGCTTCGATCTTCTCAATACTGTGTTCACCACCGGCTGCCTCGGCCTTGCCATACTCAATGCGGAAGGTATATACGCCGGCTGCGAAGGCGATATCCCCGCCGCCGTATCCATGGCTATACTCGGCGCGGTATCCGGGCAGGATGTGTTCCTGTGCAACCCCAGCCGCATAGATACCGCCGCTGGTGAAATGGTGCTGGCGCACTGCACGCTGCCCGTAACCATGCCGCGCAGCATCCGCCTTACCACGCATTATGAATCCGACATCGGCGTTGCCATAGCCGGCGAAATCCCCGAAGGCCCCTGCACCATATTCAAGGCCGCGGGCGATCTTTCCCGCTACTTTGCAAAGCGCGGCGAGATAACCGAAAACCTGCACGAATCCTGCCTCTGCCGCACGCAGATAAAGCTGAAGCTTGACGATTTCTCATACTTCCTCACCAACCCCATCAACAACCATCATCTGGTCTGCTGCGGGGATTATACGGACGCGCTTAACGAATTCTTTGCCCTTATTGGCTAAGGTTATGCCTACACGGCGCATCATACGGCCGGCGGACAGCCCGTTCGCCGGCCTTTTATGCCCACGCGCGGGAATATTTACACATGACGGCATAAATATGGCTCAAAAATGTTATATATAATCAAAATACATCTTTTATTTCACAATTATTTTTGATAGAATAAATAGAACCATGCGGATTAATAATCGGCGTGGTCAAAAAATAAACGGAGGATAAAAGCATAATGAAGAAAATTGCTGCTCTGATGCTGGCTTTGGTTCTTGCCATAGCCGCCATCGGCTGCTCCGCCCCTGCGGATCAGAACCAGGACAACACTCCCGCTAACGACAACAAGGAACCCTATCGCGTAGCCATGGTTACCGATACCGGCGGAATCAACGACCAGTCCTTCAACGCTTCTGCGTGGGCCGGCCTGCAGAGGGCTCAGGAAGAGCTTGGCTGCGAAGTTAAGTACTTCGAATCCAAGACCGACGCCGACTATGCCCCCAACCTCGAGACCGCTGTTGACGAAGGTTATGACCTTATCCTGTGCATCGGCTTCCTGATGGCCGACACCCTTAAGGAAGTTGCCGCCAACTATCCCGATCAGACTTTCGCTATCGTTGATAATTCCAGCGTTGGCGATAACGTTATCGGCGTTAACTTTGCCACCGAGCAGTGCTCCTATCTGGTAGGCGTTGCCGCTGCCACCATGACCCAGACCAACAACGTCGGTTTCGTAATCGGCATGGTCAGCCCCGTCATGAACACCTTCGGCTATGGTTTCTATGCCGGCGTGCGTGACACCAACCCCGATTGCCAGATTCAGTGCTACAATGCCAACAGCTTCAGCGATGCCGCGGGCGGTAAGGCTGCCACCATCAATATGTACACCAACGGCGCGGATGTCGTTTACCATGCCGCCGGTGCCACCGGCCTTGGCGTAATCGAAGCCGGCAAGGAACAGGGCAAGCTTGTAATAGGCGTTGACCAGGATCAGTCCTCTCTGGCCCCCGAAGCCGTGCTGACCAGCGCCGTAAAGCGCGTTGACAACGGCGTATTCGCCCTGTGCAAGGACGGCGTTGAAGGCACCCTCAAGCCCGGCAGCGATGTCAACTACGACATCACCTCCGGCGCTGTTGACGTAGCCCCCACCGACACCCTGATGAGCGACGAGTGCAAGGCTGCCGTTGCCGCCGCCAAGGAAAAGATCCTCTCCGGCGAAATCAAGGTTCCCGCCACTACCGAGGCCTTTGATGCCGCCTACGGTTCCGATTACTACACCCTGGATGACTAATAGCTGAATAAGCGCATCCCTGCCCGAAGCATATCGGGCAGGGATTTGTTATAACAAATCCATTATCACATCACGCAAACACATATTTTTATTTTAAGGAGGTGAGCCGGCTTGGAGGAAAACGGGCGCATAGATATGAGCCGCCCCACGGTTGAAATGAAGAACATAGTTAAAATGTTCGGCTCCTTCAAAGCAAACGACGGGATTAACCTGACCGTTCACAAGGGCGAAATACACGCCATATTGGGCGAAAACGGCGCGGGCAAATCCACGCTTATGAACATATTATACGGGCTGTATCATCCCACATCCGGCCAAATATTCATAAACGGCAAAGAGGTTTCCATATCCGGCCCCAATAAGGCGATAGAGCTGGGCATAGGCATGGTGCATCAGCACTTTATGCTCGTGCAGCCGTTCACCGTGGCCGAAAACATAATACTCGGCATGGAACCCATGCTCCCCGGCGGGCGGGTGAACATGAAGGCGGCGCGTGCGAAGGTGAACGAAATATCCGCCCGCTACGGCCTGCAGGTGAATGCCGATGCCAAGATTGAGGACATATCCGTAGGCATGCAGCAGCGCGCAGAAATACTGAAGGTGCTGTACCGCGGCGCAGATATATTGATACTGGACGAGCCCACGGCCTCCCTTACCCCGCAGGAGATAGAAGAGCTTATCGAAATAATGCATAACCTTGCGCGCGAAGAGAAAACCGTTATACTCATAACCCACAAGCTGAAGGAAATAAAAGCCGCTGCGGATTACTGCACGATCATCCGCCAGGGCAAATATATAAACACCGTAAGCGTTGCGGACACTACGGAGCAGCAGCTTGCCGCCATGATGGTCGGCCGCAGCGTTGAGTTCAAGGTGGACAAGGCCGCCATAGAACCGGGCGAAGTGGCGCTGGAGGTGCATGATCTGCACGCCAAGGATTACAGGAACGTTGAAGTTCTCCGCGGGCTTGACTTAACCGTAAGAAAAGGCGAAATAGTCGGCATAGCCGGCATAGACGGCAACGGCCAAACCGAATTGGTGGAAATACTTACCGGCCTAAAGAAAGCAACTCACGGCGCAATCACCATGAACGGCCACGATGCTTACAACAAAACGCCGCGCCAGCTTTTCGACATGGGAATTTCAAGCATACCGGCGGACAGGCATAAGCACGGGCTGGTGCTGGATTTCTCGGTTGAGGATAATCTTATTCTGCAAAACGCGGACGAAAAGCCGTATTCAAGCCGCGGCACGCTTAATTTCAAGGCCATTGACGAGCACGCCAGGGAGCTTATTGAAAAATACGATATTCGCCCCCGCGGCTGCGAGCATGAACCGGCGGGCGACCTTTCCGGCGGCAACCAGCAAAAGGTGATAATTGCAAGGGAGGTTACAAACGACAAGGATTTGCTTATCGCCGTTAACCCCACGCGCGGGCTTGACGTTGGTGCGATTGAGTATGTGCATAAGTACATTGTGGATCAGCGCAACAAGCACAAGGCCGTGCTACTGGTAAGCTTTGAACTGGACGAGGTAATGAGCCTTTCGGACAGGATAGACGTTATATTCGAAGGTAAGATAGTCGGCAGCATGCGCGGAAGCGAAGCGGACGAAAAGCAGCTTGGATTGATGATGGCGGGAGGATCGGCGCATGAAGAATAGCATAAACACAAAGCGCTTTGTTGAAAAGCTGCAGGAAAGCGCGTTCACCTATACGCTTATCTCCATAATAATTGGCTTTATAGTTGGCGCTATCGCCCTGCTTATCGCCGGCTATAACCCCATCGAGTCATATGGCAAGCTGTTCGGCGTTATATTCCGCTCCACAAAGAATATTTCGTATAGCTTCATTGAATATTCCGTGCCGTATATACTCACCGGCCTTTCCGTCGCCTTCGCGTTCAAAACGGGCGTGTTTAATATAGGCGCGGAAGGTCAATACGTTATGGGCAGCGTTGCTGCAATGCTGGTTGGCGCGTTTGTTAAGGCCCCCGCGTATATACACATTCCCCTCTGCATAATCGCCGCGCTTGCTGCGGGCGCGCTCTGGGGCGGACTAGTAGGCTTTTTGAAAATCCGTTTCGGCGCGCACGAAGTGCTGTGCATGATAATGTTCAACTGGATAGCCTACTATTTTTCAAACTTTATCGTAAATCTTGACGGCGTGAACGTGGGCGGCGGCAAAACCTGGTCCGTACCCATTGCGGATACGGCAAAGATAACCATATCCGATTGGCTGCCCGGCCTTTCGCCCAAAGCGCACTTCGGCGTGTTTATAGCGCTTATATGCGTTGTGGTGATCTATTATATAATCAACCGCACAACGCTCGGCTTCAAGCTTAAGGCAGTCGGCTTCAATCGCTCCGCCGCGGAATATGCGGGCATAAACGCCAACGGTTCCGTACTTACGGCGCTGAGCATATCCGGCATGCTCGCTTCCCTTGCAGGCGCGCTGCAGGTTATGGGCGTAACGTATAAGGTCAGTCAGTTTGCCGGGCAGGAAGGCTACGGCTTCCAGGGCATAACCGTTGCGCTTATAGGCGGCACCAATCCTTTCGGCGTGCTGCTGGGCGCAGAGTTCTTCGGCGCGATGAAGTTCGGCGGCACGCGCTTCGATGCCCCGAGCGAGATAGTTGACATAATAATGGGCTGCATAGTGCTGTGCATCGCCATATCAAGCCTGCTCAGGATGATGATAAGCAGCAACAAAAAGAATAAGGGAGGCGTATAACATGGACCAGTTGCTTAAAACGCTCGGCATTGTGCTTAATGCCACGCTTATGTATACTCCCCCGCTGCTGTTTGCGGCGCTCGGCTCCTGCTGCTCCGAAAAATCCGGCGTTATAAACATCGGTATAGAGGGCATGATGACAATAGGCGCCTTCACCGGCGCTGCCGTGGGCTATTTTTCCGGCGATCCTTGGCTGGCGTTCATCTGCGCGGGTCTTGCGGGCATGGTTTTCGCGCTGATACACGGCTTTGCCTGCATAACCTGCAAGGCGGACCAAACCATATCCGGCACGGCAATAAACTTCCTTGCCAGCGGCATTGCCGTTTACGTTTGCCGCCTGCTCTTTGCCGGCAATACGGAAACGCACCCAGTGCCCAATAAGCTCCCCCGCATATTCAATGGCCTTTTTGAATGGTGCAACGCCAACCTTGGCGGCAAATGGGGCGAAGCGTTTGCAAAGAACGGCTTCCTTGACAACGTGTTCAACACATACGCTTCCGCGTATATAGCGTTCATATTGGTGCTTGTGATATGGTTCGTGTTCTATAAAACGCGCTTCGGGCTCAGGCTCCGCGCCGTGGGCGAGCATCCGCAGGCGGCGGATACGCTGGGCGTAAACGTTTCCCTCGTGCGCTATATCTGCGTTGCGCTTTCCGGCTTCCTTGCTGGCCTTGGCGGGGCGAGCATAACGCTTGCAACGGTTTCCGTTTATCGCCCGTCCATAGTTATAGGCCAGGGCTTCATAGCCATTGCCGCGGTAATATTCGGCAAGTTCAAGCCGCAGGGCGCTATGCTTGGCTGCATACTGTTCGGCTTCTGCAACGGGCTGAAGGTAGTCGTCGGCTCGAACGGCTCCATACCGGTGAACATAATATCCATGATACCGTATGTTGTCACTATAATCGCGCTTATACTCTTCGTTGGCAAGGCGCATGTTCCCGCCGCGAACGGCAAGCCGTATATTAAATCAAAATAATCAAAAAACTACACGGCGGGCGCGGCAGCCCGCCTTTGTAAATTCAGTCAAAACGTGTAGGTGTTCGGATAATGATTCGGGAGGCAATTTTGAAGCGGGATAAAAAGAGCCGTGCGCTTTTCATACTTTGCATGGCACTGTATGCTGCGGCATTCGCAGGTGCTATACGCTCGTTAATTGTTTTTCACTGGATGGGCGCATTTGTTATGTTTATCCGGCTTGTTAAAACCGTGCTGATGGTTCCCCTGCCTATGCTTTTAGCCACCATCATAATGCTTCGTATATGCAACAGCGCGCCTTGGCGCAGAGCAGCCGCCAACATATGCTGGTGGTATCTGTTTTCGGTTTACTTCATAATTCTTTGCTTCGTACTGCTCGGCGGCTTTAGACGCGAATATGACTACACTTATCTTGCGCCTAATTATATCCCGTTCGCTACGCTGCACTCTCAGTTTGCAAACCTGTTCACGGACAGCTATTTCTTTGCCAGCATATTTGGCAACGCGCTGCTGTTTTCGCCGCTTGCGCTGTTGCTGCCGTGGAAGATACACGCGAAACATAACCTTGCCGTATCGGCCGCAATACTTATAGGCATGGTAATACTGTTTGAAACCGTGCAGCAGCTTTCCCATGTCGGCGTTTTCGATATTGATGATATTCTGCTCAATTCTCTCGGCATAGCGGCGGGAACCGTGCTGCATATACCAACAGACAGGCTGATAAAGACGCATTTTGCCATTCGGTAAAACAGGAATATCAAAAAGGGCGAGCCTTTTCGGTTCGCCCTTCTTTTATTCTGCAAAGATTTAGCTGCGCTTGCGGCTGCGCGCTGCAACGAACGCGGCGGCGGCCATCACGCAAAGCGCTATGCCCGTATATGCCGTGCCGGAATCGCCGGTCTGCGGGGGCAGGGGCTTGGCGGGAGGAATCACGGGAACGTAGTCATGGTAATCATAATAGTAGCTGTTGGTTACGGCAACGCTCGCTGTGCCGTTTTCGCCCGTGCTGACATATATTCCGTTTGTCCTGGGCAGATCGTACCCGGCCACGTCCCTGCCGGTGCTTACGGCGGAATAATTCGCTCCGGTGAACACATAGCCGCTCAGGTTCGGGTTCTGCTCCGTCACTTCATATACGTTATAGCCAACCTCTATCGTTGCGGAATAGGTATTGTCGCTGTTGCGGTTAAGCACAACGGCCATTGCGCTGCCCAGCGTCATGCCGTCCTCGTTCATGGGGCGCACATACACGGTGAAGCTGCGGGGCAGGTCGTAAGCGTAAACGCCGTGGAAGCTCTTGGTTATGGTCAGCTTGCCGTTCTGGGGCTTCTGCTCGGCATACCTGTTGGTTATTTCAACATGGCCCTCCGCCATGTTCTCAAGCACTATTTCCTGCGTAGTCTGGCCGTTTATGGTTATGGTGGTGGCTTCGCAGTTGTATTCAAACTTGGTATTGGCAACAAATTTGCCCGCGCCAATGCCGTATGCATTGTCGCTGCCTTCGGTTGTCCACCATGCGCTGTTATTAAGCGCTTCGGCAAGCTTGGCGTTATTCCCGCACAGGGTCAGCACATTGCCGTAGTCGTATTCAACATAAACTGGCTGCGGTATGGGCGCAACCTGAATCAAAATAAAGTAACCGTAATTCTGTCCGTTGCTTGTGTGGCAGAAGTTCAAGCTGCTTAGCGAAACAGTCAGCTTGAACGTGCCGTCATTCTGCTTTACAGAATCCGCAAGGCTGAAGGGAACGTCATAGGCATTGCCCGCGCTCCATGTTTTGCAGCTGTACGGGCTCTGGCCGTGCGGGTCTATGCAGGCCACAACTATTCTGGATACATAGTAGCCCTTCTCTGCAGTTATGGCAAGCTCCACGCTCTGCTCGTTCCGGTTGCTTGCGGAAATATAATAGCTGCTCAGCGCCGCGCCGCTGGCTGCGCCTGTTTTGTTGGAATCCTGATGCGTAACGGCGGCGCCGTTCAGCGTTACCGCGGTCACGCCAGCGTCGTTATTGCCGGGTTTTGTAGTCCCGCTACCCGTAAACGTATCCCAAGCGACCTTTATGTTGCCATTCCATCTTTCTTAATTTAGGTAGCCGCCCTGCTGACCGCCGGGATTACCGCCGCCACCGGGTCCACCGCCGGGATTACCGCCGCCGGGTCCCCAGCCGCCACCGGGTCCGCCCTTATCCGCGAGCGCGATGCCCGGAATAAGCGCAAGCGCCATTATCAGCGCCAGTGCAAACGCCAAATACTTTTTCATTTTTACCTCCTGTTTTTCTATGTTTTTTCACCACTCACACGCAGCCATGCTTTTCTGTACCGGCATACATGGATACGCGTGTGTATATTATAGCATGCCGTCTCTTGTCCGCTCAACCTAATCTTTTATTATTCAATCATTATATATTTTTAGTTTGATTAATTAAGCAAGCGCATGGCATAGCACCATGCGCCCGTGTGATTCGCTTTTTTCAGCCTTCCATCTGCTTCCCCAGGAAGTTCGCCGCCGTTTCCGTGGCCTTTTGCTCCGCGCGGCCTATGGATGCGTTCTCGTCGCGGCTGAGCAGCATCACCGCGCCTATCGGATCCCCGGCGCAGATTATCGTGGCTATCGCCGCCGCGGCAAAGGGCTGCGCCCCGTCCGCAGTAATGTGCGGCGCCGTACCGCCGTCCGCCCCAACGCACAGCCTGCCGCGCCTGTCCATCAGCTCCTCAAGGTCGCTGTGTATGGGCTTATCTATCAGCTCCTTGCGGCATGGCCCGCTCGCGGCTATCACCGTGTCCTTGTCGCACACGGCCGCCGTCATTCCAAGCGCCAGCTGCAGCGATTCCGCGTATTCCTTCGCAAAATCCCCCAGCTCCCCTATCGGCGAATACTTTTTCAGTATCACTTCGCCCTCGCGGTCGGTGAATATCTCCAGCGGGTCGCCGTCATAGACAACATTGACATCGAAAACCTTGTCCGGACGCTTATCTGCGCTCTGGACTAAACGGCAATGTAAGATATTTTCGATGCCTGAATTAAAATTTCCGGCTTCCTCCAGCGTTCCGTATCGGAGTAGGGAGTCAATGTCCCTCTGCAGTTTGATCTCCAGATGGTCTTCAAAGACCAGCACCCGGTCAATGATCAGTTCCAGATCGTTGCGGTCGAGCTTTTCTTTTGCCAGAATATCGGCAAACACCTCCAGTGCTGTCTTGGCCGCACGATTGACCTTGATGACGGTGTTGCGCTTGTCGGACAGCAGATCAATCTGATGGTTCAGGCCATCGATCTTCTTCTGCAGTTCTTCCTCCAGTTCGTCGTAGGTGGCTTCGATCTCAGCTTCCTTCTCCGGCTTTTTCATAATCTCCCGGATGCGCTGCCGCTTGGTGACTTTCATTTCCTCCATCAGCTCGTCCAGCACCTCTGCCAGATGATCGGCGGACTGCTCAGTTTCAGCAATGTCGTCATTCTCACGGGCAAGGTCACGGTTGAGCTGTTCAATCATGGCGGCAGAGTTTTCCATCAGCTTTTGCACATAGCTTTTCAGCAGATCGTCCAGCCTGTCCACACGGATATGGTGGCTGGTGCAGCCTTTCAGACCACGGCGGTGATAGGTACCGCAAGTGTAGGCAGGCTTCAGATCGCTTCTGCTCATGGAGAACATGGGGCTTCCGCAGTCGCCGCATTCCAGAAAACCGGAATACACATTATCGTTGATTTTGACTCCACGATAGTTGGAACGAGTGCGTTTTTCCCGCAGCGCCATAGTGGTGGCAAAGGTGCGGTAGTCAATGATCGCCTGATGATGGTTTTCAATGACGATATGCTCACCGTCATCCCGCTTGATATCCTTGCCGTTGATCTTGGCACGGGTGTACTTGCCTTGGCGAAGAGTTCCAATATAGAAATCGTTGTCCAGAATGCCCTGTACCGTCACAATCGCCCATGCCGCCTTGACCTGACGCTTGTATTCCAGCCCGTCAGCCTCCTTGCGCATTTGCTCCGACATACGAGGCGTCGGAACCCCCTGATCGGTCAGATAGTTTGCGATTCTCTTGTAACCCCAACCGTCGTTGTTGTAGAGGTCAAAGATTTTACGCACGATATCCGCTTCCGTGGGGACGATCTCAAACTCCCTGCGCTTGTTGATGATATATCCATAGGGAGCGGCACACAGCCATTCGCCATCTGCCTGTCTGCGTTTGATGACATTACGCACCTTTTTGGAAGTGTCAGTAACGGGCATCTCATTGATGAGGAACTGAAACTGAATTTTGAGCCAGTCATCATCGTTGGGGAAGTCGATACCGTCACCAATGGAGATAATGCGAACTCCGGCATCACGAAGGTCTTCCAATTCTACAAGACCACGGCTGTTTCGGCGGGAAAAACGGGAGAAGTCCTTGACGATCAGGATATCGTATTTATGGGACATGAGCCCCTTTCTCATGGCCTGATAACCCTCACGCTGTTCAAAGGTGTAGCCGGAACGGTCACGGTCTTCGTGGAAGGTCAGCGAGCTGCCGGGGAATCTGGTTTTAACGAAGTCCTGAATGATTGCTTTCTGGTTTTCAATGGAGATATTATCCCGATCAAGCTCGTCATCCACGGAAATACGGACATAGCCCGCAATATCAAACATCTCGGTCACAGTGAGTCACCTCCTGTTGCTATCAAATATATCTGTATTTATTTTCTTATTTACAGATAACATTGTACCATATGATTATGAACATTTCAAGATAAAAGAGAGAAAAAAGGCGGAAGAGATTCCTCCCTCCCGCCAAATATCTCACCGTTCGGCTGATGCCGTGCGCTGTTTCTTCTCCCGCCGAACTTCCAGTTCGGCACAGCGGCGTTTATTATAAGCAAGCAAATCCAGTGTGCCCTGATACAGATCCTTTTCACCGGATTCAAATACGGCCACCAGATACTTTTTCTTCTTATATTTGTCATAGATGTCTTTCAGACCCTCACGCAGAGCAAGGTCTTTCTTTTCGGCGTTGGTCAGCCAGATTTCAACCAACTGCTTGTCATCTCTGACGTTCATCTCCAAATAACATCACACTCCTTCATTGGTACTATTTTCCTCATCTTTCCTGCGGTTTATGCGCTATTACCTTTTTTGCTTCCTGCAGAATCTCCGGTGGAAGCACTTCAACAGTGCGGCGAAGCTCGTCCAGTTCGGAGAGCTTGCGCTGAGTCTCCAGTTTCTTTTGGATGCTTTCTCTGGATGCGGAAGAAAGTTTCTTTTCCAGTTCCGCATTTTCCTCGGTCAGCTCTTTGTACGTCTTGTCGTACTTTTTCAGCTTCGTCCGCATGATCTCTACACCGGGGATATATTTGTCCAGAAGTGCCTCAAGCTCTTCGGCCTTGGCTTTTTTGTTGAACGGGTTACTGTCGTTCAGAATGGCCATGATCTGATCCTTCATTCGGTTCAGATGCACAGCCTCCTTGAACAGCCTCGGCGGGATGTGGGTGCGCCCCGTCTCGCTGACACTTTCACCACGCTCCAGATCGGGATACTTCTTGACCATGTGCTTCCAGAATTCATCCTGCCACCATGTCAGTTTTTTCTTGTTGCCCACGATCTCCTTGGCACTGAGCCGTTTGTCCTCCGTCAGCGGAACAAAGCAAAGGTGCATATGGGGCGTTTTCTCGTCCATATGCACCACGGCAGTTATAATCGTCTCTTTCGACTGATATTTCTGGATGAAGTCAAGTGCCTCGGTGAAATAGGCTTTGACTTCGGATTTCTTCTTGTCCTTGAAAAACTCCGGGCTGGCAGTAACCAGAGCTTCCACCACCCGAACACTGTCGGAACGGGTACGGCAGCCTGCCTCTGCAATCTGCTTTTCGGACTCCGCACGGTATTTCCGTTCCGGTGTTACCAGATGGAAGTTAAGGTGACTGCGGGTGGTGTCAATGTCGGGATTGCTGGCGTATTTCTCTTTGGTGCGCTCATTGTGGGATTCGATGTGTCCAATCTCGGGACCCTTGTATTTGGCAAAGCGAAGAATGGCGTACTGTGCTTTCATCGGTTATCCCTCCGTTTCTGCCATACGATGTCGTAACCCAGTACATCGGCAAGTTCTACGACTTCTTTGTATCGGATGCTTTCCCGCTGCAGCTTGGCGGAAAGATTGGAAACGCTGTCGCTCCAATCGTATTCATCGGCCAGTCGATCCACCAGCTCCTGCATGGTAAACCCGGTACGGATGATCTGTGATTTGATCTCATTTCTGATGTTCATGTTGTTCCTCCTGACTTTGGATAATGAAAACAGCGAAGCGGATGCACTCTTTGGCAAACCAACTTCGCTGTATGGTGAAATATTCGATTGACTGCAAATCCGTTCAGATTTGATGGTATGATGCCCTGTCCGCAGGTGGGAACATCGGACTTTACGGAACCGTGGTACATTTCATAAAACCGTGCAGATGCACGCTTTTTAGTAATGCCTGTGCTCGTTTCCGAGAAGCACGGTTCCGTGAAATCATTTCGTCTTGCGGATATATTCTTTCCTGTTTTCATCTGTCTTGAAAATACCCTCGCTTTTTCAGCTCCTGCAGATCGAAGATCACGTCTTCTGTGCGGAGCTTGGCAAGGCAACTGAGGGTATAAATGTCGTAGGTGTCATCGATCAGAAGCAGCGTCATCAACAGTTTCTGGCTTCCGGTCAGATTGCTGTCATAAATGTGAAACAGCGGCAGTTCCTTGTAATACGGTTTCTTCATTGGATTCCCCCTTTTTTCTGAATGAACTTAAAATAATCCATCCCAGCCGCCCATCTATCCCACATGGGATGCTTGGGATGGATGGGATGGTGTTTTTTGTGTCTGATCTCATAAAATGGGCGGTGTCACCAGAGCCTCGATGCCCCAGAAGCCGTTGACCCGCTTGCCGAGCCGGTTAGTGATGTGGTTGTCATGCTCGATGCCAAATTCATCGGCGTGTTTTTTCAGTGTCATGCTCACCGTCCGCACAGCCAGTGGTTTATAGGTGTTGTCATTGCACCACATGGTATAGATGGCGTACAGATCGGCAGAGGTAATAGTGCTGTCGGCTTTCAGTCGGATGTATCCCTCCGAGCGCATGAACAGCAGCACATTGTCAGCCTCCCGCTTGGCTTCCACACGGTTATCCTTGGTGCGGTTGCTCTCGGTGAAGCGATAGTTATTTCCGATCAACCTCCGCAGACCATCCAGACACCAGAGAAAAATGCCCTCGATCTCGGCACAGAGCTTGTCCGCAAGAAAAGGATCGTCCTCACGGTCGAGGGGCTTCTTCTTCACCGACAGAATCAGCTGCCGCCGGTAGAAGCCGTCCGAATGGTCGTATAAGGATTCCAGATCGCCATTGGAAAAGGCCAAAAACCGGACATACATCTGCCCCTGATAGCTCTGCTCACCCTTACGTTCCAAATCCATGGGCATTTCGGCGGTGATAAGGGATTTCAGATAGTGGGTGGATTTCAACGCCTCCATCTTCATATCATCGTCAACCATCAGAAGCTGATGCTCCAGATCAGCTCTGGCAAAGGGACTGCGCTCTACTTTGGCGATACTGCCATTTTTTAGATTATCGCCCAGCATCTTCTGCATCACCACGCCGATTCGGCTCTTGCCCTCGCCGCCGTTGCCTTTCAGCAGCATCATGGTTTGGCCTCGGTTGGTGGGGAGTAGACAGTAGCCGAGATACTCCTGCAGGGTCAACACATCCTCGTCCTCCAAAAGTTCCGATAAAAAATGCAGCCATGTCACAGGCTGCGGAGCGTTGGCATCATATTTGACGGGCAGGCGGTTGCGGCAGAACTCCTTTTGATCGGTGAACTCACCGTTCAGAAACAGCGTACCGTTGGCAACATGGAGCCGATCTTCGTGTACCGGAAGATTGGGTACATAGGCTTCCAGCTTCACCATTTCCAGAAGTCCCGATGCCCGTTTTGCAAGACCGCAGTTGAGATAAGGACGAAGCATTTCATAGATTTCCTTGCGGACACTTTCCTCGTCAGTGATACGACCATCCTTGGTGAAGAAGCTGCCGCCCACACGCACCATAGGGTGCTTCTGCAGAAAGTCCTCGCAGAACCCGACCTCATTTACCATTTTACCGTCGTACCAAAAGGGCCTTTCGCCGGTGTATTCATGTTTGTTCATTCGATTCCTCCTTGATCTCTCGCAGGTGATCCTGCAGGAGCGTGATTTTGTTGTCTTTCATCATGTCGTTTACCAACTCTGTTCGTTCTTCCGGCGAACCTATCGTCAGCAAATCCAACATATACTGTGTACATTCGAGCATATGGCAGGCTTCCACAAAGCGGTCATCCGGATCATCCTCCGGTGTCTGAGGCGAAAAGCGCACCTTCCAATCCTGCAGGATTTGCAGATACTCCCGTAGAACGCGAAAACAAAGCCGTTCATTCTCGGCCTGCGTCTTGTATCGGTTTAGCTTGGCAAGCACGGACGGCTTCCCTGTTTGAATACCGAAGTCGGCACTCAACGTTTGCGCGGCCTCCAAAGCGGTGATCCCGAATAGCTTGGACGTGAATTCGATCACATCTCCCTTGGCTCCGCAGCCGAAGCAGTAGAAGTAGTCCTCATTCAGCTTCATGCTTGGATGCCGATCATCATGGAACGGACAGCAGACCATTCCGTTTCGTGCTACGGTCATACCGTAGTGCTCCGCCGCTATCCTCGGCGTGACCGTGGATTTGACGGCTTCAAAAATTGTCATGGGCATTTCTCCTTTCGATTTTTCTGACAAATTTTCTTTGTCAACTGAATATACGGTGAAAAAGTCTTAGACCGAAAAAATCAGGCAGTTGTGCAAGAAAACAAAAAAGCCCTCCCGGATTCTTGCGAAAATGCAAGTCGGAAGGGTGGAAATATAAAAGTGTGATATCAAAGATCAAAACATGCTATAATAATGTGAGATTGCTGCTTGGTAAACATGAAAATTCACCTTGTGAAGTGAAAATTCACCCCGATAGAGTGAAAGGACGGAATGGAATCAATAAAAATGTGATTCCGTTATCATAAAAACCAATATTTTTGTGATACCATTGCAATTTTGGCCCGAGGGGCGTATAATAATAGTGTGAAATCAAACGCGAAATATCTGAGAAAAGTGTGACGGAGGGATTCTATGGAGCGACTGATCCTGAAACGACTGCTGGAATGGAAAAACTCGCCTTACCGCAAGCCGCTGATCCTCAAAGGAGTGCGGCAGGTGGGCAAAACGTGGATTCTCAAGGAATTCGGCAGACGTTATTATGATAATACAGCCTATTTTAACTTCGATGAACACGAGGAGTATAAGCAGTTCTTTGAAACGACCAAGGACGTTGACCGGCTTCTGCAAAACCTGATGCTGGCCAGCGGACAGAAGATCACACCGGAAAAGACACTCATCATTTTTGACGAAGTACAGGACTGCCCGAAGGTCATCAACTCCATGAAATATTTCTGCGAGAATGCGCCGCAGTATCACATTGCATGTGCCGGTTCGCTGCTGGGCATAGCACTGGCAAAGCCGTCCTCTTTCCCGGTGGGCAAGGTCAACTTCATGCAGATCGATCCAATGACATTTACGGAATTTTTGCTGGCCAACGGTGACGAGAATCTTGCAAACTATCTGGATGCTTTGGATACGCTTGAACCGCTTCCGGATGCTTTTTTCAATCCGCTGTATGAGAAGCTCAAAATGTACTATGTCACGGGTGGAATGCCGGAATCTGTGCTCATGTGGACGCAGGCGCGCGACGTGGAGGCCATGCAGGAGGCTCTGTCCGGAATTATCGGGGCATATGAGCGCGACTTTGCCAAACATCCGAATGTCAGCGAATTCCCGAAAATCTCAATGATCTGGAAGTCTGTTCCGTCGCAGCTTGCCCGGGAAAATAAAAAGTTTATCTATAAGGTCGTCAAAGAGGGCGCGCGGGCGCGCGAGTATGAGGATGCGCTGCAATGGCTGGTGGATGCCCGGCTTGTCCACAAGGTATACCGCAGCACCGCGCCGGGACTTCCGATGTCGGCCTATGACGATCTGTCGGCGTTCAAAATCTATCTGGTGGATGTGGGATTGCTCCGCCGTCTGGCGCAGCTTGCACCGACTGCTTTTGGTGAGGGCAATCGTCTGTTTACCGAGTTCAAAGGAGCGTTGACAGAAAACTATGTGCTGCAAACACTCATCACACAATTTGAGGTGATGCCCCGTTATTGGAGCCAGAACAATCCTCCCTATGAGGTCGATTTCCTGATTCAGCGCGAAAATGATATTTTCCCGGTGGAGGTCAAGGCAGAAGCCAATACCACCAGCCGGAGTCTGCGAAAATTCAAGGAGCTGTTCCCGGGGCAGGTAAAGCTCCGCGTGCGCTTCTCCTTGGACAATCTGAAGCTGGATGATGATGTGCTGAATATTCCGCTGTTCATGGCAGATCAGGCAGACCGGCTGATCGGGCTGGCGTTGGAGAAGAAAGCGTAAAGGGGAGTATACTATGGCCATCAGTAAAAAGCTTGAGATTATATATCACAATGGTCAGCCGGATGGGATTCGCTCCATCCGCCGTCACCTGTCAACAATGACTACCTATGTCATCCCCCGCCCGTTGCTTTCGGAAGCCAAGAAGCTGACCGGTATCAATCGTCCCGGCATCTATTATCTGATCAGCGAAACGGATGACAACAAGATTGCACAGATTTATGTTGGGCAGACCCGAAACGGAGTCAGCAGATTGGATGATCACAATCGATCAAAAGATTTCTGGAACAAAGCAATCATGTTCCTTGCTGACAGCAAAACCTTTTCTCTGGACATGATCAGCGGCCTTGAGGCTTTTGCCATCGGTAAGGCAATTGAAGCGAAGCGCTACAAGGTTGAAAACACGGTGAATCCCAAATATGAGATTGATGAATATGATCTTCCTTTGATTGAGGAAGTGTATGAAGAAATCAAATTCATCATGGCAACCCAGGGTTACAAAATGGAAAACTCCAAAACAACTCTGAATGAAGCCAACACATTGCATACTACCCGCAATGGAGTCCAGGCGATTGGTGTGTATGATGGAGAAAAATTTGAAGTCCTTGAAGGATCTGAAATTGATATGAGCCGCAAGTGCCATTCCGACAATATTGAAAAGCTTCGGCAAACCGCCATTCAAAACGGTGACATCGTTCTCAACGGCGATAAGTACATACTGAATGTTTCTGTTCCGTTTACTTCTCCCAGCTCAGCAGCTATGTTCGTGCTTGGAGGAAGCACCAACGGTTGGATCGAATGGAAAAACAAAGACGGAAAAACGCTTGATGAAATGTACCGAAAATAACAGCGGTTAAAGTAATGCTGAAAAGCGAGGAGGTGTGGCGTATGAGCAACGAGAGTGTATATCTTCCCGGTAAAATCCGTGACCGCATACAGGACTTAATGAAATCCAACAAGGTCACGCAGGCCGAGCTTGCTACCCGTATCGGCTGTTCGGAAAGTATGCTGAGCCGTTTCATCAGCGGCAAGACGGACAAGCTGGGCGACGAAAACATCATCCGTATTGCCCGTGTGTTCAATGTCTCCACCGACTTCCTGCTTGGCGAAGTCGATATCCCTGACCGCCTGAATTATGACATCTCCGAACTTGGCCTGTCCGTGCAGGCGGCGAGAAATCTGTATACTCATAAAGTGAATCCTCAGGTGGTCAATGCACTGCTTGAAAATCCGGAGTTTGCCAACACCACAAATCTGATTTCCGGTTACTTGGATGACGAACTTGCCAAGAGTTTTGCCGCACAGAATCAGTTGTATGCAACCGTCGCCGGCATGCTGAGAGGCCAGCCTGATGCTGTCGATGACATAAAGAAATTGCAGACCCCGGTATATCAGGCAGATCTGACGGCGATCCAGCGGTCGTTTATGAATGCGGTGCAGGCCGTAAAGAAAGAATTCGGCAACGATCTGCAGGCATCCCAGGAATTGACCGCACAAGCAGCGAAAAAGATTTATGCCGAGTTGACCAAGGGACAGCATAAGCCAAACCGTAAAATCACGCCGGAGCAGATCGGTGAGGCGGTCGCACAGTCCGTTTCTCATCTGCCCGGTGTCGATACAGAATTGGTCAAGCAGATGTTTCTGGCAATGGCAGGCACGGTAACAAGCAATGAAAAGGGATCAAATGACCAATGAACAGCTCTGTGCATTGGTGAAGCAGGGCGATGCAGATGCGCAGAATCTGCTGATTGAAAAGAATCTCCGCTTCGTCAAAAAGACCGCGTTCGAAGTATGGAATACGCGTGCACAGTTCAACCGTTCCCTGTGCATTGACGTCGAGGATCTGGTACAGGAGGGATCAATGGGGCTGTATGATTGTATCGAAAAGTTTGATCCGGACAGCGGCAACCAGTTCCTGACCTATGCTGTTCCGGCAATCAAAAACGCCATGCTCGACTATGTCCGTTCGCAGAGTTCATCCTTTGAAGGCAAGAATCAGAGCGAGATTATGTCTCTGGATGAATTTGCAAAGGATGAGGTACAAAGCAGACACACCTTCATTCCCGATGCCGCGACACAAACACCGGAGCAAGTTTATCTGGCACAGGAACGACTGAACGATCTCCATCACGCATTGGATATGATCGAAAAGCGCGATGAGCAGTATCTGCGCTATCGGTTCGGATTTGATGATGACGTCGAACACCCGCTGACGGAAACGGCGAAGCATTTTCATCTGTCCGAAAGCAGAGCAAAGAAAACAGAAGCTCTTGCTTTGGATAACGTGTGGTTGGAGCTGCCGTGGTGGTATTAGGGGCACGGAGATACGTCGCTGCGGCGGGTTTTATATCCCTTTTGCTCCCCCGGTGATGCCGCACAGCGTCGGTCGCTGACCTCCGCTTAGCCGCACCACCTACACCCGAACAGTCGGATTTTGCTCATGGCAAATCCCTGGTTTTGTGTCCTTTCCTGTCACAAAATCCGCCTGTTCTGCTGCCGCCGGAAAGTGCCTGTCAGGCGTGGGACAGCCCCTTTCCAGCGTCAGCGGTCGCAAAAGGTATAACACACTAGACTTTGCAGAGCAAAATCGTGTGCCAACAGGATGCTGCTCGCCCCTATTGGAAACCCAGCGCCAAAGGGAATATTCCCTTTGAAATCCCTCATTTTCCTCGCAGGTTCATATACAAACTGCAAGAATGCAGATTGATATGCCTGCTCAAAAAATGCAAAAGAAAGCCTGCACCATTTACCGGTGCAGGCTTTCTTTTGCTGCTGAACATGGAAAGCAAGCGCTGAATCTCCTCCAAGCTCAGCAATAACAGGGCTTAAGGTGCGACAATAAAAAGCGTATGAACTGATTGGAATTACAGCCGAAGCGCCTTTAATTTATTCATTCCGAAAATTATGATAAAGATAGAGTTGACGATGAAACCATTCGGGTATATACTATAATTATATCATCAGAGATGGTATGATGAAATGAAAGGGCAAATGAGGAAATTGAATGAGAGAATTCAACTTCAAAACAGAGTACAACAAGCTCCTGACGCCGGAGGTTGTGGCGTATCTTACGCAGATCCACGAGTACAAGGGGCAGCAAAACCGTTTTATTGAAGCAAAGGCGGATGCGTTGTCCGATCTCTTGGAGGTTGCAAAAATTCAGAGTACCGAGGCATCCAACCGTATTGAGGGCATCATTACGACGGATGATCGCCTCAAGAAAATCGTCCGCGACAAGACTATGCCTAAGACCCACGGCGAGAAAGAGATCGCCGGTTACCGCGATGTGCTGGCCACAATCCACGAGAGTCACGACTATATCCCGCCGAAGCCCTCCATCATTTTGCAGCTTCATCGGGATTTGTACAAGTTCAGCGGCAAGGCCATCGGCGGCAGTTTCAAGAACTCCGATAATGTAATCGCCGAGGAACTGCCGGATGGTCAGCGGATTGTTCGCTTTGAGCCTGTCCCAGCATGGGAAACGCCGGAAGCCGTAACGGCATTGTGCAATGCTTTTGAAGAGGCACTGCGGGATACAGAACTCGACCCGCTGCTGCTGATTCCCATGTTCATTCTGGACTTTCTCTGCATCCATCCTTTCAATGATGGCAACGGCCGCATGAGCAGACTTTTGACACTGCTGCTCCTGTACCGCTCCGGTTATATCGTGGGCAAATATATCAGCATCGAAAAGCTGATCTCCGACACCAAGGAAACCTATTATGAGGCTTTGCAAGCCAGCTCCTACAACTGGCATGAGGGAACGAACGACTATGCCCCCTTTGTCACCTATATGCTGGGGATTCTTGTGGCGGCATATCGGGATTTTGAAAGCCGAATCGAGCTGCTGACGACAAAAGGGCTCTCCAAGCCCGACCGGGTGCGGGAGATCATCAAGAACCACCTCGGCAAGATCACGAAGAGCGAAATCATGGCACAGTGCCCGGATATCAGTCAGATCACCGTCCAGCGCGCGCTGGCAGACCTGCTGAAATCCGGCGAGATCATCAAACTTAGCGGCGGACGCTACACTTCTTATACTTGGAACAGGGAGAGGGAATAAATGATTACAGGCGAACTGAAAAATAAAATTGACAGCCTTTGGGATATTTTCGCGGCGGGCGGTCTGGTGAATCCGTTGGATGTCATCGAGCAGATCACCTATCTGATGTTCATCCATGACCTGGATGATTCGGACAATCTCCGGGCAAAAGAAGCCGCTATGCTGGGGCTGCCCTATACCAGCATTTTCACCGGCGAGGTGCAGGTGGGTGACCGTACCATCGACGGCCAGCAGCTCAAGTGGAGCGTATTCCACGATTTTGCTGCCGGAAAGATGTACGCTGTCATGCAGGAGTGGGTATTTCCGTTCATCAAGAACCTGCACGGGGACAAAAACAGCGCCTATTCCAAGTACATGGACGACGCGATTTTCAAGCTGCCCACGCCGCTGCTGCTTTCCAAGGTGGTGGACGCACTGGATGAGATTTACCGCCTGATGAACGAATCGCAGGCGGTGGACGTGCGGGGCGATACCTATGAATATCTGCTGAGCAAAATCAGCCAGTCAGGCCTCAACGGCCAGTTCCGTACCCCGCGCCATATTATCCGCATGATGGTGGAGCTGATGGACCCAAAAGCGGACGATGTGATCTGCGACCCGGCCTGCGGCACTTCCGGCTTCCTTGTTTCTGCGGGTGAATACCTGAAGGAGCACCGCAAAGAAGAAATCTTCTTCAACCGCCAGAAGAAGGATCACTATATGAACCACATGTTTTTCGGCTACGACATGGACAGAACCATGCTCCGCATCGGCGCGATGAACATGATGACCCACGGCATTGACAATCCCTTTATCGAATACCGGGACAGCTTGTCCGATCAGAACCCGGACAAGGAAAAGTATTCTCTGATTCTTGCCAATCCACCGTTCAAGGGCAGTCTGGATGCCGACACCGTTTCGGCAGATCTGCTGAAAGTCTGCAAGACCAAGAAAACGGAACTGCTGTTTTTGGCTCTGTTCCTGCGGATGCTGCGCATCGGCGGGCGCTGCGCCTGCATTGTTCCGGACGGTGTGCTGTTCGGTTCATCCACGGCACATAAGGCCATCCGCAAGGAGCTGGTGGAGGGCAACCGGCTGGAGGCCGTGATCTCCATGCCCTCCGGCGTGTTCAAGCCCTATGCGGGCGTGTCCACCGCCGTGCTGATCTTCACGAAAACCGGCCACGGCGGCACAGATAATGTGTGGTTTTACGACATGACCGCCGACGGCTACAGCCTGGACGACAAGCGCAGCCCGGTGGCTGACAACGACATTCCCGACATCATCGCCCGATTCCGCAATTTGGAGGCAGAAAAAGACCGCCCGCGCACGGAAAAATCCTTCTTCGTGCCCAAGGCGGAGATCGTGGAAAACGGCTATGATCTGTCCATCAACAAGTATAAAAAGACGGAGTACAAACCCGTGGAGTACGCTCCCACCACCCAGATCCTCGCGGAACTGCAGGAACTGGAGGCAGAGATCGCCAAAGGACTGGCAGAGTTGGAGGGGATGCTGTGATGGAGTTTAATTTTGAAATGACTCCGAATGAAAGTGCGTTATTAAGTTGCGGGAAAGACTTTCTAAATGCAGCGGCCCGATGCCTTGGGGTGAATGAACACGGTGTAATCGAAATAATCAATGATGGTAAATTTATTACATTGGCGGCACCCGCAACAATAAATGCAGCATTTGCTTGCGAGATGTTTCTGAAGGCGCTGGTTATGAAGAGCGGAAAGAAATATCCAACAGACAGAAATGGACACAACCTCAGAGTGTTATATAACATGCTTCCTGAAGCAATACAAAAACGTCTTTGTCAGTTATGTGTTGACAAAAGTGATGAAGCAAAAAGCAAGTTTTTGTTGTTTTTAGATAACCATTCAAAAGATTTTGTGGATGTCAGATACTATGCAACACGAGAAGGGTGGCAAGGTATGTCTCCCATTATCGTATATACGTATGCATTTAATATGTGCAATGTAACACAGTATCTTTTATCGAGCTGGGAGAAAATATGATGACAAGATTGGGAGATGTTTGTACAGTTATATCTGGTTCCACGCCCAAAACATCTGTCGCAGAATATTGGGACGGAGACATCAAATGGATTACACCTGCAGAGTTGAATGAAGACAGCTTTTATCTTTATGATTCGCAGCGGCATATCACAGAACTTGGAAAAGAGAAGACAGGCTTGTCTTATATGCCAATAGGTACAGTTATCCTCTCTTCCCGTGCGCCTATTGGAAAAACTGCAATTGCCGGGTGTGAGATGTGCTGCAATCAAGGATTTAAGAATCTGATTTGTTCTGATGACATTTTCAATGAATACCTTTACTACTTTTTAAAGGGCAAAACAGACTATCTTAATTCTCTTGGTAGGGGCGCGACATTCAAAGAAATATCCAAATCTATTGTTGAAAACATCGAAATCAGACTGCCTGCTTTAGAAGAACAGAAACAGATTGCAAGGCAGTTTGGGGAAATATACCGACTGATTTCCCTCCGCAAGCAGCAACTTGCCAAGCTGGACGAGCTGGTCAAAGCCCGATTTGTCGAACTGTTTGGTGATGCAGAACACAATGAAAAGGGCTTACCCACCTCACCAATGACAGAACTCTGTGAGATAATTGATGGAGACAGAGGTAAGAATTATCCTAAACAGGAAGAGTTCTCCGAAGAAGGCTTTTGTTTATTCCTCAATGCCAAAAATGTTACCTCTAACGGATTTTCTTTTGAAAATTGTATGTATATCACGGAGGAAAAAGATAAAATCCTTCGTAACGGTAAACTAAGCCGTGGAGATGTTGTTTTAACAACTCGTGGAACCCTTGGTAATTTGGCTTTTTATGACGAATCTGTTCCATACGAGCATATGCGAATCAATTCTGGTATGGTCATTCTGAGGATGAAGCGTGACCGTATTACAGAAAGATTTTTCATTGAACAGTTCAAAATGCAACTGGCATCTATAAAAGAGCGGATTGCAAGTGGTTCTGCACAGCCTCAGTTGCCAATCTCAACGATGAATAAGATTGTGATGTTGGTGCCCGATGTTGAATTACAAAACCAATTTGCCGCCTTTGTCAAACAGACCGACAAATCAAAATTGACAGTCCAACAGAGCTTGGATAAACTAGAATTACTGAAAAAAGCCTTGATGCAGAAATACTTTGGGTAATGGAGAAATTTTATGGATGAAACTACGCTCAATACGATAGTTGGTATTGTCGGTGGCATAATCGGGGTTATTAGTGTCATCATCACCGTTATTAGCATGAGAGCTAAAAAAGTGGTAACCATATCAACAAAATCAAAAATTTATGCTTCACCGGGTAAAGAGGGTAGGTTCGTTTTTGATTATTCAAATAATAATGGGCAATATACGATTGGAAGCGAACCATATCTGTTCTGTACAAAATGGTCAAAGGCAAGCAACACTTCCATCCACGCATATAAAGATGGCGCCGGCATTGAAGCGATTGCAATAATTAAAGGTCCTGTTGATATAAATAGCATATCTTCAATCGAAGGTGATTTTTCTTCTAGAGTTCGTACACCTAAAATCGGTGATGCAATTATTTGGAAGAATTCAAATGGGAAGTATGCTATTACGAAAATCCTCAACATTAAAGATGATACTCGTGGAGACTTGAGCGACGAACTGGAATGCGAATATGTTATTTTGAAATAGCGGGGTGACACCATGACCAACTTTGACATTTTTACCTCCACGCCGGAGTTTGAGCCCTTCGCCTCCGTGGCGGTGGCGGCGGAAAAAATCTTACATATCGACCCGGCGGCGTGTGTCTTGAACTGCCGCAGGGCGATGGAGTTCGCCGTAAAATGGATGTACTCCGTCGATGAGGGTCTGGTCATGCCCTATCAGGATTCCCTTGTGAGTCTGATGAACGCCGAGGACTTCCGGGACATCGTAGGTGCGGACATCTGGCGGCGGATAGACTTCATTCGTCGCATCGGCAACACCGCTGCCCACACGGGGAAGAAGATCACCGAGGAGCAGGCGGCGCTGAGTCTGGAAAACCTCTATGCCTTTCTGGACTTTGTGGCCTATTGCTACGCCGAAAATTACACCGAGGGACATTTTGACCGCAGCCTTCTGACGCAGCCTGCCGAAACGCCTGCCGCCCCTGTGCAGGAAGTGCCGGAGGTGGATCTGGCTGCCCTTATGGCGGAAAATGCCGCCTTGAAAGAGCAGCTCACCGCCCGCCGCAACCAGCAGCAGCAAACCTATGTGCCGAAGCCCCTTGACCTGTCGGAATATAAGACCCGCAAAATCTACATCGACACCATGCTCACCGACGCAGGCTGGACAGAGGGCAAGGACTGGCTCAACGAGGTGGAGCTGCCCGGTATGCCCAACAAGAGCGAAGTCGGCTATGCGGACTATGTGCTCTACGGCGACGATGGCCGCCCGCTGGCAGTGATTGAGGCCAAGCGCACCTGCGTGGATGTGTCCAAAGCCCGCCAGCAGGCAAAGCTGTATGCCGACCTGCTGGAAAAGAAGTATTATCGCCGCCCGGTCATCTTCCTGACCAACGGCTTTGAGACCCACATCATCGACAATCTCTATCCCGAGCGCAAATGTGCCGCCATCTACTCCAAGCGGGACCTGGAAAAGCTGTTCAATCTCCAGACCATGCGGACAAGTCTGAAAAATGTCATGGTGGATCGGAACATCGCCGGCCGCTACTATCAGGAGGGCGCCATCAAGGCCACCTGTGACGCCTTTGCCCGCAGCCGCCGCAAGGCGTTGCTGGTTATGGCTACCGGCTCCGGCAAGACCAGAACGGTCATCGCCCTGTGTGATGTGCTGCTCCAGCACGGCTGGGTGAAGAATATCCTGTTTCTGGCAGACCGCAACAGTCTGGTCACGCAGGCCAAGCGCAGCTTTGTAAATCTGCTGCCTGACCTCTCCGTCACCAACCTCTGCGAGGAGAAGGACAACTACACCGCTCACTGCGTCTTTTCCACCTATCAGACCATGTACAATGTCATCGATAGCGTGCAGGACGAGGAGGGAAAGCTCTTCACCTGCGGTCACTTCGATCTGGTGATCTGCGACGAGGCGCACCGCTCGGTTTACAACAAATACCGGGATATTTTCAATTATTTCGACGCGCCGCTGGTGGGCCTGACCGCCACACCCAAGGACGAAATTGACAAGAATACTTACGAAATTTTTGAGCTGGAGAACGGTGTGCCCACCTATGGCTACGAACTGGCGCAGGCCGTCAAGGACGGATATCTGGTGGACTTCCTGTCGGTAGAGACAAAGCTGAAATTCATCGAGCAGGGCATTGTCTACGACGAGCTTTACGACGCGGACAAGCAGGCTTATGAGGACACCTTTGAGGATGAAAACGGCGATTTGCCGGAGCGCATTGCGTCCTCCGCTCTGAACGAATGGATCTTCAACGAGGACACCATCCGGCAGGTTCTGAATACCCTGATGACAAACGGCCTGACCATTGACTACGGCAGCAAGCTGGGCAAAACAATCATCTTTGCGAAAAATCACACCCACGCGGAGAAAATCCTTGCGGTGTTCCATAAAGAATATCCCCATCTGCCCGGCTTTGCGAAGGTCATCGACAATTATATGACCTACGCGCAGAGCGCCATTGACGAATTTTCCGACCCGAAGAAGCTGCCGCAGATCGCCATTTCCGTGGACATGCTGGACACCGGCATTGATGTGCCGGAGGTGCTGAATCTGGTGTTCTTCAAAAAGGTCATGAGCAAGGCCAAGTTCTGGCAGATGATCGGACGGGGCACACGCCTGTGTCCGGGGTTGCTGGACGGAAAGGATAAGGACAAGTTTTATATCTTCGACTTCTGCGGTAATTTTGAGTTCTTCCGCATGAACAAGGGCAAGCCTACCGCCAACATGATTGCCCTGCAAGGCGCAATTTTCCATCTGAAGGCGCAAATTGCCTTCAAATTGCAGGATCTGGCATATCAGACGGCGGATTTGATTGACTTCCGCAAGACGCTGGTGGAGAACATGGTGCGCAAGGTGCGGGAGCTGAATCGCGAGAATTTTGCTGTGCGCCAGCACCTGAAATATGTAGAGCTGTACGCCAATCCGGACAGCTACAATGCTCTGACCTATGAGGACACGCTGATGATGGGGCAAGAATTGGCACCGCTCATCACGCCGGAGGAAGATGACGCCAAGGCGCTGCGGTTCGATGCCTTGATGTACGGCATCGAGCTTGCCTATCTCGCCGGAAAGAAATACGGCAAGGCAAGAAGTGATTTGTTCAAGAAGGTTTCCGCCGTTGCGTCTGTGGCGAATATTCCGGAGATCATGGCGCAGTCCGATTTGATCGACAAGATTTTGCACACAGACTATGTGGAGAATGCCGGCGTGAACGAATTTGAGTACATCCGGGAAAATCTCCGTGATCTCATGAAATACATACCCAAGACAGTCCTGCGCTATGATACGAATTTCGATGACGAGATCCTGTCCATGGACTGGAACGAATCGGAATTGGAGAACGACGATCTGAAGAATTACAAGGCCAAAGCGGAATTCTATGTTCGTCAGCATATGGACAATGCCGCCATTGCCAAGCTCAAGAGCAATGTTCCATTGACGGCCGAGGATGTGCAGGCACTGGAAACAATTCTCTGGAGCGAAGTCGGTACCAAAGCGGATTATGAGGCCGAGTACGGGCAGAAACCGCTGGGAGAATTTGTGCGGGAAATCGTCGGACTGGATATGAATGCCGCCAAAGAAGCCTTTGCGCAGTATCTGAATGATGCGACTCTCGACAGCAGACAGATTTACTTCGTCAACCAGATCGTGGAGTATATCGTCCACAACGGCATGATGAAGGACCTGTCCGTCTTGCAGGAAGCGCCCTTTACCGACTACGGCAGTATTGTGGAGGTGTTCACGGATTTGTCCGTGTGGGCAGGAATCCGGCAGGCGATTGAACGGGTCAATGCGAACGCCGTGGCGGCGTAAACTGTATTTGAGGAAAGGAGTTTAACAATGGCAAACATTATTGCAGTTATTTGGGACTGCGACAAAACGTTGGTCGATGGCTATATGCAGGACCCGATTTTTAAGGATTATAATATTGAAGCATCCGATTTCTGGAGAAAAGTAAATGCGCGGCCAGTGGAACTTGCGGCGCAGGGAATTCGGGTAAACCGGGATACATATTATTTGAATTACTTTATTAAATGCGCACACGATGGTACGCTAAAAGGCCTTGACAACGCAAAACTGAAAGAGTACGGGAAAAAGCAAAAGTTTTATCGGGGTATTCCTGAAATCTTTGAGAAAACCAAGAATATGTTCAAAGACGACAAGCGTTATTCGGAATATGGAATTCAAGTTGAGCACTACATCGTCAGCACAGGATTTGCTGAAATTATCCGAGGTTCAGAATTGATGCCCTTTGTTGATGGCGTGTGGGGGTGTGAGCTTTTGGAAACTCCGGACAAAGACGGAAACATGGTCATTGGAGAAACGGTGTACACAATTGACAATACATCAAAAACCAGAGCAATATTTGAAATAAACAAAGGAATTGGGAAAGTAGATGGAATTGAAGTCAATTCAAAGATCCCGGAAGAAAATCGTAGAGTTCATTTTGAAAATATGATCTATATTGCAGATGGGCCGAGTGATATTCCAGCATTCTCTGTTGTAAAAAAGGGCGGTGGCGCAACCTTCGCTATCTATCCCAAAGGTGATAACAAGGCTATGCAGCAGGTAGAGCAGATGCGCGAGGATGGTCGCGTTGATATGTATGCAGAGGCGGATTACTCCGAAGGCACTACTGCATACATGTGGATTACCAACAGAATTCAGAAAATGGCTGATCGTATTCGAGCCACTGAAAAAGCGAAGATCACAAACTCTGCATCTGGTGTTCCCAGACATTTAGTATAGAATGAAGCGACGTGTGCCGCCGCTTTGACCTCATTACACAGAGCAAACCGCCCAAATCCATTGCTACGCAATAGATTTAGGCGGTTTATTCACTTTATTTTCTCCTCCCGGATACCCACGGACAGCGCTCCCGCTTCCGTCGCTATGTACAACTACCACCCCTGCCGTTTGGCCAAATCCAACATACCAAAACAGAACTTTTCGCTCGGTGTCAATGATATCTGCGACGGGTCGCCTTCGCGTATTCTCAGCGTCCTTCGTATTTCCTTGGGTATGACTACGCGGCCCAGCTCATCAATCCTCCGCACTATTCCGGTTGCCTTCATGGTTCTCTATTCCTCCTGAATAATTCATTTCCATGCTTGCCATATCATGTTTTGTATCGGTAGTATGCGGAAGGATAAGGGGGATTATGCATTGGTGCAGAAACGGTTTTTGTTGTTAAACAGCGCCAAACCGTGCTAAAATCAAGGTGTCAGTTTCTTCCAATGGAGGCTTGTATCTTGATAGCGCATATCCGCAAAACCGACGGAGCGACGCAGCCGCTCAAAATACACTGTTTGCAGGTTGGTTTATTAAGCAAACACATGGCGCAGCGGCTCGGGTTATCCGCAATAGCGCAGCTTATAGGTTTACTGCACGACATGGGAAAGGCCACCGCCGCATTCGCGGCATATCTTATATCCGCAGCCACAGATCCTCTTTCCGCCGCTTCGCCGCACCATCATGCGCCGACCGGCGCAATATTTGCTTATCGACGCTGGTTTTGCGCAGCCGGTGCCGATTATTTTCAGCTGCTCACGGCGCAGATAATTGCCCTTTGCATCCGCGGCCACCATACGGGACTTATGGACTGTCTTGACGGCATTGGGCAATCGGCGTTCACTCTCGCCATGCAAAACGAAGCAAATGAGTATTACGACGAGGCCGTAGCCTATTATTTGGAAAACATAATGCCCGCCGATGAATTGGATGAGCTTTTTGCCAAAGCATGCGTAGAGATACGCACTTTTCTTACAGAGCACTTAAAAGGCAAATGTGATACCGACGAGCGTAAATTCCATTATGGCATGCTTACGCGGCTTTTGCTCAGTATCCTTATCGATGCAGACAGGTATGATTCCACCTGTTTTGAATACGGCATTCCGTCCGTGTATATCGAGCAGCAGCCTGATTGGGCTGCTTTGCTGCTCCGCTTTGATGATTTTCGCAGGCGCGAACTCGATACTTCCGGCGATATTGGCCGCATTCGCGCCGCCGTTTCGGATCAATGCTTTAAGCATGCCGCAGAAAATAGCGGCGTATACACGCTCAGTGTACCCACCGGCGGCGGGAAAACATTTTCCTCCTTGCGCTATGCACTCAAGCACGCCTCGCTTTATAACAAGCGGCGCATATTTTATATAATCCCATACAACACCATTCTTGATCAAAATGCGCAGGATATCCGCCACGCACTGTCCGATTATCCTTCCATACTAGAACATCATTGCGATGTTGTAACACTCAGTCAGAATGAGGCCGAGACTCATCACCGCCTTACCGAGCGCTGGAACAGCGATATAATACTCACCAGCCTTGTGCAGTTCCTAAACGCCTGCTTCGGCGCAAGCAATACGGACGCGCGCAGGCTGCACAGCCTTACCGATTCCGTGCTGATATTTGACGAAATACAGTCACTTCCAGCGCATTGCAAAACGCTGTTTGAGCGCACCATAACGTTCCTCTCAGTATGCTGCGGAGCTACCGTTGTTCTATGCACGGCAACGCAACCGCAGCTTGAGCTTTCATGCCCCTCTGCGGAACTCATGAGTGACTATGACGGTCTTTTCCGCGATATGCGGCGTGTATCCTATATCCCGCAGCTTGACCGCCCTATGCATAATAGCGAAGCCGCAGCAAAACTTGCCGAGATGCTCAAATCGCATTCTGTGCTTACAATAGTCAACACAAAGCCTGCCGCACGCGATATTTACACCAAAACCGTTGCCATGCTCAGCGAATCCGGCTTGTGTCCTGTTTTTGCGGATATCTCCTCTACGCCCGAGCAGTTATCCGCCCTTGCCAGACAAAACGGGCCTGCGGATATACTTTGCATACACCTTAGCACGTCGCTCTGCCCTGCGCACCGCAAGCTGCTCTTGCGCTGAGTAAAGCTTTGGCTGCGTGAAAAGGCGCGTGTGTTCTGCATATCCACATCACTCATAGAAGCGGGCATAAACGTAAGCTTTCCCGTTGTAGTACGCAGTCTTGCGGGGCTGCCAAGCATAGTGCAGGCGGCGGGCAGGGCGAACCGCAGCATGGAATACGATACTGGCACGGTGTATATATGGCATCTATGCGATGAAAAGCTCGACAAATTGCCTGAAATACAGTACGGCGGCAATACCGCACGAACCATAATCGCAAGCGTTCCAGCCGATGAACTTGATATGCCCGCCTCCATTGCAGACTATTTCGAACGGCAGCAGGACTATACAGCCGAGCACTCGGGTTTTCCCTTGCCCAAGCTTAATGGCGAATCCATAGTGAATCTTCTTTCTTACAACGATAAAAGGGTGCGTGAATCAGCCAATTTCGACTGTGGCATCAGCATGCCGCTGTCACAGAGCTTCCGCACGGCATATAGCAGTTTTGAAGTTATACCCGATAAAACTCACTCCGTAATCGTCCCGTTTGGGAAAGGCGCCGAGCTTATAGCCCGCCTTTCAGGCAATATCAGCCTTAAAGAAAAGCTGTACCTTCTAATGGAAGCGCAGCAGTACAGCGTTTCCGTTTATGGCAATTCCTATCAAGAGCTGTGCAGCAAGGATGCCATATATACCATAGGCGATACGGGTATCTGCGTGCTAAAGCCACGGTATTATGATATGCAATGCGGCATAGTATCGTTTTAGCCAATACCATTTTTATATTTTAAGAAAAAAGTTCTTGCAATAGTAATTATTACATGAGCTTTGCATATCCGGATGAAACGGGCGAAAACGAACTTGGCGTGCGGCTTTGGCATGCCCAAATGACAGACGGCGAAATAATCTTCCCCTCACCCGAAGAGTGCGGCAAGTCGATGTATAGGCCAATACGCCCGATGCATCCAAAGAAGTTCGGCCAAAAATACAACAATTTCTCCGCGGAGGATGAAAACACATGAGCTGGATACAAAAGCTATGTGAAGTTTACGATGCCATTATAGGCACGCCCGACTGCGACATGCTGAGCGTAGGCTTTATAAACAAAAATATAGAGCTGAACATAATCCTGTCCGCCAAAGGCGAATTTGTAACGGCTGAACGGGTGCCGGAAAATGATAGGCACTGCGCCGTGCCGAGCACCATCGCCGCAGAAGCGCGCACGGGAAGCTCAATAAAGCCATATCCGCTCGCAGAACAGCTTAAATATCTTATAGTCGATGGCGAAGCCGATGACGCTAAGTTCTGCGCATATATGCAGCAGCTTGGCGATTGGTGCAGCTTTCCCGGCGCGCCTGACTGCATCAAGGTTCTGTATAGTTATCTTGAAAAACAAACCCTGTTCAGCGATTTAATGAACGTTCCCGGGCTGAAGCTACGCTCCCCCTATAAAGACGTGGTATGCTTCAGTATACAGGATATGCATGGAGAAAATCGGCTATGGATGCGCGGCGATGTGCGCGAAAGCTGGGGCCGATATTGGGCTACCCTGCTCGACGAAACACCGGAACTATGCTACGCAACCGGTCAAGTGCTGCCGGGGCTGCAAAGCCACCCTAAGCTGGACGGCAACCCTAAGCTCATATCCGCGCGTGATGTTGATTTCCCGTTCCAGTATAAGGGCCGCTTTATCGAGGACCGCAGCGCGGCAGCGCTCAGCGGTTTAGCCTCCGTAAAGGCGCACAATGCGCTGCTATGGCTAATTGATCATCAGGGCTTTAATCGATACGGCATGCATATTGTCGCCTGGAACACCGCCATTCCCGTACTCAATATCTGCAATGACCCTTTTGGCTATGAATCGGAGAATAAAGCCAAGCCCGATACGTTTGAAGCCTATGCCATTGCCCTGCGCGATGCTGCAAACGGCTACACGGAAACGCTGAAAACATATACGGCTGCGACTAATTTGACAAAAGAAGCTCACCGCCGCATGAATAAAATCGTGATAATCGGCCTTCAAGCCGCCACGCAGGGTCGCATGTCCATAACATATTATCAAGAAATGCCCGGCAATATGTATGTTTCGCGGCTCAATGCATGGGCGGATGATTGCCTGTGGGAAATGCCCGGAGCAAATAAAAAGGTTCGCACGCCCACATGGATTGAGATATGCTCCGCTGTAATGGGGCGCGATGCCGTCAATATCGCCCGCAGCGACCGTTCCGGCGATAAGAACGCAACCAAGCTTATGCGTGGAATGCAGCTTCGGCTGCTGGGCTGCGTGGTGGATGGCGCTCCCCTGCCGCTTGACATGGTGGAGCAGGCTTTTGCCCGCGCCGTCAGGCCCCTCAGCTTTACGGACAGCAAAGGCGCATGGAACGGCTTTGCCTGGGCCGAGTGCGTTGCAGTTGCGTGCGCATTGATACGCAAAGAAAGCATACAGTCTGGCCGCGGTGCAGTTTCACCGGAGCTGGACAAAACACGCACAGACAGGGATTATCTTTTCGGCAGACTACTTGCCGTATCCCATAAAATAGAGTTTGACGCCGCCGAAAGCGGGAAGTTCCCCACCAATGCGCTCAGGCTGATGCAAAGCATTGTTCACTCCCCGCGCGAAACATGGCTACATCTTTATTGCAAGCTGCTCCCCTATCTTAAGCAACTTGGGCAAAGCGGACGCGGCAACCGTGCCGCATGGTATTTAACTCTGCTGGGCGAAATAGAGCGCAGCTTTGCGCCCGAGGAACGAGCAGACAGCCGCCCGCTTTCATATATGTTTCTTGCGGGATTCAGCGCGCAGCTAAGCGAGCTTTATGCAAAAGCCGAACAGCGCAAGCCCTCGCCGCCGTTTGAGCCGTATTCCCCGCCTTCCGGCCGCGATGAACTGTTCGGGTGCCTACTCGCCGTGGCCGATATATGCGAATGGGACGCCATGGCGGAAGAACACAACGGCATCCGAACAAGCCAGCGGGACGGCCGCACGAACGCGATGCTGCTTACGAATGCATATGTTATAAAGCCCTCGTTCACATGGATGCATATCCACGATAAGCTTATACCGTATCTTGAAAAGAGCGGCGTAAGCACGGCGGCATATATTCAACGTATAATCAGCCGCATAGAATCCTCATTCGCCGCAGAAGAAAGGCTGAAGGATGCGCGGCTGGGTAGCGGCTTTTTGAACGGATATCTAAGCATGCGTCATGCCATGACAGCAAAAGGAGGGTTAAAGCAGGACGCATGGGCGGCGCAGCCTGCATCGTCTTTGGCAATAAACAGCCGCGACGCTGCATTTGGCGCTTTGCTTGCGCTTGACAACATTGTGGAGCGCATTGTTCTTGATGCCGAAAAACAAGAAAACGACAACCGCCCCAGCAATGCAATGCGTCTTATGCCGCACGTTGCCCGCCGTCCCGATGCGGAAATTCCGCAGCTTATGGCCCGTATGGAGCCATATATGAAAAAGCTGCGCCAGCCGTTCGTATTCATGCAGGAGCGTGAGCGTCTGCTCGGCATAGCGACCGAATTGTGGCCGAACAAGGACGCACCTCTCGGACCTGGCTATCTGCACACATTTTATACATATACACTGCCAAGTAAATACGGAAAGGAAGACTAAACAATGGCTACGTTAAACAACAAAATCGATTTTGCACTTGTATTCACCGTCAGGAACGCCAATCCCAACGGCGATCCTCTGGGCGGCAACCGCCCGCGCACCACATATGACGGCCACGGCGAGGTTTCGGACGTTTGCCTGAAGCGCAAGATCCGCAACCGCTGGATGGATGAAGGTTACCCAGTATTCGTACAGTCGGACGACCGCCGCGTGGACGCTTTCCGTTCCCTGCGCGACCGTGCGGACGGCTGCCCTGCGCTCAAGGCATGTCTGGACGCAATGGGCGAGCAGAAAAAAGCCAAGGGTAAAAAGAACGGCGAGGCTCTCCTGAGCAAGGACGACTATGCGCGTATAGCCTGCGAGCAATGGCTGGATGTGCGCGCATTCGGTCAGGTATTCGCATTCAAAGCGGATAAAAAGAGCGATAAAAAAGCCGATACCGATGATGCTGCTTCCGTCAGCGATAACGTCAGCGAAAGCGATGCCGTTTCCGTTGGCATCCGCGGCCCCGTGAGCATACAAAGCGCCTTCAGCCGCGATATCGTGCCCATAACCAATCTGCAAATAACCAAGTCCGTCAATCTTAAAACGGACAGCGTAGATCCGGACAAAAGGGGTTCCGATACAATAGGTTCAAAATACCGCGTCGATTTTGGCGTATATGTTACCTACGGCTCCATAAATGTGCAGGCTGCGCAAAAAACAGGTTTCAGCGACGATGACGCCCTTGCGCTGAAAGAGGCGCTGCGCACCCTTTTCCGCAACGATGCCACCGCCGCCCGCCCGGACGGCAGTATGGAAGTGGTCAAGCTCATATGGTGGGAACATAACTGCGCCTGCGGGCAGTATTCCGCCGCCAAGGTGCATCGCTCCCTTGACGTTTCCACTACTCCTGAAATAAGCGTTAGCGTGGATAAATCCACAATACCCGGACTGAAATACTCCATAATCGACGGCGAATAACCAAAGCACAAAGCCCCCTGTCCTGCTATGGATCGGGGGCTTTACTTTACCGTTTTTCTTTCCCTCACTCAAACTTCGGCGTATACATGCTCTTGCCGTGCAGCTTGAACAGCTTACCGTTGGTGATAACGGTATCTATCGCAAGCGTGTCGCTCAGCAGCAGTATGTCCGCGCAGGAGCCTGCGGCAAGAAGGCCCTTGTACGGGTAAAGCTTCAGTGCCTTGGCGGGGTTCTCGGTAAGCACCCGTATGGCGTCCGAATACTTGTAGCCGAATTCGTTCACCATGGCGCATATCACGTCGTGATCGGCGCTCACGCGGCCTGCGGTGATGCCTATTAGTTCCTTATTTTCGTTCCACATGGGCAGGCTGCCGTTCCCGTCGGAGCTGAGCGTTACCCTATCCTTGGGCGCGCGGGAGAAGGCTGTGTTCAGTATGCCCGCAACGTATGAAGGATTGGTGCCGGCAGTAAAGTCTATGTAGCCGCCAAGGCTTGCAAATTCAACCGCCTGATCCATGTGGCGGCTCAGGTGAGTGGGCCTGAACACGCTCACGGGCAGGTCGCTGGTTTTCACTATGTCTATTATCTTGCGCAGCTCTTCTTCGCCGGAGCCGGTATGCAGATGCACTATGCCCGCCTTGCCGGAAAGCATGCCGCCCATGCGTGCCGCGTGGCCAAGGCGCGTAAGCTCGTCCTTCGTTATGCCGGAGCCACGGTGGTCTGATATTGCCACCTTCACGCCTATTATCTCCTGAATAAACGTTATGTCGTCGATAACGGAGCCTGTAAGAGTATGCGTCGGATACCAATATGAGCCGGTAAGGCAGTACGCCGTCCAGCCTTCCTCGTTAAACGCCTTCGTCTTGGCAACAAGGTTGGCAACGCTGCGCGTTGTGCCGTCCGTACCGAGCAGGCCCACAACGGTAGTCACGCCCGCGTCCACAAGCTGGGACAGTTTCAGCGGCGGCACCTGGTTGGAAAAGCCGCCTTCACCGCCGCCGCCCGTTATATGCACATGCTGGTCAATATAGCCCGGCGCGGCAACAAGGCCCCCGCCGTCTATCGTCTGCTCTATCAGCCTTTCAGGCACGTCTATGTTCGGGGCGATCTCTATTATGTCCCTGCCGCATATCAATATGTCCTGCACGTCCGCCGCCTTGTCATACGGCCGAACGTTTTTCAATAAAATCATATCGTTGTTTCCTTTCTGCATAAATGCTGCTGCTATTTAATCATACAAATGGCAATATACGCAATGGGTTTTATCAATAAATCGACTCCCCCGAATAAAACTCCCGCATATCGTCCAGCCTTATGCAGGCCAGGCGGCCTATGAATTCGGCGTTTTTATCCTGCACGTCAGGATAGGCGGAGCCGCAGTCTATGTCCATGCGATCAGGGCCGTGCCATATGCGCATGGGCGAACCATCCTGATAATGATGGCTGGTGGTATGACCGAATATCATTGTGTATTCGCCGCTAAGCGGCGCCTCTCCGGACTGCCTGTCCCATACGGAAAAGTATTTTTCGCCAAGCTGCGGCCGCTTTGCAAGGTAGAAAAGCTCCTTCGGCATGGCGTGGACAAGCTTGTATCGCCTGCCGTTCACGGTTATGTCCAGTTCCGTCGGCAGCGCGTCTATCCAATCAAAAAGGGATTCCAGCTCCGCTTCGCTCAGCTTTTTTATGTCCCTGTGCGTAACGTCCCCGCCGTTTCTGTACCAATGCTCGCGCCGCTGCTCCTGTGTCCTGTCCGCCGGGTCGTAGCCCGCGCGCAGCAGGCACAGCATCATGTATTCATGATTGCCCAGTATCATGCGCATGTTCTTCGCCGCCCTTATGCGCTGCAAAAGTTCCACGCCGTGCTCCCCGCGGTCTATAACGTCCCCCAGTATATAAAGCATATCCTCATCCGTCAGCTTAATCTGTTCCATTACTGCGTCGAACCGGCGCCTGCTGCCGTGTATATCGCTCATAACGTATATCATGCCCGTAAATTCCTCCGTTGCCGTGCCTGTAATTTTAGCAAAGCGCGGCATCGTTTGCAAGCTGTCGCAGGAGGGCTGTTTTATGGTATAATCATATCTGCCTTTTGGCAAAACGAGAATAATGCGAGGTTTAATTATAATGAACGATAAAGAAGCGCGGGAGATACGCCGCCGGTTCAAGCCGGATAAAACATGGATAAACGCCGTGCACGGCTGCTACGTTAATGAATCAAAGAAGGTTATAAGCACCTTCCGTGAAAGTATTCAGACAATGGTGCAGGATGAATCGGAACGGTTCCTTGCCCTGCTGAAGAAGCCTATTTCCGGCACTATAGGCCGCAGCCTTATCAACCTTGAATTCAGCGCGCGGCAGGTCATGGAAAGCGAGGAGCATAAGCTGCTCATGGCCATGCGCGCATGCGGCCTTGAAAATGAGGAACTGCTTGCCGCGTTCTACAACCGCGTGGCGCAGACGCTGAACATAGACGGCGGCTATATAATACTGCTCGTGCACGACACTTACTCCGTCCCCTACCGAAGCAGCGACGGCCTTGCGCAGCACGATGCTTCGGACGAGGAATTCAGCTACTTCATTTGCAGCATATGCCCCGTTAAGCAGACCCAGCCCGTATTGAGCTATCAGCTTGCGGAAAACTGCTTCAACGCGCTCAACAACGGCTTTGCCGTGTCCGCGCCGCAGCTGGGCTTCATGTTCCCCGCGTTCGATAACCGCGCCGCAAACATATACGCAACGCTTTATTACACCAAGAGCACAGCCGATAACCATCCGGAGTTCACCACGGCCGTTTTCGGCATAGAGCCGCCCATGCCCGCAGCATCGCAAAAGGAGGTTTTCAGCGAAATACTTTCGGAAGCGCTGGCGGAAGAATGCCGCATAGAAACCGTGCAGTCCGTGCAGGAGCATATAGGCCAAATAATTGAAATGCACAAGGAAAACCATGTTGAGGAGCCGCTCGCCCTATCCAAAAACGAGCTTGGCGCGGTGCTTGGACAATGCGGCGTATCGGCTGAGCGCGTGCATGCGTTCTCCGATGCGTTCGATGCGCACTTCGGCACGGACGCGGCCCTTCCGCCCGTGAACATGATAGACAAAAAGCAATTCGTCATAACCACGCCGGAGGTCACCGTGAAGGTTGACCCCGAGCGCAGCGACATGATAGAGCTGCGCAAAATAGACGGCCTGAAATACATTCTCATCCCCGCGGACGACGTAGTGGAGGTAAACGGCGTAAAGGTGCAGTTTGGGGAGGAATAACGGCAGATCAGAAAAGTCCGGCTTACGTCGGGCTTTTCATATATTCCACGGCGAATATTACCCCGCGTTGCTTGCAGTAAAGCTCAGTGTTGTGCGGCAGACCGTCTCAAAGTGGGGGCAAGGCTTATCGGTGCCCGATAAAGCAAACCTCCGCACAGCCCAAACCGTGCGGAGTTTTTATATTATAATATTTGCTCTATTATTCGCTGTGTGCTTTTGGGCAGCAGCGCAAACGCCCGCTCTTTATCGCCGGATGCAAGCAAGCTGCGCACCCTTGACGCGCTCACCGCGCAGCCGTTTATCGTGAGCCTTTCTGTTTCGCGACATTCTATGCCGTGCTTTGGCAGCGTATCCATCAGCACGCGGTTATATTCGTTCGTTACGGCGCTGAAGGGCTCGCTGCCTATAAAGCGGCGGCTTACGGAAAGCGCGGCGGCGATTTTTATGAATACATTCGCGTCAAGCGCCGCCTGCACCGCCGTTGCGTCCTCCGTCCGTTTAAGGAAGTAGGACGGAAATACCGCGCGCGACACCATGTAAAGCCCCGTTGAATGCACTATTGCCCCGCGTATGTCCTTCACGCCTTCGCGCACCATTCTAAGCCTGTCCTCAAACGAAAATTCTGACGCTTCCTCCCGCACCACGAATATATGCACGCTGTCGCAGCTCTCCGCCGCCCTTTGGGCAAGGTATCTGTGCCCCAGCGTAAACGGGTTGGCGTTCATAACTATCGCGCCCTGCACGCCGCTGCCGCGCTCAAGTGCGGCTATATAGCCGCCGAACCCGCCGCGCCTGTTTTCCATCAGCACCGCCGCATCGCCCGCGCGCGCGACCTCATAAAAGCCTATGCCCGCGAATATGGGCGCGTTTTTCGCCTTTGTGCATATAAAAACATGGCTTATGCCGCGCATGAACTGATATTCAAGCATGGCAGACACCAGCGTGGAAAGCATATCCTCCCCGCGGCAGCTTTCGTCCACCGCAATGCACCTTAGGCTGCATCCGCGGCAGTTGCCGCAGGCAACGAGCTTCCCTTCGCCGTTCACAATGCCGAACACCGCATCCGCCTGTTCCTCCCGCAGTATGCCGCTGCGCATCAGCAGCGCGTCCCGCTCTGCCATAAGGCGCGCGGAGGAATCTATCCGCACCGCGTCCATTTTATTCAAACCTGTATGGCTTTATCTGCCGCACAACGTCCAGTATGCTGCCGTCCCGCGCCTCAAGCACGGCAACCACCTTATCCTCCCATTCGAGCGGCTCCGGCGTGCCGACTATTGAATACGCAAGCTCCTTCAGCTTTTCTATCGTTGTGTGCTCTATGCCCGCCGCATCAAGCCACGCGGCAATGTCCGGCCTACTTGGGTTCACGGCAATGCCATGGTCCGTCACAACAACGTCCACGCACTCGCCCGGCGTTGTTACGGTAACAACGTGCTCGCATATCGTGGCCATGCGCCCGCGCATTAGCGGCGTAACTATTATGCAGCATTTTGCGCCCGCCGCCGCGTCCGGATGCCCGCCCGGCGCTCCGCGCAGCACACCGTCCGATCCCGTAAGCACGTTCACGTTAAAGTCCGTGTCCACCTCAAGCGCGGCCAGTATAACAAAGTCAAGCTGGTTCACAAACGCGCCCTTATTGGCGGGGTTAGCATACTGCGATGCGGATATTTCAAAATGCCGCGCGTTTTCCCCGGCTGATTTCACGGCGACCTGGTCAAAATCCTGCGTATCTATTATTGCGTTAACAAGGCCGCTTTCAAGCAGCGTTACCGTGGGCGCGGATATTCCGCCCAGCGCCCAGCGCATGGTTATGTTCTTTGCTTTCATCTTAGGCTCAAGGTAGCGGTTTACCGCAAGCGACGGCCCGCCCGCGCCCGTTTGGAACGTGAACCCGTCCGCAAAGTACGGCGTTGCCGCCATAACGTCCGCGCAGCGCGCAGCCATTGTCAGCTCCCGCACGTCGTTCGTCATGCGGGCGGCCTTTGCGGCTATCTTCGCCGGGTCGCCTATCGCGTCCACGCAAACGACATAGTCCACGTCTATTCCCTGTATGCTTGCGGGCAGGTTGGGGCTTGGCACGAGCGTATCGGTTATTATAACAACATGGTCGGCGTATTTTGCATCCGCCATTGCATAGGACAGCACGCCGCAGTCGCTCTTCCCGCCAACGGCGCGGGCGTTGCCGAATTCGTCCGCAGTCGGCGCGCCAATGAAGGCAATGTCTATATGCACGTCGCCTTCCTCTATTGCCCTTACCCTGCCGCCGTGGGAACGTATTACGGCGGGCGTTTTCAGCTTGCCCGCCGATACAACCTCGCCAAGTCTGCCGCGTATGCCGCTGGTCTGTATGCCGGTAACTATGCCTTCCTCTATCATGTCGGCTATGGCGTCGTGCGCTGTGCCAAGGCTTGATGCCGCAATGGTAACGTCCTTTATGCCCATCGCCTTTATTTCTTTCATCACCATGGATGCAACGTAGTCGCCGTCCCTGAAATGATGATGGAAGGATACCGTCATGCCATCCTTCATGCCGCATTTTTCTATCGCCTCGCGTATGCTGCCGACAAGCTTGCTCCCCTGCGGCTTTTCGCATATGCGCACGTTTACGCCTGATTTGGTATAGGCTTCGCCGTCGCGGTATCCTGCGCCCATATATACGCCGTGCCTGCCTATAAGCTCATCGGGAATATCCCTGCCAACTTTGTTTATCATGCTTACAGTTCCCCCTTATACATTCCGCATGCCTTGGCCAGCGCTATTGTGCGCTCCGCCCCGGGCAGGAATGCAATGTCTATCATCTTTCCGTCAACCGTGAATACGCCAACGCCCTTTGCTGAATTTTCCCTTACCGCGCGTACTATCTTTTCCGCAGCCGTTATCTCCTTTTCACTCGGGGCGTATATTTCATGCACGGCGGCTATCTGCCGCGGATTTACGAGCGATTTGCCGTCGAACCCCATCTGCTTATCAAGCAGCACCTCCGCGCGGAAGCCCTCTTCATCGTTAAGATCGGTAAATACCGTATCGAAGCACTGCACGCCCGCCGCGCGCGCCGCCAGCACAACAAGCCCGCGCGCCGTGTTCAGCTCAACGCCCCCGCGCACGGGCGAAACCTGCATCGTGCGCCTTAAATCCCCGCCCGATATTGCTATGCCGAACATGCGCTCAGACGCCGCGGCTATCTCCTGCGCGTTAAGTATGCCCTTTGGGCTTTCCAGCGCCGCCATCAGCAGCGTTCTGCCCTTTTCCTTACGGAATTCCTCCTCCGCCGCTTCAACGGCCTTTTCAACGGCAATAACGTCCCCTGCGCTTTCGCATTTGGCTATGCGCACGCCGTCCGCCCCCGCCGCCACGCACACGCGCACATCCTCTCGCCAATGCGGCGTATCCAGCCCGTTTATGCGCACTATCACTTCCGTATCGCCGTAATCAACGGTTTTCAGCGCATGGTAAAGCGAAAACCGCGCCGCGTCCTTCTGGTTTTCCGCAACCGCGTCCTCAAGGTCGAGCATTAAACTGTCCGCCCCGTAAATGAGCGGATCCTTTATAAGCCCGGGCTTCTGTGCGCTCAGGAATATCATAGTGCGCCTTAATCTGAATCTTTCCGGCTTCTTTCTCGGTATCATGCTCACATTTCCTCCCATGGTATGCCCGCCTCAATGCCCGCGCTCCTGTATGCCGCGCATTCCACGCGCGCACGCAGCGTGCATTCAAGCGCGCCGCGATCGTTCACGTCTACCTCTGCGTTCTCTATGCCAAGTTTGCTCAGCGTATCCAGCACGCTTTGCTTTATCGCCCGGCCGTATTGATTCTGCACGGTGCTTTGAATGTGCAGCACTATGCCGTCTTTGCCCGGCGCAATGCTTATCTGCGCATCGCTTGATTCAAGCGTGCCCGCCATTGCCCTGTTTATCAGTTGCATATGCTTTCCCTCCGCATACATATCTTTGACAATAGTATACCAGCAGTTGACTTTAACCAAAATCTAAACTATACTAACAAATATATAAGTTTAACATTATAGGAGTGCAGTTTATGAACATAAATCAGGCCAAATACATACTTACCATATTGAGCGAAGGCAGCTTTTCCGCCGCGGCAAACAAGCTTTTTCTTTCCCAGTCCGCATTGAGCCAAACCGTGCACGCCGTAGAACAGAGCATAGGCGGCAAGGTGTTTGAAAAGCGGAACAATAAGCTTTCTCTCACCTATTCGGGCGAGCTTTATATTGAGGCGGCGAAGCGGATAATCCAAATTGAGGACGAGCTTTCGCGCGAACTGCACAGCGTTAAAAACGAATGCGGCGGGGTGCTGCGCTTCGGCATACCAGCGCAGCAGAGTATGACAATGCTGCCGCGCATATTGAGCCGTTTCTGCCCGATGTATCCAAAGGTGGATATCGCACTTACGGAGCAGGGCTCCAATATGCTCACCGCCATGGCCGCGCGGCAGGAAATAGACATTGCCGTCGCCCGCACGGAGCAGAACAATGCACAGCTTGAATACCGCGTATTACAGAACGAAAAAATGTGCATAATAGCGGGCCGCGGCACGAATATATATTCAAAATATAAAAACGGGCAAAGCATAAGCGCGGCGGACGCGGCCAACGACCGCTTCGTTTATCTCAAATCCGGCCATAATGCCCGCGCCGTGCAGGATACGCTATGTATCCGCCTTGGCGTTGAGTTTCCGTGCTTTATAGAAACCGATTCGTTTGAAACCGCCCGGCGCGTTGCGGCGGACTGTGCCTGCGCCATGATCGCGCCGTATTCAATGGCCGTGACCGATGCGGACGCGCTGCACGGGGCGAAGGTATTCCCGCTTACCGATGAAATAAACGTGCTGAACACCTGCCTTGTATACAGCAAAAACCTGCACCTGAAGAGGTACATGCTGGACTTTATAGAACAAATAGAGGCGCTGTATGCCGAAAGCGGGCTTGAATAATGAACGCGGCGCTGTTTGAAGGGGCAGAAGTGCAGCTTGGCACAATGCTTGCCGCGCGGGAAGCGCGCATGGCGGCGCAGCACGGCCTTATAAAAAAGCATAACCTGCCCGTGGTTTCGTTCACGCTTAATATTCCCGGCTCCGTGAAGCGATTTGCGCTTGCGGATATGCTGTTCGACAGCGGCGTAGACATGATAAGCCGCGCGCTGCTCTCCCGCGGAATGGCGATAGCGGATGGCATCACCCGCCGCTGCGAAACCGGCTGCGAATACATTGCCGCAATAGACGGCGATGCATACCGCGCCAAGGCCGCATTAACCGCGCTTGAGGAAAGCTTCCCCGCGGCAAGGCTGTTCGACATGGACGTTATAACAAATGAGTTTGAGCACATCTCCCGCGCGGACATAGGCATGCAGCCGCGGCGGTGCTTTTTATGCAGCGCACCCGCAGCGGAATGCGCGCGCAGCCGCCGCCATTCGCTTGATGAATTGACAGATCATGTGCATACGCTCCTTTGGCAATGGTATGCGGATGCTCAGGCGGAGCGCATAGGCCGCACGGCGCAGCGAGCAATGCTTTACGAGCTTGCCGCCACGCCAAAGCCCGGCCTTGTGGACCGGCGCAACAACGGAGCGCACACGGACATGGATTTCTATACGTTTATTGACAGCGCATGCATCACCGCGCCGTATTTTGCCCAATGCGCACGCGAAGGGTTATGCGGCTCTGCCGATGATGCAGAGCTGTTTGCGCGGCTTAAAATGCACGGGCTGAAGGCGGAAGGCGACATGCTTGGCGCAACGGGCGGCGTTAACACGCATAAGGGCGAAATATTTTCGCTTGGGCTTATTTCCGCCGCATGGGCGCGGCTGACACGCTATGGCGCCCCCGTGAGCGCGGGCAGCATATGCAAAACCGCAGCCGATATATTCTCCTCCGCCGCTCCCGATGCGCACGGCCTCAGCGGGGCGCGGCTGTCAGCACACGGCGGCTTTGCATTGGCGCTTAATACCGCGCTGCTTATACTGCGGCGCGAAGCACAAAACGGCATGGATACCGCAGCCTGTGCCGCGCTTACGGCGCTGATGGCGCAAAACGAGGACACAAACATAGTCCGCCGCGCGGGAGAAGATGGGCTTGAATATGTAAAACGGCTCTGTACCTATGCCGACACAGCCGATGCGGACACGCTTATGCGCATGGACGATGAACTTATCCGCCGCAACATAAGTCCAGGCGGCAGCGCGGATCTGCTTGCGGCGGCGCTTATGCTTTACTTTGCAGAAAATGATTTATAAGTGAAACATCCTCCGTACCATATTCGGCGCGGAGGATGCTTATTTTATGCTTTATTTACTTGTCGCCCTGGCAATATACCACGTTGCCGTCAACAATGGTTCTGTAAACTGTTGCGGTGATGTCCGTAACGGGGTTGCCGTTCCATATTACCACGTCCGCATCCTTACCTACTTCAAGGCTGCCTACGCGCTCACCAATGCCGGTATATGTGGCGGAATAGATGGTTATGGCCTTCCATGCTTCCTCCTCAGGCAATCCGTGGCGCACGGCAAGGCCCGCGCAAAGGGGCAGCGCCTCTATGGTGATAACAGGGTCGTCCGTTATTATTGCAAAGGGTACGCCCGCCTTATGCAGTATTGCAGGGGTTTCGAAGGAGCGGTTCATAACCTCGTGCTTAGTTGGCGTGCCGCCCGATGTAGGCCCTACAAACGCGGGGTAGCCTTCTTCCGCCAATATGTCCGCAATGAGCGCGCCCTCGGTGCAATGATCTATCGTCATGCGCAGATTGAACTCCTTTGCTATGCGTATGGCGGTGAATATATCGTCCGCGCGGTGCGCATGCGCCTTCAGGGGTATTTCGCGCCTGAGCACGGGTATAAGCGCCTCGTACTTCATATCGAACGCCGGCTCCTTGCCCGCTTCCTTGGCCTCCATATAGTTGCGCGCCTTATAGAGTATTTCGCGCAGCATGGACGCTATTGCCATGCGGGTCATGGGCGCCTTTTTGAACTCCGTGCCGTATACGCGCTTGGCATTCTCGCCAAAGGCAATTTTCATTGCCGCAGGGTTCTTTATTATCATGTCGTCAACCCGCCTGCCAACGAACTTTACGGCCATTGCCGTGCCGCCTATTATGTTCGCGCTGCCGGGCGTGGTTACGCCGCTGGTCACGCCCGCCTTTATGGCGCGCCTGAGCTGCGGATCGTACGGATTGAATGAATCCATTATTCTAAGCTGCGGCGTGAGCGGGTCGTTCTTTTCATTATGGTCGGGCGATATGCCTATTGCGCGCGCGGAATCGCCCGTGTGGCAATGCGCCTCCACTATGCCGGGGGTAACAAGGCGGCCTTCGGCGTCTATAATTTCGGCGTCCTCGGGCGCGTCCACCTTAACGCCTATGCCGGCTATCTTGCCGCCGTCTATAAGTATTTCGCCGTTGGCGATGTCCTCGCCCGCCATGGGGCGTATGTGTGCGTTTTTAATGAGCAGCATTGGGTTTCCTCCTTGGGTGAATTGTTATATGTAGTTTACCATTTTCCGGCAATAATACACAAGTTTTTTATCATTTAATTGACATTCACGCTTTTAAATTGCTATAATATAAAAAATATCTTCCGCAGCTTTGTATTATTAAGGATTTATACCGCGTTACAGCTTATATTGATACAAAGCTGAACTACTTGATTTACAGATAGTGTAAACGTAAAAAATAAAAAGGGAGAAGCGCACATGGATTTAATCGACCGGATCAATGCCAACTACAACAACCTTTCGCGGGTTCACAAGCGCATAGTGGATTACATTACCGATAATCCGGACCGCGCGTGTTTTCAATCGCTCAAGGATTTCAGCGACAGCGTGAGCGCCTCGCCCGTTACCGTGCTGCGCTGCCTTGACAAGCTGGGTATAAATGGTTTCCTTGATTTGAAAAAGGAGCTTAGGGCATATACGCGGCAGAGCGTGTATCCCGGCAAGCGCCTTGCATCGGCCCTGAGCGGGCTGAACAGCACCAGCGATATTGTTCACCGCGTGGTGCAGGCGGATCTTGACAATATCACGAATACGTTTGAAAATCTCAGCTCGCGCGACATGTACCGCGCATGCGATATATTAAGGAACTGCGGGCGGGTGCATTTGGTTGCGCAGGGCGTGAGCAAAACGCTGCTGCCGTTTTTGCAGAACCGGCTCAGTTCGCTGAATATAGACGTGCAGATATTCGATGTGGACAGCACCATTTTCCTTACCAACATGCTTTCCGGCATCCGCACGAACGATGCTTTCTTCATGCTGTCCTTCCCCCGCCTTGACAACAGCCGCATGCCCTTCCTTGCGGAGCAGCTTGTTAAGCACAATATCCCGATAGTGTGCATGGCGGAAAACCCCGCATCGGCCGTCGCACGGCACGCCACCGTAACGCTTATATGCCAGGCCGATACGCCGATATATTACAATTCCTATTCCGCGCCAATGGTAATGGCAAACGCGCTCGTATCGCTTATGGCAGGGCAGATGAAGGACGATGTGCAGGCATTTCAGACGCAGATTGAGAACCTGCGCAGCGAATATACAGCGTATTCAAAAATGCATGACGGGAACGAATCCTCCACCCAGGCTGATGCAAACGAGGAGGCGCCTAAGCTTATGGAGGAACGGCCCAAGCGCAAGCGCGGCCGCCCGCGCAAGGTTGCGCCCGCTCCCGCGTGTTCCGCTGTTAAGGCAGATGATGAAGGCGCGGCAAACTGATGTCCATTACAAAGAAGTAAACCAAACGATTCATTTTCATTATACGGAAAGAGCGGCCCAATAAGCCGCTCTTTCCGTATATCTTGCAATTATCTCCACTCGGCGTAGATTTTATCCGGCCGTGACCACTTGTACTCCACAAACGGGTTTTCGCGTATGTTGCCCTTACGCACCCAGAAGCGGCGCTCGGTAGCATCGATTATGAAGCAGGCAAGCGTTGCGCATTGCTCTATTTCCTTATCGCGGCTGTTTCGCTGGTTAAGCACGGATTCGGGCGCGCCGAACGTGCAGTTTAGCACGGATATCATGTCCGCTATGCCTATCTTTTCCTTGCCGCCGAGCAGGCGCTTTATGGTATTGTAGCGGTTCACGCTGCTGCCCTTGCGCCCGTAAAGCAAATGCCCCTGGGAAAGGAAATGGTTAGTGTGATACGTCAGGCCGTTTTCGGGATAGAGTATCTGCGCGCCGTTGGCGCCGGCCTCTATGCACATCATGTCCCCGTGCAGATTGCCGTTGGACACAAGGAAGTTCATTGGCGCCATGTGGCGGATGGAGAACAATATGTCCAGGCATTCCGCCCAGTTGCCGGTGCTTATAAACTTGCGGCGCACTATCGCGCTCGGCACGCCTATGGGGTCGGTCTCAATTTCGCGCGGCAGGCTGTTTATTGCCAGTCCAACGCCCGCCTGGTTCATGCCGTAACGCGCAAGCTGGCCCGCTTCCGTAAGGCAGAAGCAGTCCGGCCCGTTGTCCTGCAATATCTCCAGCACAACGCCGTGTTCTTCCGCCCAGTAATACATGTCCCAGTTCTGCGCGGTTAGCACATGGCCATTTGTGGTGCGCTCGGGCAATGCGCCTATGCAGGAACATTCCTCCGCATCCTTATGGTGCCTGTCGTCGTGCGATCCTTCAAAGCGTAGCAGCTCGCTGCGGCAGTTGATGGCAAGTATTTCGTCAAAGGAACGGCCGCAGCCTTCCGCTATGCCGTGCATCTCCTCCATCAGTTCCGGCGCAAACGCCTCTATGGCGGGTATGAACTTGGCCGCCATTTGTATTGCGTAATCCCATGAAAGGTTGGGCTTGTTGTTAAAATAGCGCTCGTAGTCGCCTATCGTGCGATCTATAAGCTCGCGGCATTCCCGCCCGTATGTTACGCCGCGCTCATGCGGCGTGCCGGAAAGGACTACCTTCTTAAACGTGTTCACTATATATATACCTCCACAAAATCATCTGTCGCACAGATGGCACGCCACAAAGTGGCCGGGTTCTATTTCCCTCAGCTCCGGCTGTTCCGCGGTGCATCTTTCCATGCACTGCGCGCAGCGGCCCGCAAAGCGGCAGCCCGGCGCGGGGTTTACGGGGCTTGGCACGTCGCCTTCCAGCAATATGCGCTCCGTCTTAACGTCAAGCCTGGGGATAGGCACGGCGGAAAGCAGCGCCTTGGTATACGGATGAACAGGATTTTTGAACAGCTGTTTGCAGTCCGCAAGCTCAACCATGCGTCCAAGGTACATTACCGCTATGCGGTCGGAAATATGTTTAACAACGCTCAGGTTATGGGATATGAACAGATACGTCAGTCCCCTGTCCTTTTGCAGCTGCTGCATAAGATTGAGCACCTGTGCCTGAATGGATACATCCAGCGCCGATACCGGCTCATCCAGCACAAGGAACTCCGGATTGAGTGCAAGCGCCCTTGCTATACCCACGCGCTGGCGGCGGCCGCCGTCAAGCTCGTGCGGATAGGCATTGACCAGCCTTTCGGCAAGGCCAACCGTCTCCATCAGTTCATATACCCGTTCTTCATATTCCTTTTTGCTCTTGCAGACCTTCTGTATCACCAGCGGCTCGCCAATGCTTTCAAAAACGCTCTTCCTGCCGTCCAGCGAGGAATACGGGTCCTGGAACACTATCTGCATCTTCTGCCTAAGCGCGCGCAGCTCCTGCTTATTAAGCTTTGTCACGTCCACGCCGTTCAGCAGCACCTCGCCGCCGGTGGGTTCGTGCAGGCGCAGTATGGCGCGGCCTATGGTGGACTTTCCGCAGCCTGATTCGCCCACAAGGCCCAGCGTTTCGCCCCGCTCAATATCAAAGCTTACGTCGTCCACGGCATGCAGCAGGCCGTTCTTGGTGTTGAAATACTTTTTAAGGTGTTTTACTTCCAGCAGCTTATCAGGCATTTTCGTTACCTCCGCCGTTTATCAAATGGCACGCCACAAAGTGGCCCGGTTCAATCTCCACGTTTTCCGGATGCTCCTGCCGGCAGCGCTCGGTCGCATAAGGGCAGCGCGGGTTGAATCGGCAGCCCTGCGGCAGATCGGTAGGATCGGGCGTAAGGCCGTTTATGGGAATAAGCTCGTTCTGCTCGGTGAATATATCCGGTATGCAGGCAAAAAGGCCCTTTGTGTACGGGTGCGCGGTGGAGTTGAATATATGCTCCCGCGTGCCGTACTCAACAACCTCGCCCGCGTACATTATGGCAACATAGTCGCAAATTTCCGCCACTATGCCAAGATCGTGCGTTATCATTACCATCGCGGTTTGATACTGCGCCTTCAGCTTTTTCATCAGCTCCAGCACCTGCGCCTGAATGGTAACGTCAAGCGCGGTAGTAGGCTCGTCCGCTATAAGGAAGCGCGGGTTGCACGCCAGCGCCATTGCTATCACCACGCGCTGCTTCATGCCGCCGGAAAACTGGTGCGGATAATCGCTGCCGCGCTCCGGCCTTATGCCGACAAGCTCCAGCATGTCGCACGCTTTCTTGTGCGCCTCTGCGCGGCTGCCGCCGTCATGCAGACGTATAACCTCAGCTATCTGGTCCGCAACCGTCATAACGGGGTTAAGGCTCGTCATGGGGTCCTGGAATATCATGGCAATTTCCTTGCCGCGTATTTTGCGCATTTCCTTTTCGCTTACCTTCAAAAGGTCCTGCCCGTCGAAGAATATTTCGCCCGATACTACCCGTGCAGGGGGAGTTGGAAGTATGCGCATTATGGACTTTACGGTCGTTGTTTTGCCCGCGCCCGTTTCGCCCACAAGGCCCAGCGTTTCGCCGTTGCCAAGCGAGAGATTAAGGTTTTCCACGGCGTGCACCGTGGCGTCATAGGACTGATAGTGAACAGTAAGGTTCTTTATTTCCAAAAGCTTTTCGTTCGCCATTGTGTTTCCCTCCTTAGTCCTTCAGCTTCGGGTCAAGCGCATCGCGCAGTCCGTCGCCAACAAGGTTCATGCTGAACACCGCCGCCATAATGGCAAGACCCGGGAATATGCACACATGCGGCGCATCGCGCAGGAAGTCGCGGCCGGTGGAAAGCATGCTGCCCCATTCCGCCGTGGGCGGCACTATGCCAAGGCCAAGGAAGCTCATGCTGGCGCAGGAAAGTATCGCCGCGCCTATCTTAAGCGTTGCCTGCACGATAAGCGGGGCAAGGCAGTTGGGCAGAATATGCCGCGTTATCAGGAAAAAGTCGTTTGCGCCCGCCGCGCGGGAGGCTTCAACAAAGTCCTGATCCCTAAGGGAGAGTATGCTTGCCCTGACTATGCGGCAGTAGCCCGGTATGCTCGATACGCCGATTGCTATCATAACGTTCTGCAAGCCTGAGCCCAGCGCCGCAACTATCGATATGTTCAAAAGCATTGCGGGAATGGACAGCAAAACGTCCATGCAGCGCATTATTATATTGTCTATCGTTCCGCCGTAATAGCCCGCTATCGCACCCAGCGCAACGCCGCCGATGAGCGATATGCATATTGCAATAAGGCCTACGGACATGGATATGCGTGCGCCGTAAATTATGCGGCTGAGTATATCCCTGCCAAGCTCATCCGTGCCGAACCAATGGTCTGCACTTGGGCCCTGCAAACGGTTGCGCGGGTCCTGCGCATTGGGTTCATACGGGGAAATTATCGGCGCAAGCACAGCGCACAGCACCAGCATTATAACAATGCAAAGGCCAACTACCGCGCGGCCGTTTTTACTGAAGCGACGCCATGTTTCCTGCAGTTTGCTATGCTTCTTGGGTACGTTTGGTTTGGTTGAAATCGCGCTCATCCCTGCACCCCCTTATTTATATTGCGACCGCACGCGCGGATCGACATATGCATACAGTATATCCACCACCAAGTTGACAAGGCAGAATGAAAGCGCTATCACAAGCACGCCGCCCTGAACAACGGGATAGTTTCTGGACTTTATGGCATCCACCATCATTTTGCCAACGCCCGGTATGGCGAATATGGATTCGATAAGCACCGCGCCGCCAAGGAGCAGGCCGAACTGCATACCGATTGTGGTTATTACGGGGATAAGCGCATTCTTAAGCGCATGCACCATTACCACCTTAAATTCGCTAAGGCCCTTAGCGCGGGCTGTGGAAATATAATCCTGCCTTATTACTTCCAGCATGCTGGAGCGCGTCATTCTTGCTATGCTTGCGGCGCTGTTAACGCCCAGCGCTATGCCCGGCAGAATAACGCAGGAGAAGGAATCAAAGCCCGATGCAGGCAGCCATTTCAACTTTACGCAGAAAAGCAGCATCAGCAGCAGTCCGCACCAGAACGACGGCATTGATATGCCAATCATGGAGATGCTCATAACAATATTATCTATAATTGAATACTGCCTTATTGCGGACACGATGCCGAACGTAAGCCCGAACACCACCGCGAAAACGACAGCAAAGCTTGCAAGTTTAACGGTATTGGGGAAGGTTTGCGCTATGCGCGTGGCAATGTTCTGGCGGGTGGAATAGCAAATGCCCATATCGCCGCGCAGAAGGCGCACAACATAATTAAAAAAGCGTTCAAAATAGCCGCCGTTAAGGCCCAGCTCCTCACGCAGAGCCTCGCGTGCCTCCGGCGTTGCATTATCGCCAAGCAATGAGTCCACCGGATCGCCCGGCGTGATATACATAAGCGAAAAAACCAGCAGTGTAACGCCAAGAAGCACGGGAATAAGCATGAGCAAACGCCTTGCAATATATTTAAGCATGGTATTGCCTCCTAATGTAATATTCACCGGCTGCAGCGCCTGCGTGGAGCAAACGCTGCAGCCGGGTGTTAAAGGGGAAGAACCTTATAATCAGTCTTCGTTGACGAAGTAAAGCTCGGAGTAGTACTCCATGTCATAGGGCCGCACCTTCAGGCCGCGCACATTGGAGCGCACGCCGTATACGGGCCAGGGGTGGCAGATATAAATCATGGGGCACAGGTCGTGTATCATGGCCTCGGCCTCGGACACCAGCTTGTTGCGCTCTTCGGCGTCAAGAGTGGTAACTATCTTGTCCAGTATGGCGTCCACATCGGCATCGTTGAGCCAGGTACGGTCCGTACTGCTGCCGCGGGAGCTGCTGTGGAAGAAGGCATACAGGCCCTCGCCCGCGTCGCACAGCTTCATATCGGTCGATGCGACACCAACTTCGTACTCACCGGCATTGAGCATGGTGGAAAGTGTACCGCTCTCGGTGGGCTGAAGCACGAGCGTTACGCCAACCTCCGCCCACATGGACTGGAGCATTTCGGCAAACATGTTGTTGGTGGTATTGGCAAGATAGATAAAGGAAACCTCAAAACCGTTTTCATAGCCTTCGGCAGCCAGCATTTCCTTGGCCTTGGCGGGATCGTACTCATATACGGGCAGGTTGTGATTCTTACCCGGGAAGGAGGGAGGAATGGGGCCGTTGGCCTTTTCGCTGTTCTTTTCGCCGTATATGGTTTCGCGAATAAGCTCGGTATCGGTCGCATGGTACAGGGCCTTACGAACGTTTACGTTGTTAAGGGGCTCAACGGAGGTGTTGAAGCAGATATAGCGCAGCGTGTTCTGGGCTCTGCCGAGCACATACATGTCGCTGCTTTCCTCAACGCGGTCTATATCGGTGGTCTGGAGACGGCACAAATCTATATCGCCGGTCTCAAGATTGATGGTACGGGAGGTGCCTTCGGTCATTATCTTCAGCACAACGGTCTTAAGCTTGGCGGGTTCGCCCCAGTAGTTTTCGTTGCGCTCAAGGGTGATGCTTTCGCCGGCGGTCCAATCGGCAACCATGTACGGGCCGGTACCTACGGGCGCGCGGCCGTGAGCATCCTCACCCATTTCGGTGATGGCCTTTTCGTTCACTATGCACATAACGGCCTGGCAAAGCTGAGCCTCAAGGAAGGCATAGGGCTTGGTGGTCTTTATTTTCACGGTGTAATCGTCAACCGCTTCCACGCCGCTCAGGTCAATGTAGGTCAGGGCGCTGGCGCCGGTGGTGGTGTTTGCAAGGCGGTTGATGGAATACACAACGTCCTTGGCGGTGAAGTGCTCGCCATTGGTAAAGTTCACATCGTCGCGCAGCTTAAACTGCCAAGTGAGGTCGTCAATGGCTTCCCACTCGGTGGCAAGGTTAGCCTGGGGGATGGCGTTCTCGTCAAACTTGAGCAGAGTGTCGAGCACGTTGCGCATGATTATTTCGTTAACGTTGCTGGATACGCCGCCGGGATTGAGCGTAGCAGGCTCACGGTCAACGGCTATGTTGATGGTATCCTTGTCGGACACGGTCTCGTTGCCGTCGGTCACAAATTCCGTATTTTGCACGGGAGTGGCTTCCACGTCGGTGGGAGCGTTGGTAGCAGTGGGGTCGTCAGAATTAGCGGGATTCTGCTGTGCGCATCCTGCTGCAAATGCGAATATCATCGCACAAGCGAGGAGCATTGCCAGGTACTTTTTCATGTCATTTCTCCTTATCAGATTACCCTTTGGGGTTTATTGATAATATAACCGCATTCGCATCATTTGTAAAGTACATATATTTTATAACTATGTTTTGTATTTATTATCATCGTTGCAGCCGGTTAAAATTATTCAGGCTGCCAAATTTATTTTTATGCAAAAATCTCCATTTTATGCGTGTTAAAATACTTGACTTTTTGTCGAATCTGCTGATATAATCTGCATAAAATCAGTATCATGAAATTTTATCTTGCTATTTGATTTGATTTATTTTCCAAACGTGGCCGGAAGGAGATCTCCCATGAACCTACGCGAACAGCTATATGTATGCGCAATAGCAAAAACAGGCAGCCTTACCGCGGCGGCCAAAATATTGAATACATCCCAGCCTAATCTGAGCCTGTTCCTAAGCAACCTTGAACGCTCGCTAAACATCAAACTGTTCGACAGGATTGGCAAGCAATTCCGCCTTACATACGCGGGTGAGTTATACGTTGCCAAGGCGCAGAAGATGATACGCCTTAAAGAGGAATTCGATGCCGAAATTTCCAGCATTGTTGAAAACATCAGCGGGCGGCTGAGAATGGGCTTTCAGTATTTCCGTTCTTCCCGCCTGATACCGCCGCTGGTATCCGCATTTTCGGAAGAATATCCGCATGTTGAGTTCAGCTTTGTGGAGGATACCGTATCGCGGCTTGAATCCATGCTTTCGGACAACACGATAGATATTTTCTTCTGCAACTGCCCAACGAAGAAGTCCGAATATGAGTATCACCCTATATATCGAGACTCCGTGCTGTTCATGACGGGCGTTGACCACCCAATAGCCTCGGCCTATCCCCTGGCCAACACTGCGGACGAAGGCTACCCGTGGATAAGCCTGAAGCTGTTTGAAAATGAGCGCTTTTTCCTCAGCCGCAGCGGCGGCAGCCTGCGCGCGTTTACGGATCAAATACTCGAATCTGCGCACGTTTCGCCAAAGCACATAATTACGCTCGATAAAGTGGAAACCATAATGGAGTTGGTCTCCCGTGGGCAGGGCGTTGGCTTCTGCGCAGACAGTTACCGCAGCTTTGTTTCCCTTTCGCAGCCGCTGCACCTGTTCTCCGTCGGCAATGAGATGAAACGCATAGACTTCTGCGCCGTTAACATGAAGGGCAAGGTTCTCACGCCCTATGCCAAGCGCGCCATAGAAATAGTCAAGGAAATCATGGACGGGCAATTATATTAAATTCAAATTAAACCAAAACAGACCCACCAAGCACGATGAGTCTGTTTTTATATTGTCGCCTTATTCTTCCAGCAGGTATCCGCTTTCTTTAAGCTTTTGGGCGAAGGAGGAATACGCTGCCCGAGCCGTTTGCTCATCTATGCCGTATTCTTCCGTCAGCGCGGCGATTATTGCCGCTTCGTCGCGCTCAAGCTCAAGCTGTTTCCACAAAAACGCAGCCGTTTCGTTCAGCGTGCGGGCATACGGCGCTTTGCCGCGGGCGCTGCCGCAGGCCACCAGCATTGTTTCGCCGCACACCTCCGTGCGCACTATTCCGGGCAGAATGGTATACTTCATGCGTTGTACATCTCCTTTGCAAGCGTATCGTGGCATAGCCGGGCAGATGCTTCATCTCCGCGGTTGACAAGTTGCCACACGGGCACGGTTTGCAGCAGCCGCTCTTCCAGCGCGCAAACCCGCTGCACATCAAGCGGAGTAGACCGCGTGAACAGGAACTGCATGAATAGCTCCGCAACGGCTTCCTGCGGCTCAACGCGGCGCATGGCGTTTTCCTGCCCCTGTTTAAGCATTATTATACCGCCGAGCGGGGCGGAGCGCATACTGCCCATGTTCTCCTTGCCGCGCCAGGGCGAAGGATGCACGCTTATGCCCTCCTCCGAAAAGTCAAGCACGGGTTTATCGCCGTTTATTATGCTTATCTCGCTGCCATATTGGCGTTTCCATTGGATATAATGCGTGGTTTTGCCCGTGCCGCTGAGCGCGGCGAGCAGCCATGCCTGCCCGCGCCATATGAACGCCACGCCATGGAATATTGCCCGTTCAAACGGCAGCAGCGCATCGCACGCGCGGGTACACAGCTCCATGTGCTCCACATACGGCGCGGTGCTGCCCTCCTCATACAGCGGCAGCAGCCGTTCCACCTCCGCCGCGCTCACGCCTACGCGCGCCAACGGCATATCGCAGCACGCGAACGGCATATACGTGAGCATATATTCATTATGCGCGCAGCTAAGCAGCAGCGGCACGCCGCCAAGTCTTACACTAATTTCCATAATACTAAAACACAGCGGAGAGATCCGTCAGACCCCTCCGCTGATTCTCATTGGGTTAGTCCACTATGTCCTTAAGTATGTTGCCCTGGGGGTCAACGTTCACTATCGTGCCATCGGGCAGCATTATCTCGCTTATGCCCGGGCCGATGCTGTGAACATGTGTTTCGCCGGAGTGATAAACCGGAACCTGCGTCTCGCCAGGCGTGGGCAAGGGGCTTGCAACATCAGGCATTACAAAGCTAAACTTCTTCATTCTGCTTTCCCCCTTTCTTAACCTTCAAGGCCGACCCACTGGCGGTATACCAGCGTGCGGGTCTCGCCGTACACAACGGTGGTGCCGTCAAGAGCCACATAGTACGGGGTAACATTGATCGTCATGCCGTCCACAAGGCCGTCCAGCAGCATATTGCAGCTCATCAGCATTGCGCCGTTCACGCTGCCGCCGAAGAGATAGTTCGCGTCGTATCCATCAACGGTCTCGGCCGCTTCTTCGCACTTAACAACCTCGCCGTTTATCACGAAGCCGTATTCGGTGCACTCGTTCACGTCTATGGCGGAGATGAACCTGACGGTGTTGGTCATCATCTCGTAGGTGTACTGCGCGCGCAGATACATAGCGTCGCTGTTGAGCGTCATTTCGGGCGCTTCGGGTACTTCCGGAATTTCGGGAGTTACGGGTACCTCGGGCTGCACGGTTTCGGGCGCAGCGCTCAGTACGGCAACGCTCTCAACACCTATGGTATTGGTGGTAGCAGCCCTATAGATGCTCACCGCAGAATTGCTGTCAACGCAATTGGAGATCGCTATATCGCCATAGCCAACACCCTGATAATAGCAGGTCCTTGCTTCATAGGCACCGGTAACCTTTATGCCGTCCAGCGTTACCCAATAGGGCTGATAAGACAGCGAGCTTTCAGCGCTCTTTTTATAGAAGGTATTCATGCTTACGGTGTATATGCTTACATAGCCGCCGCGTGAAGCAGGAGCTTGTGCTTGCACATCCCACACACCATCATCCATAACATACATCTCTTCCTTGACTCCGCTGCCATCGGTATAAACAGCCTGAACCTTGTCATATACCTTGCCGCCATCGCTTGCGAAGTTTGTTCCATCAACGGTAAAGCCAACTTCGCTGTACATATTGCGGTCAACAGAGCTGGTCAGATATAGGCCAACTACATTCAGGGTGCTGCCGTTTGCGTCAGATATAGCATTCGGGTCATGCCGCGATACAACATACGCCCTCGGCTTCAGGTAATTCTTATTTACCTCCCAAATGTAGTACGTCTCGCCCTTTATGGGTGTGAAGTTGATGGCGGTTTCGCCCTGCGTAAACGTCTGCACGTTGGCTGCGTCGCAAGCTACGTCCGTGAACGCGCCGCCGTAGAGGTAGCCGGGGGTGACGGCTGCGGTGAGGTTCGCCTTGCTGCCGGTCAGGCGGATGGTGTCGGTATTGTTTAAGCTGCCGCTCCGCACATGGCCGATGTAGTAGCAGGGATAATAGTAGAATATTATCTCATTCGTGCCCGTGCCGATTATGATGGACTTCTGCGCGGGCTCGTTATCCGCAGGCATATAGCCATTGAATTTCTTCTGGGAACCTATCACCTGTGCGCCAAACAGTCCTTCACCTGTTACGTTTGCCGCGGGGTCGATATCCTTGTTGTTGTCGGCCGCATCGACATAGCGAACCGTGTAAGAATATTTTACCCTATCATAGTACATGTTCAGCTCAAGGCCTTCTGCCGTAAGCTCGCCGCTGGCATTGCTCTTTTCCGCATTATAGGTAAATCCGGGTATAGTCAGCGGAGTTCCCGTATAGGTTTGGCCTATCTCACCGTTCAGGTTCGTGCTGCTCTGATACTCTGTATAGCCCTCGCCCGCTATGTTCTGTGTCCAATGCACTATCTGCACGGGCGCGTGAAGCTCATCCTTGGTATACCAGAACGTAATCACGTTTTCGGCTTCGGTTGCGCTGAGCACAAGGCGCTTCTGGTAAGCATCGGGCGCGTAGCCGCTTATCTGCACGAACTTCTCCGTAATTATAGCGTTGCTGGTTTCAGCAGTCTTTTCCTCATGCAGCACCTTCTCCGTACCCTTTTCAAGATACCTTACGGTGTAGTTGACCTTCTCCTTTGCCACATACACGAACGTAAATTCGTTATTGCCATTGATATCCATGGTCAGGGAGTGGCTGCCGGTATGGGGGAAGTAGCCGCTCTGATAATCTTTGTTCAGTTCGTCTCCGGTTTTGGCTTCGAATGTCAGGGTGGTGCCCGCAAGCGCGCTGCCGGTGGTCTCGTCTGCTATCACAGTAGTACCATCTTTTTCAAGCACATACTTGATAGTATAAGCGACCAGCGTATTGCTGCTCCACTTGGCGTAAAGGTTCAAATCCTTTACAATGGGCATGGAGAAGTCGAACGCCTTTTCAACGCCGTTTTCTTCATAGAACCAGCCAACGAATACATATTCGCCTTCGTCGTTCTTGGGGTCAGTGGGCTTGGTGGCAAGGTTACCGTGCGCAACTGTCTCGCTGCTCAGCGAGGTGCCGCTCATAGAATCCTTGTCAAGGAACGTCCTTACCGTGTGGGTCTTGGGCGCCCATTTGGCGTAGACGGTTACGCTCGCCGCAGGCATCTTTGCATTCCAGTCCACAGGCTTTACGCCTTCGGGATCCTGATACCAACCCGCAAACTCGAATGCATTCGGCTCAAAGTTGGAAGGATAACTCGGTGCAAAGCTTTCACCGTTGGAAGTGCCAAGAGCGGCTTCAAACTTTACCTTGCTCGTTTCGACTTCCGTATTGTTGCTTATGAACACAAGGTCGTAGCTGTTGCGCTTATAGTAGAACTTAGCGCCACTCCATGGATATGCAACATTAGTATCGTCGTCGATGTCATCTGGGGACGGCAATTCATCGTCATCTCCATCAAAACCGTGATCGTAAGTAAAGCCTTCCATCGGATAGAAGTCCTCAGAACTTATATAAAGACTATTCTTGTAGTATGCATTTACAGTATGTTTCAGTACATACTTGCCGTCCAAACCCTCGGTATAATAATATGCCGACTGTGCGGTATTGCTTGTATTTTGACAATAGTAAGTCCTGTTCTCTGCGGGCATTATCTGCAGAAACGCTGTCCACGGATCCTTACCATTTTCATTCCTGCTCCACTGGCTGCCCTTCGCCGCAGTATTCATAGCCAAAAATTTAGCGCCTATATCCGCGTCCCATTTGGCGGTAATGGTACCGGTTTTCTGATATGTTGCGCCAACATGCCCGTCTCCAACTACCGAACGATAATCATACTTGAACGTGAGGGTAAACTCCTTGCGGTCATAGTATACATTCAGCACGGAAGAACCATCTGCGGCAACAGTGGTTTGTTCGACACGTTTAAGCTCCCACAGTTTCGTTCCCATGTTCAGATTTGTGCCGGACGGTATTGCGGTCAGCGTTGAACCGACCGGAGCAGTGGTTTCCACAGACTTGATGTAGGAATAATTTTCATCGTCGGCGTTCTCACCCCAGACAACAACAGTGACCTTCGCGGTCTTCTCGGCCTGCCACTTCGCCTTATAGGTGGTGTTTTCTGCCGGAACGGTTGTGGGCACAGTTGGCTCCCAACCGTTAAACGTATAACCGGGCTTAGTGGGATTTTCAACCTTTACGGGCGTGCCATAGCGGGCATAGATGGGCTCTACGCCGTAGCCGCCGTCAAGATTAAAGCTCATCATGTAGTAATTGCGGTCGTAATATATCTCGACCACGGTGCTGCCGTCCGCCGCCACCTTGGCTTTGGTATTATACAGCAGCGCTGCAAAGCCGGGATATGTTTCGGCAAGGCCATCGCCTACTTCACTCTCGGTGAAGCCGTCATGGCGTTCCGATACGTTCAACGTATAGTTGTTGTCCGCAACGTTCTGCAAATAGTGGTTAACAGTAAAGCCTACGTTCGCCGGATGGTAGGTTACAGTATAGGTTTTGTTCGCGGTTATGTTGTTAACGGAAACATTAAAGGTTGCCGGGTCAGGCTCGTAGCCCACAACCGTCGGGCTCGTTACTGTCTGTTCGAGATTGCTGCCTTCTGCCAGAGTAGCAGTCCACGAAGGCGCGGCCTGCTTACCATTCTCGAAAACGTAGTTGATGACAACGGTATGTTGACCATCCGCTATCGCCAGCGCCGCTATCAGCGAAGACAGCATGAGCACTGCCAGAATCACCGACAGCACTCGTTTGGTTTTGTTCATGCAATTCCCTCCTCCTTATTAAGTTCTTCTGTGTTTTTTTCCGCTTAACCGAATACGCCGCGCCCGCTGTGCAAGCCCCCCTCCCGCCGGAACGGAAAATAAAAGGCTCCGGATAAGCCCGGGACGCTTGACCGATTTGTCGGCCGCTCAATGTGCGCAGCGCACCCGGCTAAGCTTAAAATAGTTTTACCATAAACAAAGATTTTTTCAACCTTTACGGGGTAATTAATTATTTTTCACTAATTATGTATAATTACAAGTCGCCCCCCCCCCCAAAAAAAATTCAGGTATTTAGGCATTTTATCGAAGAGGCTGTTTGTTTTTATACAGCCTTATTCACTCGTTCTAATGTTTTTATGCAATTTGCATAATTTACAATCACGGCAATGGCATTGCCCGGCTTGCGCTGCCGCGGCAACTGTTCACATTTTGTTCACATATGTAAAAAAGCCGCAAAGACATATCGCCCCTGCGGCATTTGCTCACCAGCGGACTATTTTGTAATACACCCGCGCGGTCAGCTTGTATACAATTAGGTAAAGCAGCATGAACGCCGCGCATGTTGCGCCGATGCAGCGCAGTATCAGCGCATAATCATTTAGCTGGAACGTGCCGAGCATGCAGCTCATTATCTTGGACGCGAAAAGCATATGCAAGAGCGTCATGCCCAGCGGGATGAAGAACACCCACAGCACCTGCGAATTGATGGTGGCTTTGACCTGCCTGTCGTCCATGCCAACCTTTTGCAGAATATCGAACTGCGCCTTGTCGTCATAGCCTTCGGAAATCTGCTTGAAGTAAATTATAAGCACCGTTACCGCAAGGAACAGCATTCCGAAGAACACGCCCAGGAACAGCAGCCCGCCATACATGGCGTAGTTTAGCGCGCGCTCATTGTATATATCCTTCGAGCCACGCACAAGGCAGCATGCGCTGCCGCGGTTATATGCATCGTGATAAGCGTCAAGCGCATCGTAAAAGTCCTCCATTATGGCTAATCCCGTGCGCTGGTCAACCTCCGGCATGTCTATTGCCGCGTCGCAATACTGCGAGTCATCATAGCCCGCAACGAAACGTTCCTTGGATATTTTAACGCCGTGCTTCGCCGCGCTGTTTATCAAAAGCTGCTCTATGTCGCCTATTATTCTTTCCTGCTCAGCCTTATCGGGCAAGGGATAGCCGTTGTCCTTATCCACAAAGTGGATGGAAATCTCCACGTCGTGCGGGTTGAACTCATGCAGCATGTCCTCGCGCCCGGCGTAAAGGGACAGCGTGCCCGATACGGTAACCACAAGCATTGTGGACAGTATGCATATTGTGGCAAGGGAGCGCGCGTTTTGGCGCATGCGCTGTATCATGCCCGATATGGCAATGAAGCTTGACGGGCGGTAATATATGCGCTTGTTGGCCTTAACGGCGCGCAGGAAGGCAATGCTGCCGTATTCCATAACGATGTACGTTGCGATTATTACAACTATTACCAGCGGGAAGAACATGCCCAGCGCAATGGCGGAATCATCTATTCTCCACGCCACGATGTATGCCCCCGCAAGCATTATTACGCCAAGTATCGCCAGCGGCCAAAGCATCTTTGAATCCTTTTCGCCCTTCTTTGGGGCGCGTATAAGCTCCATGGGGTTCGCAATGCGCACGCGCAGCGTGTTATATACGCTTGTCACTATAAATATGCCGCCGAAGAACACAAGCGTTATAGCGTACGCCTTTGCGCCTATAACGAAGCGGCTGCCGTCCGCGCAATCGATAAGCTTGAGCAGTATCCAGAACGCAAGCTGACCGAATATGAGCGCGCAGACTATGCCCAATATAAGCCCAAGGCCCAGCGTGAACAGGTTTTCCCACCTAAGCACGCGGCCCACATGCCGCTTTTCAAGCCCCAGCACCGCATACAGGCCGAATTCCCGCTTCCTGCGGCCTATAAGGAAGTTGTTCACATACAGCATGAAGAAAAACGCGAATATGCTGAAAACCACCATGCCGAAGGAGAACATGGCCTGCGTGGTTTCCCCGCTGGTCAAATTGGCAAGGCCGTAGGAAAACATAAGCCCCGCTATCAAAAGATACACGCCGCTTATCACCGCCGTGGCAATTATGTGCGGCACATATGTGCGCTTATCCCTGCGGATATTTGCAAGGGCAAGCTTTGCATAAAAGGCATTAAACAAGGCCGCTGCCCCCTTCCGAAAGCACGCTAAGGTTTGATACTATGCGGTCGAAAAACGCGGTGTTGCTCTCGTCCGCGCGGTATATCTGGCTGAAGATTCCGCCGTCGCGTATGAACAGTACGCGGGAAGCATAGCTTGCGGCGAATGCGCTGTGCGTGACCATGAGTATTGTTTTGCCCTGCGAATTAAGCTGGGCAAAGTTATCGAGCAGGCGCTTGCTGCTCTTTGAATCGAGCGCGCCTGTGGGTTCGTCCGCAAGGAGTATGCGCGGATCGGTGATTATTGCCCTTGCTACCGCCGCGCGCTGCTTTTCGCCGCCGCTAACCTCATAAGGGAACTTTGTCAGCAGCTCTTCTATGCCGAGCATTTTCGCTATGGGCGAAAGCCTGCGCTCCATCTCGTTCACATCCATGCGGGAAAGCACAAGCGGCAGCAGTATGTTGTCCTTCAGGTTAAAGCTGTCCAGCAGATTGAAGTCCTGGAATACGAAGCCAAGATGCTCCCGCCTGAAGCGCGCGCTTTCGCTGTCCTTAACGCGGGTGAAGCTGTGCCCATCGAGCAATACCTCGCCGCAGGTGGGCTTATCAAGCGTTGCCAATATGTTCAGCAGGGTGGTTTTGCCGCTGCCGCTGGGGCCCATTATGGCCACGAATTCGCCTTCGTGCACGTCGAAGGAAACTCCGTTTAGCGCCTTAAACTGGCGCATGCCTTTGCCGGTGTTATATACCTTGGTAATATTTGATACCTTTAACAGTTCCATTTTCATTCCTCCGTTTGTCATGCACTTATTTTACCGCATAACAAAACCCATCTGCCATAGCGTCAGCTTACAGATGGGCCGTGTAATCTTACAGTTTTGTCACTTATATATTTCTCTTTCGCAGTCCGGAAAGTAAAGCGTGAACCGCGTCCCCCTGCCAAGTCTTGATTCAACGCCTATGCGTATGCTCAGCGCGTCCGCCGCCCGCTTTGCCATATAAAGCCCTATTCCGCTTGAGCGGTCGTCTATGCGGCCGTTATAGCCCGTGTATCCTTTTTCAAATATTCTGGGCAGGTCCTCGGGCATTATGCCTATGCCGGTATCCTCAATGCTGAGCGTTTTAGCGTCCCCGCATATTGTCACGCCGCCCTTGTTGGTATATTTAACGGCGTTTGAAATAAGCTGCTCTATTATGAATCCAAGCCACTTCTTGTCCGTCATTATGCTTTGCCCGCTAACGTTTACGCTTACGCTCAGTCCCTTATAAACAAAGGGTATCGAATGGCTGCGCACCTGCTCCTTAACGGCGGAATCCAGCCTGCACGGGGCAAGCACAATGTCGCTCGATATGCTTTCAAGCTTTATGAACCTTAGCGCCATCATGGCGTATTGTTCAATTTTGAAAAGCTCCTGCCGCATCACGGCGCGGTCACCGTCCTGCTCCAAAAGGAGCCTCATCGCCGCTATGGGCGTTTTTATCTGATGTATCCAAAGGGTATAGTAATCAAGCGATTCCTGCTTACGCGCCGTTTCGGACGCGCTCAGGGCATCGTATTCATTGCAAAGTTCTTCAAGCACGTGCGCATACGCCTTTTCAAGCCCGCCTTCGCCCCGCGGCAGGGCGCGGCTCAGATGCGTTATGGTGCCGCAGAGCTCGTCAAGCGTTTTCAGCTTTTTTGCATAGCGGTCAATATCAACAACGGCTATGCACGCGAAAAAGAAGCTTATTATAAGCGCCGTATACAGCGCAACGCTCATATCTTCCCCCGCAAAGAAGGCTATCCCGATAACGCAAAGCATGCTTATTGCATACATTGCAACGAACGGCGCACGGTGCCGTATATAGCCCCGCGCCTTAGCCATCCAGCGCATACCCCCGCGCACGGTGCGTCACTATGCAGTTCTTCACGCCCACTTCTTCAAACTTTCTTCTTAGCCTGTTCATGTTCACGCTCAGCGTATTGTCATCAACGAACTGGTCGCTGTCCCAAAGGGATATCATAAGCTCCTCCCGCGAAACAACCTTGCCGCGCTTTGATATAAGGCAGGAAAGCAGCTTACCTTCGTTGGGCGTAAGCTTTACGCGCACGCCGTCCTTTTCGATATACAGCGCCGCGGAGTCGTACCGCGCGCCCTGCACCGTTGGCAGCAGTGGTGTACGGTAGTCATACGTCCGTCTGAGCATGGCCTGCGCCTTGGCGACCAATACCTCCATGGATACGGGCTTGACGAGATAATCGTCCGCGCCCATGTTCACGGCCATAACAATGTCCATATTGTCCGCACGTGAAGAAAGGAACATTATGGGCGTATCGTAAAACTGCCGCAGCTGCTGGCACCAATAGAAGCCGTTATAGAACGGCAGCGCGATGTCCATTATAATAAGCTGCGGTTTTATGCGGATATATTCTCCCACAATATCGTCCAGCCTGTGCGCGATATGCCCCTGCATATCCCACCGGCACAGATAATCCCGTATTTCGGCGGCAATGACCGCGTCGTCCTCAACAATCATAATCTTATACATATGCTTATTATACCATGCTTTGTGCGTTTATGCGCAATAATATTTGAGATGCTGAGTTAGAGTGGGTGAACTCTCCGTTGATAAAACAAAAGGGGAACAGTCTCCCGTCCCCCATATCAACACAAATATTTACTTCGTCACGCATTCGCTGATGGAGCGGGTTTTGACCTCCTCCATAAGCTTTTCTTCAAACGCGGCAAGGGGCATCGTGCCCAGGTCGCCGCCCTTGCGGCTGCGCACGGCAACAACGTTGTTTTCAACTTCCTTGTCGCCTATTATCAGCATGTAAGGTATGCGCTGCATCTGCGCCTCGCGAATCTTGAAGCCTATCTTTTCGTTGCGCAGGTCCGTCTCCACGCGGATGCCCAGCTTATCAAGGCTGTCGGCAATCTGCCTTGCGGCCTCATGCGTGCGGTCTGTCATTGCGAGCACCTTAACCTGCACGGGAGCAAGCCACGTTGGGAACGCGCCCGCGAAATGCTCTGTTATAACGCCTATGAAGCGCTCTATGCTGCCCAGCACCACGCGGTGAATCATAACGGGGCGGTGCTTTTCGCCGTCCGCGCCAACGTATTCAAGGTCGAACCGCTCAGGCATCTGCATATCCAGCTGTATCGTACCGCACTGCCATGTGCGTCCAAGCGAATCGGAAAGGTGGAAGTCCAGCTTCGGGCCGTAGAACGCGCCATCGCCTTCGTTTATAACATAGGTCTTGCCCATGTGCTCTATCGCGCGCTTGAGCGTATCCGTGGCCATGTCCCATGTTTCCTTTTCGCCTATGTGATCCTCGGGCATGGTGGAAACCTCTATCTGGTAGCTGAGGCCGAAGGTGGAGTACACCTCGTCAAACAGCCTTACAACATTCTGTATCTCCTGCTCCATCTGGTCCCAGGTCATGAATATGTGCGCATCGTCCTGCGTGAAGCAGCGCACGCGGAACAGCCCGTGCAGCGCGCCGGAAAGCTCGTGCCTGTGCACAAGGCCAAGCTCCGCCATCCTCAGCGGCAGCTCGCGGTAGGAATGCGGCTCTGTCTTATATACCAGCATTCCGCCGGGGCAGTTCATGGGCTTTATTGCGTAATCCTCGCCGTCTATAACGGTGGTATACATGTTGTCCTTATAATGGTCCCAATGCCCGCTGCGCAGCCACAAATCGCGGTTAAGTATTATAGGCGTTGAAATTTCAACGTAGCCGTAGCGCTTATGCACCTCGTGCCAGTAATCAAGCAGCGTGTTCCTAAGCACCATTCCCTTGGGCAGGAAGAACGGGAACCCGGGGCCTTCCTCAAGCAGGGCAAACAGCCCAAGCTCGCGCCCCAGCTTCCTGTGGTCGCGCTTCTTGGCCTCCTCAATGCGGTTTATGTATTCGTCCAAATCGGCCTTCTTTTCAAACGCCGTGCCGTAAATACGCTGCAGCATCTTGTTCTTCTCGCTGCCGCGCCAGTACGCGCCCGCAACGCTCATCAGCTTTACGAACCTTACCTTGCCCGTTGTTTCAACGTGAGGGCCGGCGCACAGGTCAACGAAGTCCCCCTGCTTATAGAAGCTTATTATCGCGTCCTCCGGCAGGTCCTCTATAAGCTCAACCTTATAGGGCTCTTCCTTCTGCTTGAAGTATTCTATCGCCTCCGCGCGGGGCATTTCAAACCGCTCCAGCGGCAGCCCTTCGGCAATTATCTTCTCCATCTCCTTCTGAATCTTTTCAAGATCTTCCGGGGTGAAGGGCTCCGCGTCAAAGTCATAATAGAAGCCGTTCTCTATTGCGGGGCCTATTGCAAGCTTGGCTTCCGGATGCACGCGCTTCACGGCCTGCGCCAGTATATGGGACGCGGTGTGGCGCATTGTCCAGCGGCCGTCCTCATCCTGCCAGGTGAGCAGCTTGAGCGTATGGTCGCCGTGTATGGGGCGGAAGGCATCCGCGCGCTGGCCGTCTATTTCGGCGGCAAGGGTAGCCTTTTTAAGCTTTTGGCTTATTGTTTCGGCTATTTGAAGGGCTGTCATGCCGTCTTCAAATTGCTTTACGGATCCGTCTGGGAATGTGATGTTCATAATATCCTCCTTATGAAGTAAAAAAATCTTTGCCCGAAGCGGAACGGCGCATACAAAAAACGCCCGCCCCAAGCGCATACGCAAGGGACGGACGATGCTTATCTCATCCGCGGTTCCACCCTAATTGGTCTAATAAAATAAAACCCACTTTAGTTCAGGATGTATCGCTCCTGCTGCGCCTTTAAGTAGCGGGCCGGTGTTCCCATATGCTCGGCTTGCGGCGGCGCGCTTGCAGCACTATTGGCGCGCCTCTCTGGGCCGCAATATCCGCGGTACTGTTCCCGCGTAGACCCCAAAGGAAATATTTAATCGGATTATAAACCCACCGCTTGCCTTATGTCAACACAAAAAAGCAAAAAGACACGCACCCATACGGCGGTATTTTGAATATGGTGCAATGCGGGGCAAACCGGCGCCCGCGCAGGGAGGGCAGCATGAGGGAATACAGCATAGAAACGATAGACTACCGCATTGACATAGCGGACAGGATACGCCGCGCGCTGAGGGGCGCGGAGGGCGTTGGGGTAAAAGGAGAAGGGCAGAAGGCCGCCGTGATAACGCGGGACGGGGAAGCGCGGGAGCAGCTATGCATGGCGCTGTGCCGCGTTCTGCTCAACGACGCCGCAGCGGAGGAGATAAAGCGCGAGCTTAAAGCATATCCGCTTGAAGCCGCCGAGGCTGAGCGCGCCGCCGTCCGCGCGGGGGAGCTAATGCGCCGCGTGCCGCGCAGGGCAAGCCTTTTTGCCAATGCCCTCTCCCGCCTTACGGAGTATACCAAGGCCGAAACCGCGCTGAATATAGAAGGCTTTCTGCGCTTCCGCCTTGCGGATGCGGCGAATTTAATCCGCCTGTGCGCCCTCCGCGCCGCCATTGAGGAGCTTATCCGCCGCGAGCTTTCCGCCGGTACGGACGGCGAAACCATAATCATAATCACCCGTGATACCGACCCAAGCACCGAGCCGGATTGAAATTTGCTCCAAAACATCGTATAATACGTCCCATGAATCAGTTGGTAGAGGAAAAGCTTAAGCTCCTGCCGGATCACCCGGGCGTATACAGAATGTTCAACGCGGAAGGAGAAATAATCTATGTCGGCAAGGCGGTCAATTTGAAGAACCGCGTTCGCCAGTATTTCCATTCCCAAAAGAACATGAGCCCAAAGGTGCGGGCAATGGTGAGCCACATTACGGATTTTGAGTATATACTCACCGCCAATGAAACAGAGGCGCTGACCCTTGAGGCCGCAATGACCAAAAGCCTTCAGCCGCACTATAACATTCTTCTGAAGGACGATAAGCATTTCCCCTATGTCCGCCTTGATGAAAGGCAGGATTTTCCCCGGTTCGAGGTCGTGCGCCGCGCCAAGAACGACGGCGCGCGCTACTTTGGCCCGTATCTCAGCGCCGTAACGCTTAGGGACGCATTAAGCTGCATACGCGATATGTTCCCCGTGCGGCATTGCAAAAAGGATATTGCCAAGGCCATTGCCCGGCGCGAGCGGCCGTGCCTTATGTATCACTTAAACAAATGCTGCGCGCCGTGTTCGGGCAACGTAACGCGGGAGGAATACCATAAGCTGCTCGATAGCGTTGTGAGCTTCCTTGAGGGGGACACCGCCCCCGTGTGCAATATGCTCCGCGCGCAGATGCAAAAGGCCAGCGACAATATGGAATACGAAAAGGCCGCCCAGTTCCGCGACAGGGCGGACGCGGTTGAGCGCATGGGCGAAAAGCAGCGCGCAATGATGACAAAGACCGGCGCGGAGCGGGACGTGTTCGCGCTTGCGCGGGACGGCGAGGACGACGTTATATTCGCCCTGTTCGTGCGCGGCGGCAGCGTTATAGGCAGCCAGCATTACGCCATGGATGCACTGGGCGAGGACGCGGGAGAGATAATGGCCGCGTTTTTGCAGCAGTATTACGAAGGCTCCGGCATCATCCCCCGCGAGATACTCGTTAAGGACATGCCTTCGGGCGCGGATGAGCTTACGGCATGGCTGAAGCAGCAGCGCGGCGGCGCGGTGGAACTCACCTGCCCCATGCGCGGCGAAAAGGCGGAGCAGATAAAGCTTGCCTACCAAAATGGCATGGACGCAATAAAAAAGCAGCGGGAGCTTGAGCACCGCTCCTGGGAACGCGGGGAAGGCGCGCTTGCGCAGCTGTGCGGGCATATAGGGCTTGAGGAGCTTCCGCGGCGCATAGAATGCTTCGATAATTCGCATATCCGCGGCAGGGACACGGTTTCCGGCATGGTGGTGTTTATAGACGGCAAAAAAGCCCCCAAGGAATACCGCCGCTTTAAGCTGAAGCTGAACCACGGCGGGGACGACCTTTCCGCCATGCGGGAGGCGCTGACAAGGCGGTTTGAAAAAGTGACCCAAAATGATGAAAGGTTTGCGGAGCTGCCCGATTTATTGATAACGGATGGCGGCAGGACGCAGCTTAACGTTGCGCTGGAGGTACTAAGCCGCTTCGGGCTTGATTACATTCCGGCAATAGGCCTTGCCGAACGCAACGAAGAAATAATCGTTCCGGACAGGGAGGAGAGCATAATCCTTCCCCGCGGCGACGGCGCGCTGCATTTCATTCAGCGCATAAGGGACGAAGCGCACAGGTTCGCAATATCCTACCACAGAAGTCTCCACGTTAGGAGCGCACTGATGAGCGAGCTTGATAACATAGATGGCATCGGCGATAAGCGCAAGCGTTTGCTTTTTGATGCATTCGTAACACGGGACGCTATTGCCGCCGCTACCAAGGAGCAGTTATGCGCGGTAAAGGGCATGAACAAAACGGCAGCCCAAGCCGTGTATGACCACTTTCATCATCAGGAGGACTCACAATGATAAAGCTTATTGCGTTCGATATTGACGATACGCTCACCAAAGAACCGCGCACCGTGCCGCAAGCCAATCTGGATGCCGTAAAGCGCGCGCAGGACGCGGGGATATTCGTAACCGTTGCCACGGGCCGCGGCTTCCACGGCTCGTCCTATATATGGCAGGCCATGGGCGTGCAGGGGCCGATAATAAACTACGGCGGCGCGGTAATAAACGATACCGTTACGGGCAAGGCCCTTTATACAACCGAGCTTGACCCGAAGATGGTAAAGGAGCTTCTCGCCCTTGCAAAGGAGCTTAACGTGCACGCGCACATATATCAGGGCGACGGCATAGTTTTTGCCGAAGAAAACCCGTATGTTGACGCATACAGCCAAAGGCTCGGCCTGCCGCGCACGGTAGACGCCGAGGTGGGCGAAAAAACATGGCACAACGTACCAAAGGTACTATATATAACCGAACCGCAGCGCGCGGAGGAGCTTATAACAATGCTTGGCAAGCGCTACGAAGGTAAACTGAAGGTTTCAGGCTCCGTGCCCGGGTTCGTTGAGTTCAATGCGGAAAATGCGCACAAGGGCAGCGCGCTTGAATGGGTTGCCAACTATCTTGGCATAGAGCGCGGGGAGACGGCCGCCGTGGGCGATAATCTATTGGATCTTGAAATGATACAGTACGCCGGCATAGGCGCGGCCGTGGCCGATGCGCATCCGGAAATACTCAGCGCGGCAAACGTAGTCCTCCCCAGGTGCGAGGATATGGCAGCCGCATGGTTCATAGACAACATTATCCTGAAGGGAATGAAATAAAAGCAATGGCCGAAAGCATAACTCTTGCGGTGGACAAGCTGAGCGAGGAGCTGGAGCTTGAACCATTAACAGGCAGCGGCGGCACGGTAACGTTCACCAGCGCCGAAATAGGCCGCCCGGGCCTGCAGTTCACTGGGTATTACGACCATTTTTCAAGCCGCCGCGTGCAGATAATAGGCATGAGCGAGATGTACTATCTCTATGGCCTCAGCGGCGATGAGGTGCGCGCAAGGATGAAAAGGTTCATGTCCTACGGCGTGCCGTGCGTGGTTTGCGCCCGCGGCAACATGCCGCCTAAGGAGCTTATCGAAAGTGCGCGGGAACACTCCCTGCCCGTTTTCCTTTCGCACCAGAAAACGGACGACATAGGCCACAGGATAAGCAATTATCTTTCCCGAAAGCTTGCGCCCAGCATGCTTATACACGGCGTGCTGATGGACGTTTTCGGCGTTGGCATACTGATGCGGGGCGAAAGCGGCCTTGGCAAAAGCGAAACCGCGCTTGAGATGATAAAGCAGGGGCACAGGCTTGTTGCGGATGACGTCGTGCGCATAACCCGCGTTGCAAGCGGGCGCATAGTGGGTACAGCGCCCGAGGCCACAAAGTACCTTATAGAGGTTCGCGGCATAGGCATTGTGGACGTGAGATATCTTTTCGGCGTAGGCTCGGCGGTAAACGAAAAGAGCATTGATTTTATAATGGATCTTGAGATGTTTGATCCCACTGCGCAGTACGAGCGCATAGGCGCGCGGGAAAAGCGGACGGAGCTGCTGGGCGTTGATATACCCACCACCGTCCTCCCCGTAAGCCCGGGCAGGAACATTGCCGTTGTTGTAGAGGTGGCGGCAAGGAACTTCCTGCTCAAAAAGCTTGGGTACGACACTTCGGGCCATTTTGCAAAACACATGGAGAGCATATTTGAGGGTAAAAAATGATGAACAAAGCAGGATACGATATTGGTTTTGACGTTGGCGGGTCGCATATTGCGGGCGCGCTGTTTTCGGGCGAAAAGGAGCTTATGCGCCTGCAAACGCCCTATCCTAAGAACGAGCCGGACAAGGCAAGCGGCATAATAGCCCAAATGATAGAAGCCCTTGCCGATGCAATACCCGAAGCCGCGGAGGATAAGCTTTCCCTTTTGAACGTCGTGGGTATTGCCGTCCCCGGCAGCATCAGCCGCGATAAGCGTACCGTGCTCAATGCCTACAATCTCGGCTTTAAGAACCATCCCCTGCCGGAATTGATAGAGCGCAAGCTTAACAGCCGCGTGCGCGTGCTTATGGCAAACGATGCGGATGCGGCGGCATGGGCGGAATATATGCGCGGTTCACTTAGGGGCTACGCAAACAGTGTGCTTATAACGCTGGGCACAGGCGTTGGCGGCGGAATAATACTGAACGGTTCGCTTTTCACCGGCGGCATGGGCAACGGCGTGGAGCTGGGGCATTTTATAATGAACATGGCCGCGGGCGAAAAATGCTCCTGCGGCGTGAGGGGCTGCTTTGAAAGCTGCTGCTCCGCAACCGCGCTCATACGCGAAGGCGTGCGTTCCCTCTCCTCCGCGCCAAACGGCATGATAGCCGCCCTCAGCCACGGCGACTCCGCTAACATAAACGCAAAGCTTGTTATAGACTGCGCCCGCGCGGGCGACCCCGCGGCAAAAGCCATATTCACCGAATATGCCCATGCTCTAGGCTGCGGCATAGCATCGCTCATAAACATAATCGACCCAGAGCGCATCGCCATAGGCGGCGGCGTTAGCGGCGCAGGCGAGTTTCTGCTCAAGCCCGTGCGCGAATACGTTAAGCAGATGAGCTTTTACAACGATTTTGCAAGCATAGTCAAGGCCACCCTCGGCAACGATGCGGGCCTTGTTGGCGCGGCGCTGCTGCACAAAACCATGCATTAACCCGCCCGTTCCGGTCACATGTGTGGGTAGAATGGTTAGAAATGATTAGAATGGTGAATATAAAGAAGGAGCGGCAAAACCGCTCCTTTATATATCTGTTTACTTCTTCAACCTTGGGTCGTCCGGTTCGACTATCTCAAGCCGTTCCCCGCATACGGGGCAATAAATAATCTTTCCCGGTTTAAGTTGACCCATCGAAAACGGTGCTGTTACCTTATGCGAACGACACTTAGGACAGCGGATAATTATCGCCGGCAATAAACGCAGAGCATCTATTGACAGTATAGCAACAATAGCCGGCAATGCGCGTCTTAACGCCGATGCCCTGGGCGGTATTGTAAGGCTAAGGCCTATTACCGCTATTACCACCACGATATACAAGTAGTTTATAATGCGCAACCATTTATAGTTTATCATATCCCGCTCCTTTATATATCTGTTTACTTCTTCAACCTTGGATCGTCAGGCTCGACTATCTCAAGCCGTTCCCCGCATACGGGACAATAGAACACGAATCCGGGAACAAATCGACCGAATCCAAATGCATTCATCGCCCTGTGTGAATGGCATTTAGGGCAGCGAAGCATACGAAATTCCACCACCACGGCCGCAATTACCACTGCTATGAGTATAATGAGCGGCCAAATATACAGGTCGCTTTGGAGGGTAAATGCAAGCGCCACGGTGTCCGCAATCACTATACCAAACAGTATATTAAAAAGCTGTATTCCCCTGTAATTTATCATCCTCCGCCCTCCCGTGCAAATCATCTTTTGATATTAAAATATCATATTTTGTATGGTATGTCAATAAAAGCGGCTGATATTCTTACTTTTTCTCCATCATCTCCACCGTTCCCTTAGCCGTGGTGAGCTCATAGCGTTCATCGCACAGGGCTTCGGTAAAGCGGGCTGAGGGGTTGTTGCCCGGGCAGGTGGAATCGAAATACAGGCAAGGCACGGGGTCGCCGCCGTGGGAGCCGGTGTCCGAATAGGTGAAATGGTCGCTCAGCACAAGCAGGCGGAAATCGCCCTCCACCTCGTTCATAAGACGGCGCACCACCAGCGCGTCAGCAGTCTCTATCGCGGCGCGCTTGCCCAGCGGGTTGCGGTCGTGGCTCAGGTCGTCCGTGGCCTGAATATGTACATACGCGCGCTCGTAGCCGCCGTTCAGCGCGGCTATCGCATTGTCCGCCTTCTCCGTAAGGAACGCTTCAAAGCTTCTGTCCGCTTCCTCCGTGGGGAATATGGGTATGTTTGCCGCGGCTGTTATGCCGCGCATAAGTATGGTTTCGCCCAGCGCGCAGCGGCCCGCCTCTGCTTTGGGAAATTCGGGTGCAAGGCTGTCGCCCCAGAACCATATTGCGTTGCACTTTGTGCCCGTGTTTTTCAGCACCTCAAACGCCCTGCGCTGAAGCTCCATAAACGGCCTTTCCTTTTCGCCGCCGCTGAAGTCCGCCACGCTGCGGCCTATTATGTCGTGCGCCGGGGCAAGCTGCATGGGGTATAGCTTCGCCCCGCCCTTCACTTCCAGTATGCAGCGGAAGGATTCCGGATGATGCAGCACATATTCGGGAGAGTTGAATACCTTCTCCCGCAAAAGCTCCACTATTGGCGCGGCCTTATCGGTTGGCAGTTCTCCTGCGCTGTAATCGCTCAGCACCGCCGTATCGTAGCTGTCACCTGTAAGGGTTGCAAGGTTTGTGCGGATATAAAGATTGTTCGGGTCAAGCGGTATGCCGCTGCCCGCAGCCTCCAGCGCCGCGCGCCCGCGGTACATGTGCGGATCAAGCCCAAGCAGGCCCATGTTCGCCACCGCGCTGCCAACTTCAAGCCCGTCAGGAATAGTCTTTACGCGAAGCAGCTTCGTGGCCTTCTGCGCCAGCGCGTCCAGGTTTGGTGTGTTCGCCGCCGCAAGCGGGGTTTTATTCATAAGGGCGGCGTTTGGCCTGTCTGCCGAGCCGTCCAGTATAAGCGTGATGCGTTTCATGTTTTGCCTCCGTTTATGCACTTTAACTGTATTTTTATGCTATTATACCACCTATCCGTAAAAAATAATAGATAATATATAATGGCTCATTTGATTGCGTGGCACAGCCCGGCAATGATATGATTGTTATACGGAAATTATCTGCATTTATGCGCATAATAATTAACAGCCGATATCTATTGAGGAGGGAAGCAGACATGCATATGGAAATGCTAAACGGCAACGAGGCCGTAGCAAGGGGCGTGTACGAGGCCGGCTGCCATGTTGCCGCGGCGTACCCGGGAACACCCAGCACGGAGATACTGGAAAACATTGGCGAAAAATATAAGGATGAAATATACTGCCAATGGGCCTGCAACGAAAAGACCGCCGTGGAGATCGCCAGCGGCGCGTCCATAGGCGGAGCAAGGGCGTTCGCGGCCATGAAGCACGTTGGCATGAACGTTGCGGCGGACCCCATATTCACGCTCGCTTACAGCGGCGTAAACGGCGGATTCGTGTTCGTTTCGGCGGACGATCCGGGCTGCCACAGCAGCCAGAACGAGCAGGACAACCGCCTGTATGCTCCCCATGCCAAAATAGCCATGCTTGAACCTTCGGACTCGGCGGAGTGCCGGGACTATGCCAAGGCCGCGTTTGATATATCGGAGCGGTTCGATACGCTTGTAATGCTGCGCATGACCACCCGCGTATGCCATTCAAAAAGCCTTGTGGCGCTGGAGGAGCGCAAAAACGTGCCCGTAAAGAAATACGTGCGCGACCCCAAGAAGAACGCCATGCTGCCCGCGCACAGCCGCGTAAGGCATATATACCGCGAAGAAATGCTGAAAAAGCTGGAGGAATATTCAAACGACTGCCCGTTCAACCGCGTGGAGGACAACGGCAGCCGCATAGGCATAATAACCAGCGGCATAGCCTATCAGCACGCCAAGGAGGTTTTCGGCAACACGGCGGACTATCTCAAGCTTGGCCTGACCTATCCCCTGCCGCATAAGCTGATTGCGGACTTTGCAAAGAAATATGCCACGCTTTATGTTATAGAGGAAAATGACCCCTACCTTGAGGATGCAGTGCACGCGCTGGGCTTCATAAACGCCATAGGCAAAGCACGCATACCCATCTGCGGCGAGCTTAACGCCCGCATAATACGCGACGCTTTGCTCCCCGGCACCGCGCAGGAAGGCTACGAACCCGTTGCCGATATTCCCGCGCGCCCGCCCACGCTCTGCGCAGGCTGCCCGCACCGCGGCTTCTTCTATGCGCTGACAAAATATCTTAATAAATCAATAGTGCCAATAGGAGACATAGGCTGCTATACCCTTGGCATAAACGCCCCGCTGAACGCACTCGATGCAACCATCTGCATGGGCGCGGGCATAAGCAGCATAATCGGCCTTGCAAAGGCGCTTGAAATGCAGGGGGACACTCGCAAGCCCCTTGGCTGCGTGGGCGATTCCACGTTTTTCCACAGCGGCATGACCAGCCTTATGGACGTTGTCGCCGCCGATGCGAACGTTATAGCCTGCGTGCTGGATAATTCAATAACCGCCATGACGGGGCATCAGGATAACCCCGGCACGGCGAAAAACCTTATGGGCGAACCCAGCCCCATGCTTGATATAGAGCGGCTTGTCCGCGCCACCGGTATAAACCCCGACCATGTGCGCGTTGTCGATCCGCTGGATATAGAGGCCGTGCATGCGGCGATAGATGCGGCGCTTAACGTAAAGGGACCGTTCGTGATAATAACAAAGCGCCCGTGCGCGCTTATAAAAGAGGTGCAGAAGGCTAACGCAAACAAGCATTGCGTGATAGACGCCCAAAAGTGCCGCGGCTGCAAACAATGCATGAAAATAGCCTGCCCCGCAATAGCTTTTGAGGGCGGCAAGGCAAGGATATTCGACCCGGCAAGCTGCACGGGCTGCGGCCTTTGTGCGAATATGTGCCGCTTCGGCGCGATAGAAAGGAGAGGGGAATAATGACAAAGAGCATTCTTCTTGTTGGCGTAGGCGGACAGGGAACGATACTTATTTCCAAAATCCTCACGGTCGGCTTGACCAGGATGGGCTATCAGGTTAAAATGAGTGAGATACACGGCATGAGCCAGCGCGGCGGCAGCGTATCCACACAGATTAAATACGGGGACGATGTGTACGCGCCGAACATAGGCCTTGCGGAAGCGGATATGGTTATAAGCTTTGAAAAATCGGAAGCGCTGCGCGCGCTGCCGTACCTGAAAAAGGGCGGAACGCTCATAACCGACGAACGCGAGATTTATCCTATGCCCGTGCTGAGCGGAGAGCAAAGCTACCCGCATGACGCTATCGAAACTCTGAAGCGGCGTGTGGATAACGTTATTGTTATCCGCGCGGCGGAAACGGCGGAAAAACTGGGCAGCATAAAGGCGCAGAACATTGTGCTTCTGGGTGCGCTGGTCAAAGCAATGGGGCTTGACGGGGTGGACTGGAAAGCGCTTGTCAGCGCAATGGTGCCGTCAAAGGCCGTGGAAATGAATCTTGCCGCATATGATGCGGGATATAACATGGAGTAAGGATGTACAAAAATTTTGACGAAGTGGTGGCCGCGGTAAAGCAAAGGGAAATCGAGCGTACCGTTGCCATAGCGGGCGCGCACGATGCGCCGGTCGTTGAGGCCGCACTTAGGGCCGAACAGCAGGACATTGCAATTCCCATATTTGTAGGCCACGGGGAGAAGATAAAGGACATTTTGCGTTCCTTTGACCGCAACCCTTCGGACTACAACATTATAGACAGCCCGGAGAACACCGAAGCGCAGACCGCCGTTGACCTTGTTAAGGACGGCAGTGCAAACGTGCTGATGAAGGGACTTATAGAAACGCGGGATATGCTGCACCCCGTTGTTGCCAAGGCTAACGACCTGCGCACAGGCAAGCTTATGAGCCACGTTGTGTTCTTTTCCAACGTGCCAAATTATCATAAGCTGCTCGTTGCCACGGACGGCGGAATGGTAATGTATCCCACGCTTGAAGAAAAGGTGGGCATAGTTGAAAACGCGGTCGAGGCCATGCGCAAAATGGGCTACAAAATGCCCCGCGTGGCTGTGCTTGCCGCAATAGAAAAGGTCAATCCCAAAATGCGCGCAACGGTTGAAGCGGCGGAGCTCAAGCGCATGAACCGCGAAGGGCTTATACAGCACTGCATAGTGGAAGGCCCGCTTTCCTATGACGTGGCCATGGATAAGGCCATTGCGCGCCACAAGGGCGTGGATTGCGAATACTGCGGCGATTTTGACGCGCTGATACTGCCTGATATAGACGCGGGCAACATACTGGGCAAGTGCCTTATTGTAACCGCCAAGGCCGAAATGGGCGGCGTTATAATGGGCGCAAAGGTACCCATAGTGCTCACCAGCCGCGGCTCCAGCGCAGAGGAAAAGTTTTTCTCCATCGCCGTGGCCTCCCTAATGGCCGGACAAACTCTGTAAACCAAAGCATACAAAAAGGGATGCACTGCGCATCCCTTTTTATTTTTCTTATTTACGCCTTTCTGAACAGGCAATAGCTTGGGTAGCGGTTGTCGCAATCCTTTGCCAGCACCGCAATGTCCACATACGCCATGTTGCCTTCCACGCGCACCTTGCCCGCGCGGCCCGCTTCATCGAACTTGCCCGGCTTCATGCTGGGGTCCATAACGCATATTTCGCGTCCCTTTGCGGACACAAGCACTATAAAATGCCCGCCGTGGGTGAATACGCCCGTCCAGCCTTCCCTGTCCCCGCCGGAGTTGGCGATGGCCATGCCCTCACCCTGCTGCAAAAATTGCAGCATTTTGCCGTGGTCGCAGGTCAGCTCATATGTCAGGCCGAACCTTTTGCATACCGCCGGCGCAAGTATGGATATTTCCGTGCCGGTTTCGTCGCACGCGCCGCATTCATAGGCAAGCCTTGCCGCTTCCGCAGGCGTGAACGCATGCCCCGTCATGTTCTCCACAACCATGCAGCAGGAGCACAGCCCGCAGCCGCTTGTTTCTATCGAGCCGTCGCCGTAGGGTATTTCGGGGTAATCATTTTGGTTGTAATATTTATATGCCATAACGGCCTCCTTAATATTGTTCGTCCTTATTCGCCCGCTCCGCAAAGTATTGATAAAGCGTGCAGGGCATTCCCCCGTTTGAAAGCTTGCGGCGCTTGTTCGCCTTTTCGCCGTAAAGCTGTTCAAAATTCTGGTCCGGCGTTATTATGGACTTGCTCCAGCCCTTAAGCGGGGCAAAAACTGCGCTCATTTCACGTATTATGCCCTCCGCCTCGCCTTTTTTCAGCATACGCTCGCCGTACGGCGGGTTGCATACTATCACGCCGCGCTCCTCCGTCACCTTTAGCTCCTTCAGCGGCTTCACCGCCCAGCTCAGCATAACGCCCGCCTTCTGCGCATGCTTTTTGCATATGGCTATGCTGCGTTCGTCAATATCGCTGCCCAGTATATTCAGCTTTATGTCCCGTATGGAATCAATGGCTTCCTTTCGGGCCTGCATAAAGTATTTTTTGTCAAGGAAGGGCCAATTCTCCGCCGCAAAGCTGCGGTTTAACCCGGGAGCCTGGTTGCGGGCTATCATCGCCGCCTCGATGGGCATTGTGCCGCTGCCGCACATGGGGTCTATAAAAGGATAGTCGCCCTTGTATCGCGTTAGCGTAACTATCGCCGCGCCAAGCGTTTCGCTCAGCGGGGCGGCAACGTTATATGTTCTGTATCCCCTGCGTGAAAGCCCCGCGCCGCAGGGGTCAAGGCAAAGCGTGGCTTCGTTTTTGAACATGCCTACTTCAACCAATATCTCCGCGCCCGTTTCCGGCAGCAGCGTTGTATGGTACGCTGCCTTCAGGTTTTCAACAATGGCCTTTTTGGTTATGCTCTGGCAATCCTTAACGGAAAACAGGTCGCTCTTCGCGCTTTTGCCAACAACGTGTATAAACGCATCCTTGGCAAGATACTGCTTCCAATCAAGCGCCTTCACCCCTTCAAAAAGGTCTGTGAAGGTATGCGCCTCAAACCGGCCAACCTCAAGCAGCACCCTTTCCGCCGTCCTAAGCCACAGGCACGCCCGCGCCATTGTGAGATAGTCCCCTTCAAAGCGAATTTTAGCCGAGTCCACGCTCACCGGTTCTATCCCCAGCTTTCTCAATTCCGTTGCCACCAGCGCCTCTACGCCCAGTTTGCATGTTGCCTGAAATATCATTTTTCCTCCTGCGCCGTAATTGGCAATAGTTTTTTCAGCGCGTTGTCCAGCCGCAGCGTGGATACGCCGTATGCGTTGCATATATCCGCACGCGAGGGCTTGCCGCCGCATTCCGTGCGGGCGGTGTATTCTATCGCCGCCGCAAGCGCAACCTCCTGCGCGCGGCTTATGCGCGGCAGCCGCTCCTGCGCGCCAACGTATCTGTCCCAAAGCGAAACGGCTGTTTTTGCCTCCCGCTCGCTGCAATGTTCATACATATTGGCAAGGCACATCGTGAGCGCGTTTCTGTATGCCGCGTTCGCCGCGTTTATTCTCAGCTCCGCCCGGCTTTCAACCAGGTGACCCATTATATAAAGATAATATGGCTGCTTTGCGCCCATCGCCGCAAGCGCGGCTATTGCATTGCGCTTGAGTTCGTCGTCCTGCTCCCGCATCAGCAGAAAATCTCTCAGCAGCCCTTCGCTGCGCTTGTCCCCGAATGCCGCTGCCGCCGTAAGCAGCGCCCGCCTTATGGCAATATCCGGCAGGGTAAAGCCCCAGCGTATCAAAAGCTCCAGCTCGTTTGAATTCTGCCATTGACTGTGCAGTTCAGCGGCGCTAAGCTTCATCAGTTCGTTTATGCGGTTTATGCGCCGCACCGTTTCATCGAACGGCACCTGATAATTTGCGGCAAAGCGGCGTATGTTCCCGCGGGGCAGCTGCCCCTTCTGCGCGTTGTAGCAAAGCTTTTTGTAATATTTGGCTATGGTGTCCGTTGGGTCTATGCGGCAAAGCTTATCGTATGCATTATATGCCTTGTCATAGCGTTTCAGCTCATATGCGCATATTGCGTAGCGATGCAGCGCGTCCTCATCATACGGCGTTTTTTTCAGCAGCCGCTCCGCAATCTTATATGCGTCCGCAAACCGCCCAAGCTCCATCAGCACAAGGCTTATCCTGCACAGCTCGTCCGTTCTTTCCGTATTCGTGCGGCAGAGCGCGTCCGCCGCGGCGTTTGCGTTCGCCCCGTCCCGCATGGCGCAGTATACCATGGCCTTGTTGCAAAGCGCCTGCGTGTCGTTAGGGTCGGCATTGAGCACTGTGTCCGCTTCGCTAAGCGCCCGCTCGTAATCCTTTTTGCAAAAATGCAAAAGGCTCAGATTGTTCCGCGCATAGTTCAGCCCCGGGTTCAGCTTCAGCGCCCGTTCAAGCGCCTCCTTTGCCGCGGGGAAGTTTTCCCGCTCCAGCGCCTTTCTGCCTTCCTCCGCCGCATCCAGCGCCATGTCCTCCTTCAGCACGGGCGCAAGCTCGCCAAAGTCACCGGGCCTGTATTCCGCGTCGTCAATAGCATCCAGCAAATCGTACGCATCGTAAATATATTCCCCTTCAGGCTCCACTTTAAGGTAGCGTTCCAGCATTTTCTTCGCGCTGTCCGTTTCGTTAAGCGCAGCCAGGTTGCACCCAAGGCCGAATATGGCCTCCGGCTCAACATCCTCGCGCGAAAGCAGCGGCAGCAGCACCCTGTTTGAATCGTCGTAACGCTCCATCTCGCTCAATACTTCCGCAACCGCTATGCAGCTGTATTGATCCTCCGGCTCCTGCTCCATGGCCCTGCGGTAGCTGCACAGCGCCTCTATAAGGTCGTTTTTATCCAGCTTGTCGTTCCCTCTTTTGTAAAAGAAGTCCCCCTTCTGTTCAAACGAGAGCACGCGCCCCGTGCTGTTATTCCGTGTCGCTCCGTTCATCCGAATTTCCGGCCCCCTCTTTCAGTATAGCCTCAAGCTGCTCCTTGGTGAAATGATACACCTTGTTGCAGAAGCGGCAGGTAAGCTCTGCCTGCCCCTCTTTTTCTATCATATCCGTCAGTTCCTCTTTGCCAAGGGACATCAGCACCGCCTCCAGCCGCTCGCGCGAGCAGTCGCATCTGTATTCCGGCTGCGCACTGCCAAGTATTTCAAGCGTGCATCCTTCAAACATATTTATAAGTATGTCCCTCAGTTCTTCGCCTTTTTCAAGCCGCATTGCAAGCTTTGCAATATCGTCCGCCTTGGCCTCAAGCGCGGCTATGGCCTCCTCCGGACAGTTTGGCATGGCCTGTATAAGCATTCCGCCGGCGCTGAGCACCTTCAGCGTTTCTATATCCACCCTTACCCCAAGGTAAACAAGCGAAGGCGTCTGCTCGGAACGGGTGAAGTAATTTGCAAAATCCTCGGCAATTTCGCCGGATATCATCTCGCTGCGGCCAACGTAAGGCTCCTTCATGGAAAGGTCGCGTATAACGGTAAGCTCGCCAAACCAGCCCACCGCCAGCGCCACGTCCAGCTTTCCGTTTGGCGCGGGGGGCAGCTCCACGGACGGGTTCTCTATATATCCCTTCACCCTGCCGGAACGATACGCCGTGCAAACTATGTTGCCCGCCTCGCCGCCGCCTTTTATTACGGTAGTCACCTTTTCATCGTCGTTTTTAAGGTCTGTGCCCATCATGCTGGTCATTATCAGCGCCCGGCCCAAGGCCGCCGTGCAAACGCGGCTGAGGTTATGCGTTTTGCGCGCCGCTTCAACCATTTCCTTTGCGGATATGGCCGTGAACCTTACCGATTTATTGAACATTACGCCCCTTAATATTTTATCGCTCATAATAATTCTTCTCCTTTTATATAAAAATCAGTCGTTGGGCTTTATCGCCCTGAACTGTATCCTTTCGCTTTTTTCATTCGGCGCATCGAACGTGAATGCGTCAAACGCTTCTATTCTTTCAAATCCTGCCCGCTTCAGCGCGCCTTCCATCTCCCTTTGGGAATGCGCCCGCTGTATTTGGGATTCATTGAAGCGCACATAGCGGCCGTCCGCCTGCTTTTCAAACAGGGTCAGCTCCATCTGTATCTGCTTGGTCTGCTCGTCATATGCGTTTTTCCATATGTACGCCGCCGCGCTTTCATCCTCTGCAAAGGTATTATTGCCCAAAATGGTTGAAAGCTTATAGCGCGACGATATGTCAAACAGCAGTATTCCGCCTTCCCTCAGCGCGGCATACGCATTGGCAAAAAAGCCCTCCGCGCCCTTTAGCGTAAGGTAATTCACCCCGTCGCACACGGCAAGCACCGCGTCCGCCGGCCTGTGCAGCGCAAGGCGGCGCATATCCTGGCAAACAAACGGAACGTTCACCCGCTCCGTGCGGGCGTTTTCCGCCGCAATGCGCAGCATTTCTTCCGATGCGTCAAGCCCCGTCACCTTATATCCCCGCTTTGCAAGCGGAATGCTGACGGCGCCCGTGCCGCAGGCGCAGTCCGCAACGCGCTCTATCTTTGCATCGCCGAACAGGCTTATTATGTATTCAAGCCACGCTTTGCGGTCAACCGATTCCATCAGCGAATCATATACCCGCGCAAAATTAGAATACAAGGCCAAACCCTCCCCATCTTATATGTGAACAATTTTACAACAAAGCCATTCCCTTGGCAATACCGCTTGAAGCCCCATGCGGCCTTGTGGTACAATTCTTGCGTTAAAAAACTGCGAAAGAAGCGTGAACATATATGAACGATGCAAAAAAGGACAAAAAGCGCATACATCCCGGCGTAAAGGTGCTTATAATACTGCTTGCCGTAATAGCCGTGCTGGGGCTTACGGTGGCAGCGCTCGGGCTTAACCTGCTCAACCGCATCTCCCGCCCCGGCAGCCCTACGCCGGAGCCTGTTGAAAGCAGCCTGCCCACGCCCGAACCCACGGACGAAGCGCCGCACATGACCCCTACGCCTACCCGCACGCCTGTAGTTACCCCCACGCCGGAGCCGGAGGCCACTCCCGCGCCTACGCCCGAACCGCTGAGCGAATATTACGAGCAGACGCCGCTCACGGCGGAGCAGCTTGCCCAATTCGATGCGGATAATAACGACAACCGCTACGTGAACGTTTTGCTCATAGGCGCGGACAGGCGCGCCACAAAGGGCCGCTACAATGCGGACACAATGATGATAGCCACGGTGGACACCGTGAACAACCGATTAAAGCTCACCACCCTCATGCGCGACATGCTCGTGGACGTACCCGGGCACGGGTACAGAAAGCTCAATTCCACCGTTGCGCTCGGCGGGGTTGAACTGCTGTATCAAACCATAGAACATAACTTTCATTTGAAGCTGAACGACTATGTTATGGTGGATCTTCATTCGTTTGTTGACGTTGTGGACGCGATAGACGGCGTTACCGTTGAAATGACGGCGGAGGAGATAAGCGCCGCAAACGACTGCATAGCCGGTCTCAACAAGCAGCTTGGCGTTGAATACCTTTGGGATGGGTTCATATTTGCGGACCCCGGCCCCGTGCATCTTAACGGCAAGCAAGCGCTGGGCTACGCCCGCATAAGGAAGCTGGACAGCGAATTTGTGCGCACAGGACGGCAGTTTAAGGTGCTGAACATGATATTTGCCAAGTTCCGCAAGTTCAGCGTTACCAAGCAATATGAGCTGCTTTATAAGTTGCTGCCGCTGGTTGAAACCAGCATGACCAACGATGAAATAATAGACGCCGCGGCGAAGCTGCTTTCCACCGGCCAGCGCGGGCTTATGTATTACAGGCTTCCCATTGAAGGGCTTTACCAGAACGGCAAATGGGAAAAGCACTTTGTGTTCTTCTGCGATATGGGCGCGATGAGCGTTAAGCTGAACGAGTTTGTGTTCCATAATGCGGACGAGGTCAAGGCTGCCGTTGAGCAAGCGCCCAACCCCTCCCTGCCCCCACGCACGCCTTCGCCCGTGCTGCCCACGCCTGACAACGGCAGCAGCAGCGGCTGGAGCACCGCACCGGGCTTCGGCTGGGGAAACGAAGAATAATTAGTAGTAGCATGGCGAACATGTGTATGCTATAATGATACCATCAGTTGACAAGGACACACAAGGTTTTAGGGGCCAAATAGCACGGCATAG